>CAJDUZ010000118.1_pt1 | contig 28642 bp, 31 predicted proteins | sample 7391221 | NCBI WGS metagenome assembly CAJDUZ01 (sample SAMEA7055692, study PRJEB34461) | soil metagenome | biome: terrestrial ecosystem; feature: Peninsula; material: soil | place: Antarctica | collected 2016
CGATGCTGTTCTGGGCGCTGATGGCCGACCGCTTCACGCTCGAGCAGAGCAAGCGCCTGTTTGCCGCGATCGCGATGGGCGGCACGCTCGGCGCGATCTTCGGGCCGTGGCTTGCCGGCGTGCTGGCCAGGCCGCTCGGCACGCCGGCGCTGCTGCTCGTCGCGGCCGGCTTCCTGGCGCTGGCGCTCGGCGCGGCTGGGTGGCTGACCCGCCTGCCATCCGAGCCCGCCGCCGGCGAGCAACGCAGCACACCCGCCGACCCGGCGCCGATTGGCGGCAGCGCCTGGGCGGGCTTCCGCTCGGTGGCGCGATCGCCCTACCTGCTGGCGATCTGCGCCTACGTGCTGATCACCGCGGTGATGGCGACCTTCATCTACTTCACGCGGCTGAAGATGGTCGCGGCACTCGGCACCGATCTCGACCTGCGCACCGCCACGTTCGCGCGCATCGACATGATCTCGCAGGCCGCAACCCTGGTGCTGCAGGCGACGGTCACCGGGCATCTGATGAAGCGGCTCGGCGTGTCGGTGGCGCTGGCCTTGCTGCCGCTGACGGCCGCGCTCGGCTTCCTCGGCCTCGCGCTGGTCGGCTCGCTGGCCGCGCTGATCGCGTTCGAAGCCTCGTTCCGCGCGGTGCAGCGCGGCGTGATGCGGCCGGCACGCGAGACGCTCTTCACCACCGTCTCGCGCGCCGATCGCTACAAGGCCAAGGCCTTCATCGATACCTTCGTCTACCGCGCCGGCGACGTGACCGGTGCGCAGACCGAGGGCTTGCTCGGGCGGCTCGGGCTGGGGCTCGCGGCGCTCGCCGGCTTCGCGCTGCCGCTGGCCGTGGTGTGGATGGCGCTGGGCGTGTGGCTGGGCGTCGCGCAGCGCGCGCAACTCGCCCTTCTTCTGGCGCAAAGGCCGGCTGTCGCAAAGGTACAGGGAGCGGTGGCATGACGACACGACGTGAATGGCTGCAACGCACGGCGGGCGGGGCGGCGCTGCTGGCCACGGCGCCGCGGACCCTGTTCGCTGCCGAAGCGGCCGGCCCGATGACCCGTGCGATCCCGAAGACCGGCGAACGGCTGCCGATCATCGGCCTGGGCAGCTCGGCCACCTTCGCGCAAGTGGCGCGCGCGGACGACGTGAGTGCGTTGCGCGAGGTGCTTGTGCGCATGGTCGATCTGGGTGGCCGCGTCTTCGACACCGCACCGGGCTACGGCGCCTCCGAGGAGGTCGGCGGCCGCATCGCGCAGCAACTCGGGCTTGCGCAGCGGCTTTTCTGGGCGACCAAGCTCAACGTCGCGGGCTTCGGCGGTGGACGCGCCGACGCGGCCGCGGCGCGGCGCCAACTCGACACATCCTTGCAGCGCGTCGGCAAGCCGGCGATCGATCTGCTGCAGATCCACAACATGGGCGATGTGGCCACGCAATTGCCGATCCTGCGGGAGGCCAAGGAGCAGGGCCGCGTGCGCTACATCGGCGTCACGACCACCTTCGAGCGCCAGGTCGACGAGTTGCTGCAGGTGATGCGCGGCGAGCCGATCGACTTCATCGGCACGAACTACGCGATCGACGACCGCGACGCCGAGCGCGAGATCCTGCCGCTGGCGCGTGACAAAGGCATTGCGGTGCTCGTCTACGCGCCGTTCGGTCGCACGCGCCTGTGGCGGCGCGTCGCCGCGCGCAAGGTGCCGGATTGGGCACGCGAGTTCGGCGCCACGTCCTGGGCGCAGTTCTTCCTCAAGTACGTCGCCAGCCACCCGTCCGTCACCGCGATCACGCCGGCCACCAGCCGGGCGGAGAACATGGCCGACAACATGGGTGCGGCCTTCGGCGCGCTGCCCGACGAGGCCATGCGTGCGCGCATGATTGCCCTGGTCGAGAGCCTGCCCGCCGCCTGAAGTGTCGCAGCCGTTGGCAGGAAGCCGCCTGCATCAAGGCGGCGGTGGCGATCAGAGGAGCTGCACCCCGGGCCGCAGCTTGCGAAACGCGAGCTGCTTCAGGTCGGCGGTGTTCGCGCCTGGTGCCGCGACGACCAGGATCTCGTCGGCGAGAGCGCCGAAGTCGGCACGAAAATGCACCGAGCTCTTGAGCATCAGGATGCGGTAGTGCGCGGGTTCGGCGCCGAGGTGGCGGAACATCGCCTGGTCGGCCGCCTGCTGCCGGCGGCTCGAGACGATGATCTCGACGCCTCCCGTGCGCACCCGCGCCATCGGCCCGAGATCCATCTGGCAGCCGCGATAAAACGCGCCGGTGCCCTTGAAGCGGCCATCGCCAAGCGCAAGAACCTCGAACGGACCGGCAAGCGGCGGCGCGCCGATCGCGCTGTGCCCGCCGAGCGACGTTTCGACGCTAGATCCGACGCCGGCCGCGTGCGCCTGCGCCGCGAACGCGGGGTCGTGCAGCACCGCGGCGCAGGCGCTGCCGGCGCCCTGATCGCGCAGCGCGTGAAGGATGTCGGTGGTGTCGCCGTCGCCGCCGCCGCCGGGGTTGTCCTGCGTGTCGGCGAGGATCACGGCCCGGCTACCGCGATGCTCGATCGCGCGCGCGACCGCCGAAGGCGCGTCGTACAAGCGGCCGCAAAAACCGTCGCGCGCGGCGAGCACCGCGTCATGCAAGGCGCCGGCCGCGTGCTCGGCGGCCGCCGCGCCATCCGCGTAGACGAGTACGCTCGCGCCTGCATCGTGTATGTCGGCGAGCGGAAATCCCGGAATGAAACTTGACGACCACACCTGGCCCGTCTCGGCAGAGGCGGCCAGCGACATCAGCGACTGCATCGGCTCGGCCAAGGTGCTCTGCCACGGCAGCGGGATCAGCAGCGGCAATTGCCGGTAGCTCACCGATGGCCGCGCGCCACTGCGCAAGCGGCGCTCGAGCAATGCCGCGGCACGCCGGCCGGTCTCGGCAATGTCGACGTGCGGGTAGCTTCGGTATGACACCAGCACATCGGCAAGCTCCACCATCGCGCGCGAAACATTGGCGTGGAAATCGAGCGCGGCGACGATAACCGTGTCGACGCCGGTGCGTTCGCGCAGGCGCCGCAGCAGTTCGCCTTCGCCGTCGTCGAGATGCTCGACCACCATCGCGCCGTGCAGATCGAGGAGCAGGGCGTCGAGGGGGCCGGCCTCGACGAGCGCGCGGTCGAGCAGGTAGGCGATGGCTTCGAAGGCGTCGCGCGTGACCGGGCCGCTCGGGCCGGCCGAAGCCCAGAGCAAAGGCACAAGCTGGTGCGGCGTGCCGCGCAAGGCATCGATGAAGCCGCTGATGGCCAGATTCATGCCGGCCGTCGCCGCAGGAATCTCTGCGCCGATCAGCAAGGCGGGCCACGCGTCGGCTTCGGCGAAGGCGCGGAAATCGGCGCGGCTGGCGGCGAAGGTGTTGGTCTCGTGCAGGAAGCCGGCGATGCCGATGCGGGCCATGGCGAGGGCAGTCCTTGTCCGGTGCGAAACGGTTCGCTATCGCGCCCGGTTCATGCCCGTTTCACAGCGTGCCGCGCACCGCATTGCGCAGCAGTGCCTCGTACTGCTGCGCCGTGAATGCGACCGGGTTGGTTGCGGCCGAACCGTCGGCGATTGCCATGCGGCCGATCTGTTCGGCATCGTTCTCGTCGATGCCGATCTCGCGCAATGTGCCGGGGATGCCGAGCCGGGTGCGCAGTTCGAGCACCCAGACGAGGAAGCCGTCGAAGCTCACGTGCGGCAGATCGAGATAGCGCGCCAGCGCAGCGATGCGTGGGCCGATCGCCGCGGCATTCGCCTGCAGCACATAAGGCATCAGGATCGCGTTCAGCAGCCCGTGATGCGCGTCGTACAGCGCGCCGAGCGGGTGCGCGAGCGCGTGCATCGCGCCCAAGCCGCGCTGGAACGCGGTGGCACCCATCGCCGAGGCCACCAGCATCTGCTGGCGCGCCTCGAGATCGTTGCCATCGGCATGAGCGCGAGGCAGGAAATCGTGCACCAGGCGGATGCCTTCGAGCGCGATACCCGCCGCCATCGGGTGGTGGAACGGCGAGCAATACGCCTCGAGGTTGTGCGACAGCGCGTCCATTCCGGTCGCCGCGGTGATCTTCGGAGGCAGGCTCACGCTGAGTTCGGCGTCGAGGATCACGACCGCCGGCAGCATGCGCGCATGGAAGATGATGCGCTTGAGTTTCGCGTCCTCGTCGAGGATGACGGAAGCGCGGCCCACCTCGGAACCGGTGCCGGCGGTCGTCGGCACGGCTTTGGCCGCATCGAGCGCCGAGCCGCCGCCGAAGGCGATCACGCCATCGTGCCGGCCGGCCTTGAACGCCGTGACGCCGGCCTCGACATTGCGGCCGGTCGGGTTGCCCTTGATGTCGTGGAACGAGGCGCAATCGAGCTTGGCGGCGCGGCAGCGCGCCAGCGTCTCGGCCACCATCGGCAGTGGCGCGAGACCTGGGTCGGTGACGAGCAACGGTCGCTGCATCCCGAGGCTCTTGCACCAGTCGGGCAGTTCGCGGATGCGGCCCGGCCCGACCTTGACCGCAGTGGGGTAGTTCCAGTTGACCGATGGCGTCGTCATGATGCGGATGGCGTGTTGGAGGATGTCTGCGATCAGATCGCGGTCTTCAGGTGGAATGATTTCGGACGCGTCAATTGTTCGTAGCCGATCACCGACAGCGACGCGCCGCGGCCGGTGTTCTTCACGCCGGTCCAGGCGAGGGCCGGGTCGAGATAGTCGCAGCGGTTCATGAAGAAGGTGCCGGTCTCGACGCGCTCGCCGATACGCAGCGCGGCTTCCTCGTCGCCCGTGAACACCGCCGCCGTCAGGCCGTACGGGCTGTCGTTCATCAGGCGCACCGCCTCGTCGTCGCTTGCCACCGGCATCACGCCGGCGACCGGGCCGAAGCACTCTTCGTTCATGATCGTCATGCCGTGATCGACGCCGGCCAGCAGCGCCGGCGCCAGGTACGGCGTGCCGGCGCGCGAGGCGGCAAACGCACGTTCGTCGATCAGGTTGCGCGCGCCCTTGCCGAGCGCTTCGGCGATGACGGAGCGCACCTGCTCGGCGGCCGATGTGCGCACCAGCGGCCCCAGCGTTGTTGCCGGCTCGAGCGGGTTGCCCAGCACGTATCGGCGCGTGAGCTCGGCCGCGCGGTCGACAAACTCATCGAACCGGGGCTTTGCGACGTAGATTCGCTGGATGCCGCAGCACGACTGGCCCGAGTTGAAGAACGCGCCATCGACCAGGGTCTCGACCGCGTGGCCGATGTCGGCATCGGCGCGCACGTAGGCCGGGTCGTTGCCGCCAAGCTCCAGGCCGGCGCCGATGAAGCGGCCGGCGGCCGCCTGCTCCACCATGCGCCCGCCGCCGACGGAGCCGGTGAAGGAGACGAAATCGATCTCCGGCGCACGGATCAGGTGCTGGGTCGTCTTGTGACTGGCGTGGACATACTGGAAGACGCCTTCGGGCAAGTGCTGCGCGAAGGCCCGGTGGATCAGTTCGGCGCACAGCGGCGTCTGCTCCGAGTGCTTCAGGACGACCGCGTTGCCGGCGAGCAGCGCCGGCACGATGCTGTTGACGGCGGTGAGCAGCGGGTAGTTCCACGGCGCGATCGTCAGCACCGTGCCGACCGGCTCGCGCCGGACGAAACGCGTGAAGCCCGCTTGCGGCGCCACGGTGATCGGGCGCAGCGCCTCATCGGCGATCGAGATCATGTGGCGTGCGCGCGCGGCAAAGCCGTCGACCTCGCCGGGCGTGTAGCGCAAGGGCCGGCCCATCTGGCGCGTGATGGCCTCGGCGACCTCGGCCTTGGCGGCTATGAGCCGGTCGACAGCGGCCGACAAGAGCGCCTGGCGCTCGGCGAGCGGCACCGTGCGCCAGGCCGATTGCGCGGCTCGCGCGTGCTGCAGCAGCGCAGCGATCTGCGGCTCGGAGTGATAGGAACGGCGCAGCAGTTCGCTGCCGTCGATCGGGCTGATGGTGACGAGTTCGGTTTTCATGGCGCTGGCTGATCCCGACCTAGATGATCTCGAAATAGCGAGCCAGCTCCCAATCCGTCACGTGGCGGCGGAATTCGCGCTCTTCCCATTCCCGGGTTGCCGCGAAATGCTCGACGAAGGCGTCGCCGAACAGGTTCTTCGCCGCCTCCGATGCGCGCAAGGCCTGAGCCGCTTCCCACAAGGTCGAAGGCAGCCGCAGATGCGTCGGGAACTTCTGCGTGTAGGCGTTGCCGGCCACCATCGGCTCGGGCTCCAGACCTTTTTCGATGCCGTGAAGCCCTGCGCCGAGCGCGGCGGCCAGCGCAATGTAGGGGTTGGCATCGGCCGAACCGATGCGCACCTCGATGCGCTGGGATTTGTCCGACCCCGGGATCAGCCGCAATGCGGTGGTGCGGTTCTCGAGGCCCCAGGTGGCGTCGAGTGGCGCCCAGTAGCCGGGCACGAGCCGGCTGTAGCTGTTGACGGTGGGCGCGTAGAGCGCGATGAACTCGGGCAGGTAGCGCTGCACGCCGGCCATGAAGCAGGCCTGCACGCGGCTCATGCCATGCGGCCGCCCGGGCTCGTGGAACGCCGACTTGCCGGTCTTGCGATCACGCAGCGACAGGTGGATGTGCCCGCTCTGGCCGGGATGCTCGTGCGACCACTTCGCCATGAAGGTCGCCATCAAGTGGTTCTTCTGCGCCAGCGCCTTCGTGAAGGTCTTGAAGAGGAAGGCCTTGTCGGCGGCGTGCGCAACATGGTCGACCGCGAGCGCCGCTTCGATCACCCCCGGGCCGGTTTCGGTGTGCAGGCCTTCGATCGGCATGTCCATGCGCTCGCACAGCTCCATCAACTGCCGGTAGAACTCCGACTCGGCCGTGCTGCGCAGGACCGAATAGCCGAAGTTGCCGGGCGTCCAGTTGACGAGATTGCGATAGCCCTTCTCGCGCGCCGTATGCGGCGTCTCGGCGAACATGAAGAACTCGTATTCGAGCGCGGCAAAGGCGTCCAGGCCCGAGTCCCGGGTGCCACCCAATCCGTGCGCCAACACGACGACCGGGCGGCCGGCCGCCGATGCCAATGCGTCACTGCGAGCCGGAAAGTGGGTGCCCTCGCACCGTGTACCCGCCACCGTGAAGCCGACGACACGTGTTGCTTCGGTGGGCAGGGTTTCGGTCATGGTGGTGTGGTTCTCATTCATGCCTCGTTGCAAAACGCAAAGCCCGACTCGAGCGCCGCAAGAAATTTGTCGCGGCGCAGATACTTGCCGCGCATCACGCCGTCGATGTCCGAGAGGCCGACCTTGATGTGAGAGAGCCTGCTTGCCCCGACCAGCCGCGCGGCGTCTTCCGCGCTCGCGATTTCACGTTCCTGCATGCTGTCCCCTGGTGCGTGTCGGTATCGGTGAGGTCGATGATGCCGTGAGTGAGTCTTGCGCCGCGGGCCGTGCGCCGTCAGCCGGGTGTCGTTCGAGCTGCGGTCGCGACGACGGCGAGCGCCTGCCGGTGCAGCGCCGCATTGCCAGCGGCAAGCACGCGACCGTCAGAGCCCATGCCCAGTGCCCGGCCCGACCAGTCGGTGATGCGGCCACCCGCGCCCTCGATCACCGGCGCGAGGGCGAGGTAATCGTACGGCTGCAAGTCGCTCTCTAGCACCAGGTCGACATGACCGGCCGCGAGCAAGGCGTAGCTATAGCAATCGCCGCCGAAGCGGCGCATCTGCACGGCCCTGCTCAGGGTCTCGAATGCCACGCGCTCTGCGTCGTGGAACAGGTCGGGCGAGGTGGAGTAGAGCGTCGCCGCGTCGAGCCGCTGCCGCTGCGAGCTGCTGCATGCCACGCCATTGAGGCGCGTGTGCTCGCCTGCGATGCCGACCCAGCGTTCATCGAGCATCGGCATGTCGATGACGCCCAGCACCGGCGCACCCCGGTGCAGCAGCGCGATCAAGGTGCCCCACAAGGGGTGGCCGGAAATGAAACTGCGGGTGCCGTCGATCGGATCGAGCGACCAGACGTATTCGGCATCGACGTGACTGCAGCCGAGTTCCTCGCCGAGGATGCCGTGGTCGGGAAAGCGCGCTGCGATCAAAGCCCGCAACGCCGCTTCGACTTCCCGATCGGCAATGGTCACCGGGCTCTCGTCGGCCTTGGTGTCGACATGGAGCTTGTGCCGGAACCACCGGCGCGACACCGGGCGGGCGGCGGTCGCGAGCGATTCGGCGAAGGCGGCGAGATCGCGCAGCTGCTCGGGGGCGACGGCGTGCATCTGGAACCTTTGCGTCGATGGGTCGGGGGGCGGGAAAACACGTCCCAAAAGTTGCGTGGCGGGTCTGGACACGCATCCACAAATTTGCAAATATACACAAAACTGCAACGCTGACCATCCGTATTCATCCGGACGACGAGCAGCTTGCCGCACCGGGTTCGACACCGTCATCATCGTCAATCGAGCGTTTCGCTCGCAGCAGAGGAGGTCATCATGAAGAGCCTTGCAAAGTGCGCCGCCGCGGCGTTGTTGGCGCTGTCGGCCGCGCACGCCGCGTACGCCGCAGGATCGATCACCGTCTACACCGCGCTCGAGGACGACGAGATCAGCGCCTACATGAAGGATGCGAAGCAGGCCTTGCCCGATGTGAAGATCAACGTGCTGCGGCTGTCCACCGGCGATCTCGGCGCGCGCATCCTCGCCGAGGCGTCGAACCCGCAGGCCGATGTGATCTGGGGCTTCGCCGTCACCAACATGCTCGATCCGCGCATCGAGGGGCAGCTTCAGCCCTATCAGGCCAAGGGCGAGAGCGAGCTGCCTTCCCAGTACCGCGACCCGAACGGCAAGTGGTTTGCCGCCACCGGCTACATGGCTGCGTTTTGCGTCAACACCGAGCGGCTCAAGGCGAAGAACCTGCCGATGCCCGCATCGTGGCAGGATCTGACGAAGCCCGAATACAAGGGCGAGGTCGTGATGCCGAGCCCGGCATCCTCGGGCACCGGCTACCTGCAGATCGCGGCGATCCTGCAGGCGCTGGGCAAGGACAAGGGCTTCGCGCTGCTGGAGGCGCTCAACAAGAACATCGCCCAGTACACCGACTCGGGCTCCAAGCCCTGCAAGCAGGCGCGCGGCGGTGAGTACACGATCGGCGTGTCGTTCGCGTTTCCGGCGATGCAATCGATCGAGCAGGGCTACCCGGTGAAGATGGTGATTCCGTCGGACTGGGTCGGCTACGAACTCGAGGCCTCGGGCCTGATGAAGACCGCGAAGAACCCGGCGGATGCGAAGCGCTTCCTCGACTGGACGCTGTCGCCGGGCATCGCGAAAATCTACGGGCAGTACAAGGAAATCGTCACGATCCCCGGTGCCGAGCCGTCCAAGGCGATGGTGACCGCCGGTCTGCCGAAGGATCTCACCAAGGTGCTGTTCCCGGTGAACTTCGTCGAATCCGCCAAGACTCGCACCGAGACCGTCAAGACCTGGCAAAGCCTGATGAAGCATTGACCGGCGGCCTCGTTCGCCAAGCGGAGACCGCATGTACCTCGAGATCGAGGACGTCCACAAGGCCTTCGATGACTTCGTCGCCCTCGCCAACATCGACCTGTCGGTAGGCGAGCACGAGTTCGTCTGCCTGCTCGGGCCGAGCGGCTGCGGCAAGACCACCTTGCTGCGCATCGTCGCCGGTCTGCTGCCGGCCGACCGTGGCCGCCTGCTGCTTGGCGGCCGCGACCTGGGCGCGCTGCCGGCGCGCAGACGGCACTTCGGCATCGTGTTCCAGTCGTACTCGCTGTTTCCCAACATGACGGTGGCCGGCAACATCGGCTACGGCCTGCGCATCCGCGGCGAGCCGGCCGGGCGCATCGCGGCGCGTGTCGAGCAGTTGCTCGCGCTGATCAAGCTGCCGCAACTCGCCCAGCGCTATCCGTGGCAGTTGTCGGGCGGGCAGCAGCAGCGCGTGGCGCTGGCGCGCGCGCTCGCCGTCGACCCGGCGCTGCTGCTGCTCGACGAGCCGCTCTCGGCGCTCGATGCGCGCGTGCGCGTCGAGATGCGCGCGGAAATCCACGAGGTGCAGCGACGCCTGGGCATTCCGACGATCATGGTGACGCACGACCAGGAAGAGGCGCTGACACTCGCCGACAAGATCGTCTGCATGAACCAGGGTCGCATCGAGCAGGTCGGCACGCCGCAGGATCTCTATCTGCGTCCACGCACGCGCTTCGTTGCCGATTTCGTCGGCGTGAGCAATCTGCTTCCGACGCCGTGGGTGCGCGATGCGATGCCTCAGCTGCTCGCGCACCGGCCGGCCGGCGACGATGCCGCCTTCGATGCGTGCATCCGGCCCGAGCATCTCGACGTGATCCCCGAAGCCGGCGCTGACGGCCGCGTGCTCGACGTCACCTTTCTCGGCAACCTGAGCCAGTTGCGTGTCGAGTGGCGTGGGCGCCGCCTGGTCGCCGAGAGCCACCGCGTGGCCCCTGCGGCGCCGGGCGACGCGGTGCGTGTCGATGCCCATCGGGAGGGCTGTGCGTGGGTGGCGACCTGAGCGCGGCCTCGGCGGCCGCCATCGGCGCGCCGCGCGTCGAGCGGCTCTCGCCGCGCTCCGCCGATCGGCTGCTGACAAGCGTCGCCATCGCCGTGCCGCTCGCGGGTCTGGTGCTCTTTTTCGTCTACCCGCTCTCGACCATCGCGTGGCACAGCCTGCTCGACAAGGACGGGTCGATCGGACTTGCCAACTACGCCGCACTCACTTCCACGCCCGGCATCGTCAAGGCGACGCTCAACAGCCTCGCCGTCAGTGCCGCCACCACCGTGGTGAGCGTTGTGCTCGGTTTCGTCATCGCCTATGCGCTCGAGCGCTCGGCGGTGCCGGGCAAGAAGCTGATCCGCGTGGCCTTGGTGCTGCCGCTGCTCGCGCCCTCGCTGGTGCAGGCGCTGGGGCTGCTCTTCATCCTCGGGCGCAACGGCCTCGTGCACAAGTGGACCGGCTGGGACATCGACATCTATGGCTTCTGGGGCCTCTTGATCGCCGATGTCTTCTATGCGCTGCCGCAGGCGGTGATGATCCTGCAGGCGAGCTTGCGCAACGCCGATGCGCGCTACTACGACGCGGCCGAAGTCATGGGCGCATCGGGCTGGCGCCAGTTCTTCGACATCACCTTGCCCAACACCAAGTTCGGCCTGCTGAGCGCGTCCTTCGTGGTCTTCGTCGTGACGATCACCGACTTCGGCAACGCGATCGTGATCGGCGGCAACTACCGCGTGCTCGCGACGGAAATCTACAACCAGGTTTCCGGCCAGATGGATTTCGGCATGGGCTCGGTCATCGGCATGCTGCTGCTGCTGCCGTCCTTGGTGGCGGTCTACATCGAGCGGGTGGCCTCGCAGCGGCAGTTCGGCAGCACCTCGGAAAGGCGACGGCTACACCTCGTTGTGGACCTCGCTGAAGATTTCCGTCGCCGCCGCGGTGATCGGCGTGCTGCTGCTCTTCATGCTCGCGTTCGGCGCCAAGCGCCTCTCGGGCGGGCGCGCCAAGGCGGTCTACCTCCTCGCGGTGTTGCCGGTCGGCGTGCCGGGGCTCGTCATCGGGCTCTCGTACATCTTCGCCTTCAACGCGCCGAATTCACCGCTTTACGTGCTCTATGGGAGCGCGATCCTGATCGCGATCTGCAACTTCTATCACTATCACACGCAGGGCTTCCTGACGATGATGACCGGCATGCGGGCGGTGCCCGCCGCGCTCGAGGAGGTGGTGAGCTGCCTGGGCGGCAATGTCCGCCACCTGCTGCGCGACGCGGTGCTGCCGTTCATGGCGCCGACCGTGCTGTCGGTCTTCTTTTTCCTGTTCATGCGCTCGATGGTCACGCTCTCGGCGGTGATCTTCCTGGTCACCCCGACGGTCAACGTGGCGTCGGTCTCGGTGATGCACCTCGACCAGGCCGGCTTCGTCTCGCAGGCTGCGGCGTTCTCGACCTGGATCATCGTCGTGGTCGCCGGTGCCTTGCTTGCGATGCGGCTCATTCTGGGGCGCGTGAGCCGCCGGCTCGGCGTGCCGGCCTGATGTGGCAGGAAGACCGCCACCTGCGCATCCGGGCGCTGCTGGCAACGCTCCAGCGGGTCACCACCGACCGCATCGTGACCGAGCTCGGTGTTTCGCGCGAGACCGTGCGCCGCGACCTGATCGAGCTCGAAGCGCAGGGTGAACTGAAGCGGGTGCATGGCGGCATCGTCCGCGTGCATGCCGAGCCTCCGCTGACCGAGCGCGCGCAAACGCGCGTGCGCTTCAAGCGCGCGATCGCGCGGTGCGCCGCGCGCGGCGCGCAGAGCGGGCAGATGCTGTTCCTCGACGCCGGCAGCACCACCTCGATCCTTGCCGAAGAGATTGCGAAGCTTTCGGGGCTGACGGTCGTCACCAATTCCTTCGACGTTGCGATGCGCCTCACTGGCAACGGCAGCGAGCGCTCCAACCATGTCGTCGTGCTGGGGGGCAGCCTCGGCGATGGCCTGGCGGCGACCTTCGGCGAGACGACGATCAGCGAGATCTATCGCTACCGCGCCGATGTCGCCTTGCTGTCGCCGGTCGGTATCGATGCCCGCTACGGCGCGACGAGCTTCGACCCGCGCGAAGCCGAGATCGCCCGCGCGATGGCGGCGAACGCCCGACGCGTCGTGATCCTCGCCGACCACAGCAAGGTCGGCCTGGCGAGTCGCGTCAGCTACTGCGCCGTCGACCGCATCGACCGGCTCGTCACCAACCGCAAGGCGGCAAGCCGGGCGGGTTTCGCGGAATTGCAGCGCGTCATCGCCGATGTCGAGCTCGCCGACTAGCATGAAACCGTGCGCGAATCCGTGCAGCGCGCACGGCGAGGGCGTTCGACGCACCGCGCGCGAGTGACCTTGATTCGCTGCCCCGAGCGCCCCCGCATCAGCCGGGAGTGCGGCCACCCGCGGAGTGAATTGGAATGGGCTGAACGCAGCGGGTGGGCCCCCTCCCGGCTGCGTGTGCGCCCCGATTTCGATGTCGGCAGCGGACCGAGGCTTCAAGCGCCGTGGGTGGCGCGCAGCGCCATGGACCACTGATAGGCGCAAGCGCCCGCGTCACACCACGACCGCGCCGCGCCGCCCCGTCCGCTTCGCGGCGTAGGATTCAGAGGACGCCACCTCGCCGTGCCGTCCGACTGACGCCCACCAGCCGTTCTGTGATGCTGCAATCGTTCTGCATCAAAGGAGGATCGGTGATGAGCATCTTGCGTACTTCGACTACAGCCCTGCTGTTCAGCGTGAGCATCGGCCTTGCGGCCTGCTCGGGAATGTCGCCGCGCGACCGCGATACCGCCACCGGCGCGGCGATCGGTGGCGTAGCCGGCAACGTCCTGTCCGGCGGTGGAGCGATCGGAACGGTGGGCGGCGCCGCGGTCGGCGGCATCATCGGCAACCAGGTCGGCAAGAAGAAGGACAACGACAGCCGCTGACGGCCGCCCGGTTGAAGCCGCGCCCGCTGCAACGTTGCAGCGGGCGCCGACCGGCGTTGCGTGAACGTCTGCGGCATCGCGAAGCCAAGCGCCAGGGCGCTCAGTCGTTGAGCAGCACCAGCTTGCCGCGTACCTTGCGGCTGGCCATGCGCTCGAAGGCGGCCGGCAACTCGCGCATCGGCAGCCTCCGGTCGATGACCGGGGCGATGCGTCCTTGACGCTGCCACTCGATCAACTCGGCAATCATGCGGGCGTTGGCTTCCGGTTCGCGGCGCGCAAAGTCGCCCCAGAAGACGCCGACGATCGACGCACCCTTCAAGAGCGGCAGATTCCACGGCAGGGCCGGGATGCCGCCTTGCGCAAAGCCGATCACGAGGTAGCGGCCGCGCCACGCAATCGAGCGGAAGGCCGCTTCGGCGAGGTCGCCGCCAACCGGGTCGTAGACGACGTCGGGGCCCTTGCCGCCGGTCAGCGCCTTCAGTTTGTCGCGCAGATTCGCGCCGCCGTAATTGATCGTTGCGTCCGCGCCGATCTGCCGACACAGATCGCATTTCTCGTCGCTCGACGCCGCGGCGATGACGCGCGCACCGACCGTCTTGGCGATCTGTACCGCCGCGGTGCCGACGCCGCCGGCGGCGCCCAGCACCAGCAAGGTCTCGCCGGCGCGCAATGCGCCGCGGTCGAGCAGGGCGTGGTGACTGGTGCCGTAGGTGAGCAACAGGGCCGCTGCCGCGTCGAAAGCGAAATCGGCCGGCAGCGGCACCGCCAGGCGCGCGTCGACCACGGCATGCGTTGCAAAGCCACCGGTGCCGCCACAGGCGGCGATGGGGTCTCCGGGGCGCAACCGCGTCACGCCTTCGCCGACCGCTTCGACGACGCCGGCGTACTCGGATCCCGGCACGAAAGGCAGCGGGGGCTTCACCTGGTATTCGTTGCGCACGATCAGGAGATCGGGGAAATTGAGGCTGGCCGCGCGGATTGCCACGCGCACCTGCCCGGGCCCCGGCTCAGGGGTCGGCAATTCCTTCCACGTCAACGCCTCGACGCCGATCGGGTTCTCGCACAGCCATGCCTGCATGTCGTGTCCTCGGTGCCTGTATGACGCTTCGATGATACGCAGCGCATGCGGGGGTGGCCGGGCTTGCGGCGTGATCCGCGGCGCTCGCTGAGTGGCCGGCGCGGCTGCCTACAATCGGCAGGATGCGAATTCTCGTTGCCAATGACGACGGCTACCTTGCCCCGGGCCTGGCTGCGCTGGTGCAAGCTTGCGAGGGCCTGGGCGAACTCGACATCGTCGCGCCCGAACAGAACGCGAGCGGCACGGGCTTTCGGTCTACACCGCGGCCAGCGGCGCGCGCTACATCAACGGCACGCCGTCCGATTGCGTGCATCTCGCGCTCTCCGGCCTGCTCGAGCACCGGCCCGACCTCGTCGTCGCCGGCATCAACAACGGTGCCAACATGGGTGACGACACGCTTTATTCGGGCACCGTCGCGGCGGCAATGGAAGGCTACCTGTCCGGGATCCCGGCGATCGCGTTCTCGCTGGTGCACAAAGGCTGGGACCATCTCGACGCCGCGGCCCGCGTTGCGCGCAGCGTCATCGAGCACGTGTTGCGCTCGCCGCCGTCGCTGCAGCCGTGGCTGCTCAATGTCAACATTCCTAACCACGCCGAGGCCGATCGACTGCCGCGGCGCGTCACGCGGCTCGGCCGGCGGCATGCCTCCGAGCCGGTGATCCTGCAGAACAGCCCGCGTGGCGATCCGCTCTACTGGATCGGGCCGTCGGGCGACGCGCGTGAAGGCGGCCCGGGCACCGATTTCAACGCCACCGCAAATGATGAAGTCTCGATCACGCCGTTGCAGGTCGATCTCACCGACCACGCTGCGTTGCCCGGCTGGGGCGATTGGCTGAGCCGACCGTGACGGCGCCGGCGCGCCGCTCCGGACAATTTCCCCTGCGTCTCGATCGCCTCGGACCGCAGGCGCCGGCGCGCCAGTCGGCGCCGGCGGGCCTCGGACTCGATTCGGCCGACGTGCGCCGGCGCATGGCCGAGCGTCTGGCGCGCGAGGGCATCGGCGACGCCAAGGTGCTCGAGGCGATGGCTGCAGTGCCGCGTCACCTTTTTGTCGATGCCGCATTGGTGACGCAGGCCTACGAGGACACGAGTCTGCCGATCGGCCATGGTCAGACGATCTCCAAGCCGTCGGTCGTCGCCCGCATGCTCGAACTGCTGCGCGCCGGTGCCTCGGCGCGCCGCAGCGGCACCCTGGGCCGGGTGCTCGAGATCGGAACCGGCTGCGGCTATCAGGCCGCGCTGCTGGCCTTGCTTGCGCGCGACGTCTACTCGATCGAGCGCCTGAAGGCCCTGCACGACAAGGCGCGCGAACTGCTCGGGCCGCGGCGCGCCGCCAACCTGCGGCTCGTCTATGGCGACGGTATGCTCGGGCATCCGCCGAATGCGCCCTACGACAGCATCATTGCGGCAGCCGGCGGCGCGAGCCTGCCGGCGGCGTGGCTCGAGCAACTGGCGGTCGGCGGTCGGCTGGTGTCGCCGGTGCTGCACGCGGATGGCCACCGCCAGGTGCTGGCGGTGGTCGACCGCACCGAGTCCGGCTATGACCGCACCAGCCACGAAACCGTCAACTTCGTCCCCTTAAAATCCGGTCTGGCCCGCTGAGGCGGGCGCCGCTGCCAGGTAATCAACAGGAATGGTGCAACCCGTCAATCGTCGGAGAGTCAAGCGCCGCGTGATCGGCGCACTGGTCGCGCTGCTGCTCGCCGGTTGCGCGACGCGGCCCAATCATGCGCCGATCGAAGACCGCAACGTCGGCGCGCACGCACAGCCGGCGCCGCCGGGTGTCGCCGTGGCGGTCGCCGCCGACACGCCGCCGCCCGGCACCGAGAACGCCGGCAAGGCCGGCTACTACACGGTCAAGGCGGGTGACACCTTGATCCGCATCGGGCTGGACAACGGCCAGAACTGGAAGGATCTGGTGCAGTGGAACAGGCTCGACAATCCGAACGTCATCGAAGTCGGCCAGGTGCTGCGCGTCGTGCCGCCCGGGGTCGATCCGAACGGCGCGGCTAGCCGACCCGTGGCTGCGTCGAAGGTCGAGACGCGTCCCCTGGATGTCAGGGTCGCGACCGCCTCGTCAGCCGCGGCGTCGGTGATCGCGGCGTTGCCGCCAGAGCCGCCACCGGCTGCATTGCAAGCGCGCGAGGGTGATGACAACATCGCCTGGTCATGGCCGGCGGCCGGCACCGTGAAGACACCGTTCCAGGAAGGCAAGGCCAAGGGCCTCGACATCAGCGGCAAGGCCGGCGAGCCGGTCCTGGCTGCAGCCGACGGCCGTGTCGTCTACGCCGGCTCGGGACTGCGCGGCTACGGCAACCTTGTGATCCTCAAGCACAACTCGACTTATCTCAGCGCCTACGCGCACAACCAGGTGCTGCTGGTCAAGGAAGATCAGAGCGTGCGGCGCGGCCAGAAGATCGCCGAGATGGGTTCCACCGATGCCGACGGCGTGCAACTGCATTTCGAGATCCGCAAGCAGGGCAAGCCGATCGATCCCGCCAGGCTGCTGCCGCCGCGCTGACGCGCTGGATTGCCAGGTGCTCGAGATGGCCCGACGGCGCATGCCGACCGAAACACCCGGGCTTTGGAGCTCGGCGCCGGCGCCGCCACGGTCGCGGCAGCCCGACGAGCAGGACAGCCTGCCTGCCGCGCCGCTCGACGCGATCGACAGTGGCAACACGCTGCAGGCTTATCTGCGCGACATCCGGCGCGCACCGTTGCTGACGCCCCAGGAGGAATACGCCACCGCGGTGCGCGTACGCGCGGGCGATGCCGCGGCGCGCCAGACGCTGATCGAGCGCAATTTGCGCCTGGTTGTCAGCATTGCGAAGAACTACCTCGGACGCGGACTGCCACTCGGCGACCTGATCGAGGAGGGCAATATCGGGCTGATGCATGCGACGGCCAAGTTCGAACCGGAGCGCGGCTTTCGCTTCTCGACCTATGCTTCGTGGTGGATTCGCCAGAGCATCGAGCGCGCCATCATGCAACAGGCGCGTCTGGTGCGGCTGCCGGTGCAGGTGTTGCGCGAGCTCAACCAGGTGCTGAAGGCACGCCGCGCGCTCGAGAGCGCGCGGGGCGCTGCGGACGGGGAACGCCACGTGTGCAGCGCCGAGCTTGCGACCGCCGTCGGCCGCACCACGCACGAGGTCGATGCGCTGCTGAAATTTGCCGAGCAACCGGCGTCGCTCGATGCCGCCATCGATCGGCACGACGACGGCGGCGAGCAGTCGCTGCTTGATCGCATCGCCGGCGACGAGGCCGCCGACCCGATGGCGCTGACGCTCGGGAACGAGGTCGAACGCTTGCTCGAGCGCGGTCTGGATGCGCTCGATCAGCGCGAGCGCGAAGTGCTGGCCGGCCGCTACGGTCTGGGCGACCGTGATGCCGAGACGCTCGAGGTGCTTGCGCTGCGGCTGGACCTGACGCGCGAGCGCATCCGCCAGATCCAGCAAGAAGCGCTCTTCAAGTTGAAGCGCCGCATGCTGCGCAACGGCGCAGACCGTGAGTCGTTTTTCTGACGCGACGCGTGATGCTTCCCGCCATGCGCGCCACACCAACATGAACCGAACCGCTTTCCGCTTTCTCGACCGCCTGCGCGTGCGCTGGGCCGAGGTCGACATGCAGAAGATCGTCTTCAACGCTCACTACCTGATGTATTTCGACACGGCCGTTGCCGGCTACTGGCGCGCATTGGCCATGCCGTATGCGCAGACGATGGAGACGCTGGAGGGCGATCTCTTCGTGCGCAAGGCGACCGTCGAATACCACGGCTCGGCGCGCTTCGACGACGTCCTCGATATCGGCATTCGTTGCGCGCGCATCGGGACTTCGTCGATTCTTTTCGAATGTGGCGCCTTTCGCCAGGACGACCTGTTGGTCAGCGGCGAACTGGTCTACGTCTTCGCCGATCCGCAGAGCCAGACCTCGCGTCCGGTACCGGCGCCGCTGCGCGAGATCCTGCAGGGCTTCGAGGCAGGCGGTTCGATGGTGACGGTGAAGGTCGGCGGCTGGGACGAACTCGGCCGCGACGCGCAAACGATTCGCACCGAAGTCTTCGTCGACGAGCAACGCATCCCGGCCGAAATGGAATGGGACGATGCCGATCAGGGCTGCATCCACGCGGTCGCCTACAACGGCTTCGGATTGCCGCTGGCTACCGGCCGGCTGCTCGAGCACGTGCCAGGTGTCGCGAAGATCGGCCGCATGGCCGTGCGCCAGACGGTGCGCGGCAGCGGTGTCGGCCGTGCCGTGCTGGACGCTTTGCTCGATGTCGCACGCGAGCACGGTGACCGTGAAGCGGTGCTGCATGCGCAGGCGAGCGCCGCCGGCTTCTACAGCCGCGCCGGCTTCAGCGCCCGCGGTCCGGCCTTCGACGAGGCCGGCATCCCGCACATCGAGATGATGCGCACGCTGTGATGGCGGCCGAGGGCCGGTGTGCCGGGCCGGCGGCGGCCGGCGCTCCGTATGCCGGATCGGTGCGAGCGCTTGACTTCAGCGCGTGCGATCGAGCGCGACGAAGACCTCGAGACGGCGTGGGCTAGCGAGGTAAGGGGCGAGCACGGCGGCGGCTCGTTCAATCTGCATTTGCAGCTCGGCATCCACGCCCTCGTCGTTCGGTGCGTCGGCGTTGCCGGCGCCGATCGAATAGGTCTCCATCCAGGTCTGCAGCCCATCGGCCTCGCCGGGGCGGCGCAGCAGCCGCGCCACGAGCGCCGGGTGTTCGGCGCGCAGCTGCTGCTGGAGCGCGTGCACCGCCACCAGCGCGGCGGCAGCGGCGGCGCCCCGCACCTTGTAGTAAATGAAGAGTTCGCGCGCTGGCGCCACAACGCGCGCCGGCGCTGCGTCGGAGGCAGCCGCGCGGTGCATCCCCTCAGCTGCCTATGCGCTCGGGCCGAGCACGACGTAGGGCAGCTCGCGCCGCTCCAGAGCGGCGCCCTCGGTGCTGCCGAGGTGCAGGCTTCCGGCCTCGAGCGCGGCCCACTTGACCTCGATCAGGGCACTCCAGCCGCCGCCTGGCTTGCGCGCCGCGTTGACGACTATGCCGGCCGGCTGCGCCGGCTCCAGGCTGTTGTAGACCTCCTGGCCGGCGGCGGCTGCCCCGTGACTGTCGAACAGCAAGGTGCGGCGCTTGATGGTGCCGCGGTACTGGCTGCGCGCCACGACTTCCTGCCCCGGGTAGCAGCCCTTGTGGAAATCGACGCCACGCAGCAGTTCGAAATTGAGCATCTGCGGCACGAACCGGTCGACCGTCGCCGCCTCGATCAGCGGCACGCCGCTTTGCAGCTCGAGCCAGCGCCAGGTTTCGAGGTCGATGGACGCTGCTGAAGTCTCGCCGGCGCCGCCGGCGCCGTCGGCGGCGATGCAGCGCACGAGGCCTGCCGCATCGGGCAGCCGCAAGATCCGGCGCGCGCCGTCCTGGCGCAACTGCCACGGCTCGAGTTCGGCCGCGCTCGCGCTCGCGGTGGCACCGACCAGGCCGTGCAGCGCAGTCTGCGCGGTCGCATCGCTCAGCCTGCATTGCGCGCGCAGCACGAACATCGAGAGCCGCTTCAGCGTCGCTTCGAGGACGCTGGCCGCACAGGCGAGGTACACGTCGTCGTCGGCCGGCCGCCAGACCAGGAAGCTCGCCTGCAGCCGGCCCTTGGCGGAACAGAAGCCGGACAGCTCGAACTGGGTCGGCGTCAGGCCGGCGACATCGCTGGTGAGTTGGCTTTGCAGGAACTTCGTGGCGTCGGCGCCCTGGGCGCGGATCACGCCCCAGTGACTGAGCGCCACCCCGCCGTCGATTGCATCAGGGGTGTTCATGCCCCGATTATCATCACGTCGATGTTTTTCGTGGCCTTGCGGTCTCGCGGTCGTTTCGTGGCCGAGTCCCTCCGATGAAGGCGTTGCGCTTTTTCCTGTTGCTGGTGCTGCTGCTTGCCGCCGGTGTGGCGTTGAGCACCGTCTGGTGGATCAACCGCCCGTTGCCGCTCGCCGCGCCTTCGGTCGAGCTCTCGATCGAGCCCGGCACGCCGCCGCGCGAGATCGCGCGGGGCTGGGTCGAGGCGGGTGTCCGCGCGCCGCCCGTGCTGCTCTACGAATGGTTTCGCTGGTCGGGCAAGGCGCGCCTGATCCGAGCCGGCAGCTACGAAATCGGCACCGGCGTGACGCCGGCGCATTTGCTGAGCAAGATGGTGCGTGGCGACGAGACCTTGGCCGTGGTGCGGCTCAACGAAGGCTGGACCTTCCGCCAGGTGCGCGCCGAACTGGCGCGCGCCGAAGCCCTGAAGCCGCTGACCGCTTCGATGAGCGACGCGGAGATCATGATTGCGATTGGCGCGCCGGGCGTGGCTGCCGAAGGCCGCTTCCAGCCCGACACCTACGCCTACAGCAAGGGCAGTACCGATCTGGCCTTGCTCAAGCGAGCCTACCGCGCGATGGAGCACCGGCTCGAGGCCGCCTGGAGCGAGCGCGCCGCCGACACACCGCTGAAGACGCCCGAGGACGTGCTGAAGCTGGCCTCCATCGTCGAGAAGGAAACCGGTCTCGCGGCCGACCGCGGCCTGGTCGCCGGCGTGTTGCTGAACCGCTTGCGCATCGGCATGCCCTTGCAGACCGACCCGACGGTGATCTATGGGCTCGGCCCCGCGTTCGACGGCAATCTGCGCAAGCGCGACCTGCAAACCGACACGCCCTACAACACCTACACCCGCGTCGGCCTGCCGCCCACGCCGATTGCATTGCCGGGGAAGGCAGCACTGCAGGCGACGGTCCGGCCGGAACCGACGCGGGCACTTTATTTCGTCGCACGCGGCGACGGCAGCAGCGAGTTCAGCGAGAACCTGAACGACCACAACCGCGCGGTCAACCGCTACCAGCGCAAGTAGCCGATGAGTTGCCGCTTCATCAGCTTCGAGGGCATCGACGGTGCCGGCAAGTCGACCCACATCGCCGCGGTCGCCGAACGGCTGCGCGGCGCCGGTGCGAGCGTCACCTGTACCCGCGAGCCGGGCGGCACGGCGCTGGCCGAGGGCGTGCGCGAATTGTTGCTGCGCTCGCCAATGGATGCGATGACCGAAGTGCTGCTGGTCTTTGCCGCACGCCGCGACCACACCGAGAGCGTCATCCGCCCGGCGCTGGCGCGCGGCGAGGTGGTGCTGTGCGACCGTTACACCGATGCCACCTTTGCCTATCAGGGCTCCGGCCGGGGGTTCAGCCTGGAGGTGCTCGCACAGCTCGAAGCCTGGGTGCAGCAAGGACTCGAGCCCGATCTGACCTTGTGGTTCGACCTCGATCCGGCGCTGGCCGCCGCGCGCCGCGCGCGCCGCGCCACCGACCGGTTCGAGCAGCAGGATCAGGCCTTCTTCGAGCGCGTGCGTTCCGGTTACCAGGGTCGGATGGAGGCTGCCTCGCAGCGTTTTGCCCGCATCGATTCGTCGCAGCCGCGCGAGCGCGTCTGGCAACAGATCGCCGCGGCTCTGCAGGCACGCGGGTGCTGAGCGTGGAGACGCTCCTGCCCTGGCTGCGCGCGCCGCTGGCGCAGGCGCTGGCGACGCAGCGCGGCCATGCGCTGCTGCTGCACGGGCCCGATGGGGTCGGCCAGTTCGACCTCGCGCAGGCACTGGCGCAAGCCTGGCTCTGCGAGGCCGCGACGCCCTCGGCGCAGCGGCCCTGCGGCGACTGCGCAAGCTGCCGCCTGGTGCGGGCGCGCTCGCACCCCGATCTGCTGATGCTGCTGCCCGATGCCATGCGCGAGTCGCTCGGCTGGGGGGCGGCCGAGGAGGGCGGGGAGAAAGGGGCCAAGGCCAAGCCCAGCAAGGAGATCCGCGTCGAGGCGGTGCGGGCGGCGGTGGGCTTTGCGCAGACGACTTCGGCGCGCGGCCGCGGCAAGGTCGTCGTCGTGTACCCGGCCGAGCGCATGAACCTCGTGGCTGCCAACACGCTGCTGAAGACACTCGAGGAGCCTCCCGGAGAGTCGCGATTCGTACTCGCCAGCGCGCGACCGGCGGAACTGCCGGCGACGGTGCGCAGCCGCTGCGAAGCGCTGCGCCTCGAACTGCCGACCGCGCAACAGGCGGTCGCGTGGCTGACCGAGCAAGGGGTGGCCCGACCGGAGGCGCTGCTCGCCGCCTGCGGCGGCCAGCCGCAACGCGCGCTCGATGCGCTGCAGCAGGGCATCGATGCCGCCCTGTGGCAGCGCGTGCCGGCGCTTGTCGCGCGCGGTGAGGCGGCGCCCTTTCTCGCCTGGCCGCTGCCGTGGCTGATCGATGCGCTGCAAAAGCTATGCCACGACGCGCTGTGTGTCGCCGTCGGTGCGCCGCCGCGCTACTTCTCGACGGCCTCGCTGTCCGCCGGTGCCGGCATCGCGCCCCTCACGCAATGGGCCGCCGACTTGCGCGGTCTGGCGCGCCAGGCCGAACACCCGTGGAACCCCGGTCTCGCAGTCGAATCACTTGTGCAACAAGGCCGGATTGCGTTGGGCGCGCCGGTGCCGCGCCGTGCCGCACAGCCTGCGGCATCGCTACACTCGCGCTGATGAGCGAAGTCCGCGCGAACGCTATCCAGCCGGCTCCGTCGCGGCCGAGCGTGGTGCAACTCGTCTTTCGAGAGAAGGGCGCGCTCTACGCCGCCTATATGCCGCTCTTTGCCGAAGGTGGGCTATTCGTCCCGACGACGCGCAACTACCGACTCGGCGACGACATCTACCTGTTGCTGTCACTGCCCGACGACCCGCAGCGTTACCCGGTGGCCGGGAAGGTCGGCTGGATCACGCCGCCCAATTCGCCCGGCGGTCGCACCCAGGGTGTCGGCGTGCGCTTTCCGGCCGACGAGAAGAGTCGCGGCCTGAAACTCAAGATCAGCGAGATCCTCGGCACCACGGTCTCCTCGAACAAGCCGACGCAAACCATCTGAAGGTCGGCGCTGGTCGGCGCTTCGCATGTACGTCGATTCCCACTGTCACCTGAGCTCGCCCGAGCTGCTGCCGCGCATCGAGGAAATCCGCGCGGCGATGGCGGTGGCCGAGGTCGGCCGGGCGCTTTGCATCTGCACCACGCTGGAGGACTTCGAGCAGGTGCATGCGTTGGCGATGCGCTACGACAACTTCTGGTGCAGTGCCGGCGTCCATCCCGACGAGGAAGACGCGCGTGAGCCGGGCGTCGACGACCTGCTGGCGCTGGCGCGCCGGCCGCGCGTCGTCGCGATCGGTGAAACCGGTCTCGACTACTACCGGCTGGGCGACCGCAGCGTGGCCGAAATGGAGTGGCAGCGCGAGCGCTTTCGCGTGCACATCCGCGCGGCGCAAACGGCGGCGCTGCCACTGGTGATCCACACCCGCAGCGCCGCTGACGATACCTTGGCGATTCTGCGGGAGCAGGGCGCGAGCAACGGCGTCTTCCACTGCTTCACCGAGACCGAGGCGGTGGCGCGCGCAATTGCTGCCAGCGATGCGTGCGCGAGGTCGCGCGCTTCGTGCCGCTCGAGCGCTGCCTGATCGAGACCGACAGCCCCTATCTCGCACCGGTGCCGCACCGCGGCAAGACCAACAGCCCGGCGTTCGTTCCCTTTGTCGCCAAGCAGATTGCCGAACTGCGCGGGGTGCCGATCGAGGCCATCGCAGCGGCGACCAGCGCGAACTTCGAACGGCTGTTTGGCATTTCGGGAGGAGTCGCCGAATGACGGTCCGAGAACTTCAACCAGTACCTAAGGTTTTCTTTCTAACCTGCCTCTAGTTATTGCTTTTTCGTCTGATCGAATGAACAGGATGTCTTCGCGTGAAACTTGACGTTTATCTCTCAACCAATTGTTTCCGTTGATGTTTCTTCACGGTGCGCCCGAGAGACAATCGCAATGTTGACACGATACTTGAAATATATAATTCAAGCTGTTGTATTGGCTGTAGTTTTTTCTGCCTACGCTGGTTCATACGAAGATTTCTTCATCGCCATCCGCAACGACAACGCCGACGAGGTGAGGGCGCTGCTGGAGCGCGGTTTTGATCCGAACAGCCGCGATCCGAAAGGCCAACCTGGCCTGACGGTGGCGATGCAGAACCGTGCGCTCAAAGCAGCCGAGGTGCTGCTGGCGCAACCGGATATCGATGTCAACGCGCCCAACGCGTCCGCCGAATCGCCGCTGATGATGGCTGCCCTCAAGGGCGACATGCGCGGCTGCGAGATGCTGCTGGTGCGAGGTGCCAAGGTGAATCTGCCAGGCTGGTCGCCGCTGCACTATGCTGCGACCGGGCCGAGCCCGGCCGTCGTGGGGCTGCTGCTCGATCGTGGCGCCGCCATCAACGCCCTGTCGCCCAACGGGACGACGCCGCTGATGATGGCCGCGCAATACGGCAGCGAGGACAGCCTGCGGCTGCTCCTCAAGCGCGGCGCCGACTGGAAGCGGCGCAACCAGCGCGGCCTGGACGCCGCCGATTTCGCGCAGCTCGCCGGTCGTGAGCAGCTGGCGACGCAGCTGCGCGGCTTGCCTCGCTGACGCACTTTGTCAGGCTTTTGCCGACCGACTGTTTGGACCTGGGCCGACTGTCGCCGGCGCGACTTGCAACGCACAGTCGGGGCCATCGTCAACTTCGGAGCCAAGACCATGGCGCATCACCAGCCTGCCAACCCGTTTGCCCTGATGATGGATCCCGACGCCATCTTCGCTGCCATCGAAACCTCGGAACGACTGCTGCGGCTGAAGAGCCGCATCTGCCGGCCGCTCGATGAGCCGCGCGTGGCCGGCTCCAGCGAAGCCAAGTCCTTTGACGAGGCGTTCGAAGCGATGGAGGCCGCCGAGCCGCACACCGACGCGGACGAGGGCGCACACGCCGCGGGCAGCATCTCTTGCAGCGCATCGGTCGCACCCTGAGGCCGTTCGCGAAGCCGGGTTTACCCGTACAGTTTCGATCCCCACCGTACCCCGAAGCGGCCGCGCATCGGCCCTTCGTCCCCCATGTCCACCTGGCTCATCCATGCGACCGGCTTTGCCGCACTCGCGCTCAACGTCAGTGGACTGGTGCGCACCTGCGACCGTTCGCTGCGCCATTCTTCCGGCTGGGCCTCGGTGCTCTGGGCGCTGAACAACGTGCTGATCGGCGCCAACAGCGCCGCAGCGCTGAGCGTCGTCAGCGCCGGCCGCCAAGCCTCGGCGCAGGCGGTGCAGGGCCGCGACCCGCGCACCCTGCGCGCGATGTGCGCCGGCTTCCTGCTGTTGACCCTGCTCGTGGGGCTGCTGACCTGGAACGGCATGGTGACCTTGCTCACCACCGCCGGTTCGCTGCTCGCCACCTACGGGATGTTCTACATGCGCGGTGCGCCGTTGCGCCTGGCGATTTTCGGCTCGGCGGCGCTGTGGATGGTCAACGCCTGGGCCTACGATTCGTGGTGGCAGATGTTCGGCAACCTCACGACCGGGGGTGCTGCGGCCTACGGCGCGTGGCGTGCGAGCCGGATGCCGGCTGCCGCCTGAGCGGAAGCCGTTGCGAGGACTTCGGCGACGCGATCACGCACTGCTGGGAGGCGTGCGCAAGGTCTGAGGGCGATGGCGCCGTCGTCGCATCGTGCAAGACTGCCGACATGGATGCAGCAGACACTTTCGATTGCCATCTGCTTCAATGCGCGACAATGTATATTATGTAAACTCAAATGCACTTTGGCATATGGTGCGGCCTGAGAGTGTTCGCGCGTGGACCACAAGTCTTTTACAAAACATACCGAAAGTATTTACTTCACCTACCAAAAGTCCTTTCTTCACGCGGATTGGGGTACCAAAAGCTGTTTACATCCGTGCGCATCGCGTTGGCGGGCGCCAACTCAGCGCGTGTATGCAGCGGCCGATTGGTTCCAAAAACGGCGAAACTCGACGCGGAAAGCGCTGCTTGCTTATGCCTGCGCGTATCGAGGCAAGTCTACGAACGGCTTCAGCGGAGCTCGGCGAGCGCCTGGACGGTCGGTGGAAACCGCGTTGTTCGACGCGCAACATCTCCCGTCACCTCTTGCCTCTGCGCCGGATCCCGACTGCGTCAGAGCTTCATTCGGTCTTCTTGTGTCGGCCCTTGGCGTCCTTGGCGGCTTGACCGTTTCGAGGGTCGTGTTTTGGATGAGCCGAGCGTTCGCCCTTTCGCTTCCGGACAACCGAACTGCGGATGCCAGCGTTCAACGTATTGAACATCGCGCGAAGGGCGGCTGTCTCGCCCTGAGCGTGGACAATCTCCTGCCGCTGGGAGGCAGAAAGATTCACAAGCCGCACCGCCTCGTCTCGAAGCCGATCTTGTTCTGACCTTGACGTTTGCAGCTCGACAGACAGTTGATTGACCTCCGCCCTAAGGACGGTGATCGACCGAAAGCCTTCCATTCTTACGGTGCGCGTCTCATTCTCAGCGGCTTGCAGTTTGCGTCCGATCGTGTCGGCCAACCTGTCGGCTTTGGCTCGAGCCGTACGCTCCTCATCGATCTGGAGCGCCGCTCGCTTCTCGACGCCCGCCGAACGCTCGAGGGCGGCCGCAATCTCACCCCTGGCCGCGAGCCGTACCTCGCTCAGTTCGGTACTGATTCGCTCGACGCTTTCCTTAAAGTCCGCAATCTGAGTTTTGGTCTGGCTCAGCCGGGCTTCAGCTTCGACTCGGATCAGTCTTTCTTGGTCGAAAAGCGCGGCACATTTGTCCCTCTCGGTCTCCGACCGACTGGCTCGATCGGTGGCCTCGGCTGCTGCCGCTCGCGCAATCGTGGCACGTTCTTTTTCAGTCTGAAGGTTTGTCTCCGCTGCTTCCAGCGCCTTCTTTAGCCGTTCATCGAAGTCCCGGCGACTCTCGGATTGGGCCGCCTCCCAGAGATGTCGTGCGACCTGCACAACGGGGTCGGGGATATCGGGTGGCGCAGAAAAGACACGCGGGTCCTTGATGCGCGCTCCCAAGTGCTTGAACCAGGTGTCGAGGTGTGGGCTCACCGTGTTGGGCGAGCCGCGACCGATTTTCTGCCTCACTCGCTCGATCGTGGGCCTCGCGCCTTCGAGCAGCAAGGCGTCAGCGGCTATCCATACGTCGTTTTCCGTGATTCCTCGTGCCATCAAGAGGACTCCCTCGTTTTCCGTTTGCCGCACCCGGCGCTAGATGATAGTTAGTCACGATAATGTATACTTATCGCTACATAAAAGTTACGTCTGTATGACAACGCACATCATACATATGATTTTGGAGTAAGTCCGATCGTGAATCGTTTTTTAAAACCGCCGAACGTTGTGGCGATCGATGTCGTAACGCTGGACCCTGAGCGACTGACGCCGCTCGCCGAGCAGTCGATGCGCGCCCTCTTGGCCGAAGGCGAGTCTGAAAACACGGTTCGAAGTTACCGAGCCGCGTTGCGGTATTGGGCTGCCTGGTTCGCTCTGCGCTTCGGACAGCCGATACAGCTTCCTCTGTCGCCACCGGCCGTGATCCAGTTCATCGTCGATCATGCGGAGCGGACGACTTCAGAAGGCCTTCAATTCGATTTGCCGGCAGCGATCGATCGTGCTTTAGTCGAAGGTGGCCACAAGGCGCGCGTCGGCCCACCGGCGCTTGCCACCCTGTTACATCGCGTGAGCGTTTTGTCGAAGGCTCATCAGCTCAGCGGCGTAGCTAACCCGTGCCAGAACCCGAAGGTTCGGGAAGTGCTCTCGAAGACTCGCCGGGTCTATTCCAAACGAGGGGTTGTCCGAGACAAGAAAGCGGCATTGACGAAGGAGCCTTTCGAAGCACTGCTGGAGACGTGCGATGACTCCCTTCGAGGTGTGCGTGATCGCGCCCTCCTCCTCTTTGCCTGGTCGAGTGGCGGCCGCCGGCGCTCCGAGGTGACCGCGGCGACCATCGACAACGTGCGCAGGATCGGTGATCGCGTCTATGTGTTCACGTTGCGCCGCTCAAAGACCAATCAGGCGGGAGCTGACACGCAGGACGCTGACAAGCCGATCGCCGGCCCTGCTGCTGATGCGCTGGAGGTGTGGCTTCGTCGAAGCAAAATAAAGGAGGGCCCGCTCTTTCGACGCATCCGTCGAGGCGACCGGGTAGGAGAACCGCTTTCCTCTGCCGCCGTGCGCGATATCGTTAAAACGCGGTCTGCGTTAGCGGGGCTCGAGGATGAGTTTTCCGCGCATTCGCTGCGTTCTGGATTTGTGACTGAAGCTGCTAGGCAAAATGTCCCCATAGGCGAAGCAATGGCACTTACCG
>CAJDUZ010000008.1_pt1 | contig 28371 bp, 20 predicted proteins | sample 7391221 | NCBI WGS metagenome assembly CAJDUZ01 (sample SAMEA7055692, study PRJEB34461) | soil metagenome | biome: terrestrial ecosystem; feature: Peninsula; material: soil | place: Antarctica | collected 2016
TTCGGCGGCAATCCAGGGCAGGGGGATGGACCACACCGCAAGCCTGAGCAGCCAGGGATACGCGTCGAGCCGACGTCGGGCAGAAAGAACGAAGAAGATGGCGGTCAGCAAGATGAAGTAGAAGCCCAGCCCGACCATGATCCGAAACGCCCAGAAGAGCGGTGCCACCCACGGCACCGTATCCAGTGCGGCCTGGGTGATTTGTTGTGACGTGGCCTGACGCGGATCGTCCACGTAGCGCTTGAGCAGCAGTGCATAGCCCAGGACGTGGCCATGCTGCTCGAATGCGGCTTTTGCCTGTGCCGGCACGGCGGCGCCGTTCTTCGATGCACGGATCTCCTGTAAGGCGTCGAAGGCGAGGATGCCCTCGCGGATGTGCGACTCGGCGCGCGCGACCAGGTCGTTGATGCCGGGAATCTCGGTGGTCAACGAGCGCGTGCCGATCAGCCCCAGGACCCAGGGGACGTGCACGGCATAGTGCGTTTTCCGCGCCTGCTGGTCCGGTAAGCCGAACACGGTGAACGCTGCCGGTGCGGGTTCGGTGTTCCACATCGCCTCGATCGCGGCCAGCTTCATCTTCTGGTGCTCGGTCGACAAATAGCCGCTTTCATCACCCAGCACCACCACGGACAGCGCCGAGGCCAGGCCGAACGACGCCGCCACCGCCATCGAACGCTTGGCAAGCTGCCGGTGTCGCCCCTTCAGGACATACCAGGCAGACACCCCGAGCACGAAGATCGAGCCCGTCACGTAGCCGGCCGAGACGGTGTGCACGAACTTGGCCTGCGCTACCGGGTTCATCAGCACGGCAAAGAAGTCCGTCATCTCCATGCGCATGGTCTGCGGGTTGAACTGGGCGCCCACGGGGTTTTGCATCCAGCCGTTGGCGATCAGGATCCACAGCGCCGAGAAGTTCGCGCCGATCGCGACGAGCCAGGTGACGACCAGGTGCCCGACCTTGGACAGCCGGTCCCAGCCGAAGAAGAATAAGCCCACGAAGGTCGCTTCCAGGAAGAACGCCATGAGCCCTTCCAGCGCAAGCGGGGCGCCGAAGATGTCGCCCACGTAGTGGCTGTAGTAGCTCCAGTTCATTCCGAACTGGAACTCCATCACGATGCCCGTGGCCACGCCCATCGCGAAATTGATGCCGAACAGGACGCCCCAGAACTGGGTCATGTCGCGCCAGATCGTGCGGCCCGTCATGACGTACATCGTCTCCATGACGGCCAGCAGGATGGACAGGCCGAGCGTCAGCGGAACGAACAGGAAGTGGTAGAGCGCCGTGAGCGCAAACTGCAGTCGTGACAGGGTGACGATGTCGAAGTCCATGGCGTTTACCTTGGGCGATGGGAAGACGTGTGAGCCAGGAAAAGTCAGTCGCTGCGCAGCTTCGCCAGCGCCGCAACAAAGCCCGGACTGCCCCGCGCAAATTGGGCTTCGATCCGCCCGTCACGCAGCAGCAGCACCCGCTCGGCCAGTTCGGCCTCGCGCCGCAGGTGCGTCGCCAGCAGCCAGGCGCGCCCGCGGCCCCATGCGTCGAGTCGGCGCAGCACGTCGGCGGCAGTGGCGGCGTCGAGTCCTTCGGTCGGCTCGTCCAGCAGCCACAGACGGTGGGGCTGGAGCAGCAGGCGCGCCAGCGCCAGGCGCCGGGCCTGCCCGCCTGACAAGCCAAGTGCGCCTTCGCCCAGCTTTGTGTCCAGTCCGGCCGACATGGCCCGCACGTCGGCGGCAAGGCCGGCCGCCTCGAGCGCGCGCCAAAGCGCTGTATCCTGGGCTGTCGAGTCGGCCAGAAGCAGGTTGTCGCGCAGGCTGTCGTGGAACAGGTCCGCGCGCTGGCTCAGCCAGGCGTGAGGCTCGCACTCGATGCTGCCGGCGTGCGCCGTCCATTCGCCGGCGACCAGCCCCATGAGCGTGGATTTGCCCGCACCGCTGGGTCCGATCACGGCGATGCGTTCGCCCGGCATCAGCGTGAGTGAAATCCGCTCCAGCGCGGGTGCCCCACTGCCCGGGTAGCGGCTCGAGACGTTCAGCAGGCGCAGTGCGCATGCCGATCCGCTGGATGTGGGCGCCGTGCCGGATGGCACTGGCGCAGCGTCGATTTGGGCCGACAGGCGGCGGGCTGCCAGCCAGATGCGTCCGCTCTCGAGGGCCCCGCGTCTGAGCGCGGAAAACGGCTCCATCGCGCTCAGCGCGATCAGCAAGGCCAGCGTGGCACCGGCCGTGCCGATCTGTCCCCGGCCGGCCAGCGTGCCCACGCCGAGCAGGACCAGCGCCAGTGTCAGGCTGCCCGCAACTCCATAGACGGCACCCGCAACGATGTCCAGGCGGTTCAGCTGGAGGTCGGCAAGCGCCAGGCGCTGGTCGGTGCGCTGCAGGGCCTGGCATTGGCTGCCCAGCCGGTCGGTCATGACCAGCTCCGTTTGACCCGATATCAGATCGACGGCCTGGGCTCGCAAGCGTTCGGTCATCAAGGCCCGGCGCACCGCGGGCCGTCGCGCACGCAGCGACAGGGCTGCGGCCACGGCCAGCCCCGCGAGCAGCAGCCAGGCGCCCAGCGCAAGCCCCATCCAAGGCGCCATCACGGCCAGCACCACGGCGGCCAGACCAGCGGCGCCCACGGCGGCGCAGGCCGGCACCAGCAAGCGCAGATAAAGGGCGTCGAGGGCGTCGAGGTCGGTGGTCAGGCGAAAGAGCGCGCGCGCCGGATGGCGCAGCAACTGGCGGGCCCCCGCGGCGCTCGCCCAGACTCGAAACAGGCGCTCGCGCAACAACGCGAGTGCGGCCAGCGTGACGTCGTGCGTGACCAGTCGCTCGCCATAGCGGGCGGCCGTGCGTCCGAGCGCCAGCAGCCTGATGCCGGCCGAAGGCATGAAGACATCGAAGCTCAGGGCGATGCTGAGATGCAAGCCGGCCATGGCGGTGGCGGCAATGAACCATCCCGACAAACCGAGCAACCCCATACCCATCAGCACGGTGAGCGTTGCCAGCGCCGCGCCCCATGCCATGCGACGGCCGAACGTGCCGAGCATCGTGCCGACCACGGACATCCGCATCGATGTCGACACGGGTTTGCGCATCACGCTGCCTTCCTGACGGGGGTTGGCGTATCCGCGAGCGCCGGGATCTCGACAACGCGGTCCATGCGAGCCGCCAGCACCGGGTCGTGGGTGGCGACGATCAGCGTGCGCCCGATGGCCAGTGTCGCCAGGGCCTGCATGATCTGCCCGGCCGTCTCGCGATCCAGGTGCGCTGTGGGTTCATCCAGCAGCAGCAGATCGGCTTGCGGCGCGGCGGCCAGTCGGGCCAGCGCCAGACGAGCGCCTTCGCCGCCCGACAGGCCGGTGCCGCCTTCTCCGAGCGAGACCCCGGGATGGGCTTGCGCCACCCGCTCGAGCCTTGCCGATCGGATCGCCTGGCGCACGTGTTCATGGCCCAAGCCTGGACGTCCCAGTGTCACGTTGTGACGAACCGAGGCAAAAAATACATGAGGTCGCTGGCCCATCCACGCCATGCGGCGGCGCAGCCGTGCAAGGGATTCGGACGTCAGCAGCACGCCACCGATCTCGACGCGGCCCGCCGTGGCTGGAACAAGCCCCGCCAGCACAGACATCAACACGGTCTTGCCCGCGCCACTGCCGCCAACCAAGGCAACATGCTCTCCCGGTTCCACAGCCAGCGCGAAGTCCCGGAACACGGGGGCCTCGCCCGAGAATGCAAACGTCAGCCCGCGAACGTTGACCCCGGGCGGATGAAGTGGCCTTGCGTCGTCGGCGCAGACTGTCGGAACAGGCCCGGTGGAACGGGCTGCCCGTGTGTCATCCGGCAGCATCAAGCCGTCGGCGCTGAGCCGTTCCAGGGCATCCATCGCAGCCATGCCTTCGGCTCGGTCATGCCAGACAGCAGCCAACTCGCGCATGGGCTCGAAGAATGCGGGCGCCAACAGCAGGATGAACAGACTTTCGGCCAGGCTCAGCCGTTGGCCCCAGGCACCGAAATTCAGGTATCCCAGCAGATGAAAGCCAATATAGACAGCGACCATGGCCACGCCGAGCGCAGCGAAAAGCTCCAGTACTGCCGAGGACAAGAACGCAATGCGCAAGACCCGCATGGTGCGCTGGCGCAAGTCCTCGGCACTGGCTCTCAGACGGCGCGCCGCGGCGTCGACGTTGCCCAGGGCGCGCAAGGTCGGCAGGCCGCGCAGACGGTCGAGCAGGAACGCGTTCATGCTGCTCAACTGCAACCACTGGGCTTCGCTGGCGGCCTTTGCCTGCCAGCCCACGATGACCATGAACAAAGGGATGAGCGGCGCCGCCAGCAGAAGGACCGACGCCGCGGCCCAGGAGTACCGGGCCACCGGCAGCACGATGAGCACAGGCACCACGCGTGCGCGCCAGGACGCGCTGCCGTAGCGTGTCAGCCAGGGCAGGATGGCTTCGGCCTGCTCCGCCAGTGCGCTGGCCGCCGCACCCGCAGGCATGCGCGCTCGATCCAGCGGAGAGCGTGACGCCAGGGCCATGACCGCGTGGTTTCGCCATTCGCTCAGACGCACGCGCGCCCTTTTGAACAGGTGCCGGGCACTCCATGCCTCGAGCCACGCACGCAGCACGCCCGCGACTACGATTCCGGCGGCAGGCAACAGCACGCTGTCCAACCCCGCTCCGCCTTGCAGGCGCGAGACACCGACAGCGAGCAGCGCCGCCTGAGGGAGCCACAGCAGCGGACTGATGGTGTAGGCCAATCGAACCACGTCAAGGTGCTTGGCCAGCGTCGGCTGCAAGTTGCTTGAGAGCAGTCCGATTGATCGGTCCATGGTTATCAAACCTCTTTTTTTCCTGCTCGGTCGAACACCTCGCGCCCGATGCCGCCGTTGCCGGACGGCGCTGGTGCGCGCGTGGCGATCATCCGCGGCCTGCCCACATCGGGCAAGGCCTTCGTCGCGCACGCGCTGCTCGAGGCCGGGGCGTCGATGTGTCGATGTGTCGATGTGTCGATGTTCGACGTGCTCAGGTGGCCGCACTGGTGTCGCCGGCATTTGTCAAAGAGCCACGCGAGTTGGCGAAAGCGTGTTGAATGGCCGTCGTGATGCCTCGATTGATCTCGGTCAATGTCGGTCTTCCTCAGGACATCCGGTGGCGCGGTCAAACCGTGCATACCGGCATCTGGAAGTCTGCAATCGAGGGTCGGCGCATCGTGCGGCGCCTCAACATCGATGGCGACGGGCAGGGCGATCTGCTCGGGCATGGCGGCGAACAACGAGCGGTGATGGTGTATCAGCTCGAATCGTATCGCTACTGGGAGCGTTACTTCGAGCGCCACGACTTCACCTTCGGGCAGTTCGGTGAGAACCTGACCGTCGAGGGCCTGCCCGACGACGAGGTCTGCGTCGGTGATCGCTACCGGATCGGTGGCGTGCTGTTCGAGGTGACCCAACCGCGCGTGACGTGCTACCGGGTCGGCATCCGCATGGATGAGCCCGAGATGGCTGCCCTGCTGGTCGCGCACCACCGGCCCGGCTTTTATTTCCGCGTGCTCGAGGCCGGTGAGGTCGGCGCCGGCGACGTCATCGAGAAGGTCGGCAGCGGCGCAGAGCAGATGACCGTCGCCGAGATCGACGCCCTGCTTTACCTGCCTGGGCATGGCCGCGATCAACTGCAGCGTGCCTTGCGTATTCCGGCGTTGAGCCCGGGCTGGAAAGGCTCGCTGCAAGCGTTGGTCGAGCAGGACGCCGGCGGCTTCGCAGGGCTCGGCAACCGCGGTCTTGCCAGTGCGGCAGCTCCACCGCCGGCATGGCCCGGCTTTCGACCCTTGCGCATCGCCCGGGTTCAGCGGGAAAGCGACGAGGTCGTTTCATTGTCGTTGCGGTCTGGCGACGGATCCCGGCTGCCAGCCGCGCTGCCAGGGCAGTTCCTGGTCCTCAAATTGCCGACCGGAGCAGAGAAACAGCCGGTCTATCGGAGCTATTCGCTGTCCGGCGCACCCGACGGCGACGCCTACCGCATCAGCGTCAAGCACGAGAGCAAGGGCAGGGCCAGCACGTTCCTGAACAACAGCGCCGTGACCGGAGACCGCATCGAATGCAGTGCACCGAGAGGAAGCTTCACGCTGCGCCCCGGCAAGGAGCCCGTGGTTTTCTTGGGTGCCGGCATCGGCGCAACCCCACTGCTCGCGATGCTCCACGCGCTGGCATCGGCAGCATCGACGCGCGAGGTCTGGTGGTTGTACGGTGCCCGCGATCGAAGCAGTCATCCGTTTGCCGAAGAATCGCGCAAGCTTCTCGCGGCATTGACGGGCAGCCGCATTTGTGTTGCTTACAGCAGGCCAAGCGCGCAAGACCGGCCTGGCGAAGACTATGACGTGGCGGGGCGCTTGACCGGTGCACTGCTCGGCCGGTTGCGCGTACCGCGAGACGCGAGCTTCTATCTGTGTGGGCCGAAAACCTTTCTTGCCGATCTCACCGCAGCCTTGAAAGCGCGCGGCGTCTCGCCCGAGCGGCTACACACCGAGATCTTCGGCCCACAAGGATGGCTGACGCCGGGAATCACCGCGCGGCAAAGGCCCGCCGCGCATCTTCCCGCGCGAGCTTCGGTCTCCGGGCCGCGAGTCAACTTTGTCAGAAGCGGCATCACCGCCGCGTGCGGCCCCGAGTTCGCGAGCCTGCTCGAGCTTGCCGAGGCCTGTGACGTCCCCGTGCAGTGGTCATGCCGGACCGGCGTCTGCCATACCTGCGAGTGCATGCTGATCAACGGCTCGGTCGCCTACCGACCCGATCCGCTGGAGCCGCCGGCGCCAGGCAATGTCCTGACGTGCTGCTCGCGGCCGCTGCAGGACATTGAAATCGACCTGTGAGCGAAGCACGCCACCCATTCACCCAGGAAATGAGCCCTTCGATCACTTCGGCGTCTGCGGCCGCAACTCCTGCAGCCCGTGCTTTTGCAACTCCATCTGCCCGAGGCTGCAGATCTGATAGGCAAGCACATCGAAGACCTTGCGCCCGCCAAGAGCCCACTGAAAGCTGTTGGTTCCGGTCATCTGCTGCCCTGAGATGTAGACCGACAGGACGACACCCTCGCCATCGTCACAGCCGGTGATCGCGTAGCGATCACGCTCGTCCTTGCCCTTGACGACGGCATCGACGAGCGCGTCGACCCGGGTCACACCCCCGAGCTTGTACACACGCACGGTGCCCGGCACGATCTGCATCGAGTCGCCGTCGATGGAGTTGATCTTGCCGGTCATGGGTTCTTGCGCCGCAAGGTCGAAGGAAGCCAGCAGCGCTGCGGCGATCAGTGCGAAAACTTTCATCTCGGGATTGTCCGGGCGGTCGCGCCGCCGCTCCATGCGGCGGCGCGACCGTGACTGCCAATGATCCATCATCCTGAAAGAGCTTGCGTGCGCGTGGCGGCCGCTGGCACGAACTGTATCGGGAGATACGCGGATTGCGCATCGAGGACTGCGCCGGTGAAATACAGCGGCTTGCGATTGCCGCGAAGCGTTGGAAGCCTTCGCCCGGTGCCCGACGCCATGTTTGTCGAACCGGAGGAGAACCATGCAAAAACGGACCTTTCTGAAGAATACGCTCGCCGCCGCCGGCGCGGCGACCCTCGCCGGCTTCGCCGGGCCGTTGCGTGCACAAGAGCAGGTGAAGCTGCGCATCTCGCACTTCCTGTCGCCGATGGCGCCGGCGCAGACCCTCTTGCTGGGCCCGTGGGCCGAGCGCGTCCAGAAGGATTCGGACGGGCGCATCAAGTGCGAGCTTTATCCGGCCATGCAGCTGGGCGGCAAGCCGCCGCAGTTGTACGACCAGGCGCGCACCGGCGTGGCCGACATCATCTGGACCGTACCCGGCTACACGCCGGGGCGCTTTCCGCTGTCGGCCGTATTCGAGTTGCCGTTCGTCGTCGGTAATTCCTCCGAAGCCACTGCGCAGGCCATCTGGGAGTTCTACAAGAAGCATTTGCGCGACGAGTACAAGGACGTGCATCCGCTCTTGCTGCATTGCCACGCGCCGGGGCTGATCCACATGAAGGACAAGCCCATCACGAAGATGGAAGATCTCGCGGGCAGGAAGTTGCGTCTGCCGACGAAGCCCGTCGGAGACGCGCTGAAGCTGATGGGCGCGACGCCGGTCGGCATGCCCTTGCCGGAGGCCTACGAGGCGCTGTCGCGCGGCGTCGTCGATGGCGTCACGGTGCCGTGGGAGGTGATGAAGCCGCAGCGCCTGAACGAACTCGTCAAGCACCACACCGTCACCGGGCTCTACACGAACGTGTTCCTGGTCGGCATGAACAAGCAGAAGTACGAGGGCCTGCCGGCCGACCTGAAGGCGGTCATCGACAAGAACTCGGGCGACCACTGGATCAAGGAAGCCGGCAAGGCGTGGGACACCGCCGAGTTGCCGGGTCTGGAGCAGGCCAAGGAACAGGGCCATACGGTCGTGCAACTCTCGCCCGAAGAGAGGGCGCGCTGGAAAAAGACCACGCACCCGGTCGTCGAAGCGTGGATCGCCGCGACGCCGAATGGCAAGGCACTCTATGACGAAGCCGTGGCGCTGATCGCAAAGTACGAAAAGTGAGCGAAGGCGAAGGCCACGGCGGAGACTCCGGCGCGGCTGCCCGGCCGGGCACCGAACGCGCGCTCGAGCAGGCCTGCATCGCGCTGGCCGTCGCCGGCGGCTTCGTGATGCTCGCGTTCACCGCTGTGTCGGTGGCGAGCATCGTCGCCCGCTCCTTGTTCGGTTCGCCGCTGATCGGCGATTTCGAACTCGTCGAGCGCGGCACCGCGATCGCAGTCTTCGCGATGCTGCCGTACTGCCATCTGCGTGGCGGCCACGTTGCGGTCGACATGTTCGTCCGGATGTTTCCCGCCGGATTCCGTCGCTTCCTGGCCGTGACGAGCGACGCCGTGTTTGCCGTCGTCGCCGCGCTGATGACCTGGCGGCTCGCGCTCGGGGGGTGGAACCAGTACGAGTTCCACGACATGTCGATGATGCTGCTGATCCCGACCTGGTGGATCTTCGTGCCGATCGTCGTGTCGATGGCGCTGCTCACGCTGGTGTGCGTGCTGCGCGCGGCGCGCGGCGGCCGCAAGTTCCTCTAGCCGCACGTTTCATTCAAGAACGAGGGGAGCTTTCGTGAGCGGGATGTCCATATCGCTGACGATGTTTGGCGTGCTCGTCGCGTTGCTCGTGCTCGGCGTTCCGGTGGCGCTCACCTTGCTTCTGGTCGGCGGCGCCGGCTACATCTGGGTGTCGGGGCTCGAACCGTTGCTCAACTACATGAACTCGGCACCCTATTTCCAGGCGGCGAACTACTCGCTGTCGGTGATTCCGCTGTTCGTGCTGATGGGCTCGTTTGCCACGGGCTCGGGGCTGTCCACCGGCATCTTCAACGCCGCCGCCGCATGGCTCGGGCACCGGCGCGGCGGCATCGCGATGGCCGGCATCGGCGCGTGCGCCGCCTTCGGCTCGATCTGCGGCTCGTCGCTGGCCACCGCGGCGACGATGGCACACGTGTCGCTGCCGGAGATGAAGCGGCTCAACTACTCGGGGCGGCTCGCCACCGGATCGCTCGCTGCCGGCGGCACGCTTGGCATCCTGATCCCGCCGTCGGTCGTGCTCGTGATCTACGCGATCCTCACCGAGCAGTCGATCGGCAAGCTCTTCATGGCGGCGATGGTGCCGGGCGTGCTCGCCGCGCTCGGCTACATGATCGCGATCGCGATCGTCGTGCGGTTCGATCCGGAAGCAGGCCCCGCCGCGCCGAAGGCCTCGCTCGCGACGCGCCTCAGGACGCTCGGCGAATTACTGCCGGTGATCATCGTCTTCGCCGTCGTGATGGGCGGCATCTACGGCGGCTTCTTCACGCCGACCGAGGGCGCGGCGGTCGGTGCGGCGTCCACCGGCGCGATCGCGGTCTTCAACGGCATGCGCCTGAAGGGCATCATCGAGTGCCTGCTCGCCACCGCTAGCCTCACCGCGATGATCTTCCTGATCCTGATCGGTGCCGATCTGTTCAACGCCTTTCTCGCGATCACGCAGATGCCCAACCAGGCCGCGGCCGCCATCGCATCGAGCGGCTTCTCGCCGATGACGGTGCTGTTCCTGATCCTGCTGTTCTATCTCGCGCTCGGCTGCGTGATGGACTCGATGTCGATGATCCTGGTCACCATTCCGGTGCTGTTCCCGATCGTCATGGGGCTCGACTACGGGCTCTCGCCCGAACACCAGGCGATCTGGTTCGGCATTCTCGTGCTGATCGTCGTCGAGGTCGGCCTGATCACGCCGCCCTTCGGCCTGAACGTGTTCGTCATCAATTCGATGGCGCCCCACGTGCCGATGTCCGAGTCGTTCCGCGGCGTCATGCCGTTTCTGGCGAGCGACTTCATCCGCGTGCTGATCCTGATCGCATTCCCGGTCATCACGCTCGGGCTGCTGCGGTTCATCGAATAGCGGGCCGTCGAGTAGCCGGCCGTCGAATAGCGAGCCGTCGAATAGCGGGCGGTGCAAGGCCCGCAGCGCAGGCACCGCGGCGCCGAAAGACGCTGCGACGCGCACAACATCAGCGCCGGCCGAGGCGGGTCGAGCGCGGTATGGTCGGTGTATGGAAACCGCCGGCAGCAAGGTCGATCGGGCACATCGCGAGCGTCGCAAGGCGCTGCTCGCCGTCGCCGGCATCGGCGCGCTGTTCGTGGCGGGCGATGCGATCCGCCGCCACATCGTCGCCAGCGACAGCGGGGTTCCCGACGTGACCCTGCACGCGCGCCCGCGCGCGATGCCGTCACTGCGCTTCACCGACGCGAGCGGGGCGCCGACGAGCCTGGCTGCGTTTCGAGGACGCGCCGTCGTGCTCAACGTCTGGGCCACCTGGTGCCTGCCTTGCCGCGAGGAAATGCCCGCGCTCGACCGCTTGCAGGCGGCCCTCGGCGGGCCGGACTTCGAGGTCGTCACGATTTCGATCGACGAAGGCGGACTGGCTGCCGTGCAGCCGTTCTTTCGGCAACGTCAGGTGCAGCATCTGCAGCCGTATCTCGACGGCTTCCACGAGGCCGCGGCCCTGGTCTCGACCGGCATTCCGCTGACCTTGTTGATCGATCGCGACGGCCGTGAAGCCGGTCGCAAGCTCGGCGCGGCCAAATGGGACGATCCGCAGATGCTGAAGCTGCTGCGCCGGCTGTCGTGAGGCGGTATGCCCCTTGCTGGCTGCCCAGGCTGACCGCCAATCAGGCCGAGGCCGTCGGCGCCACCAGCGGAGGGCAGGATGGCCGGGAAATTCGATCTCGTCGGTTCCGTTCGCCCACCAGGGCTGTCGCCGACGAGTCGCCAAGCATTGGACTATGCTGCCGGGGCCATCGCAGCAGGAGCAGCACATGACCGATTCCAAGCAGAATCCGACGACCGACTCGACCACGGCCAGCGGCGCCCCGGCACCGAGCGATCGCAACTCGCTGACCATCGGCGCCGATGGCCCGATCCTGCTGCACGACGTGCACTTTCTCGAGCAGATGGCGCACTTCAACCGCGAGATGGTGCCGGACCGCCAGCCGCACGCCAAGGGCGGGGGTGCCTTCGGCAGCTTCGAGACGACGGCCGACGTCTCGCGCTGGACCAAGGCGGCACTCTTCCGTCAGGGGGCGAAGACGGAGATGCTGGCGCGCTTCTCGACGGTGGCCGGCGAGTCCGCGAGCCCCGACACCTGGCGCGACGTGCGCGGCTTCTCGCTGAAGTTCTACACCGAGGAAGGCAACTACGACCTGGTCGGCAACAACACGCCGATCTTCTTCGTGCGCGACCCGATGAAGTTTCCGCACTTCATCCGCAGCCAGAAGCGCCTGCCCGATTCAGGCCTGCGCGACAACCACATGCAGTGGGACTTCTGGACCTTGAACCCCGAGAGCGCGCACCAGGTGACGTACCTGATGGGCGTGCGCGGCCTGCCGCGCACCTGGCGCCACATGAACGGCTACGGCTCGCACACCTACCTGTGGGTCAACGCGGCCGGCGAGAAGTTCTGGGTCAAGTACCACTTCCACACGCAGCAGGGCATGGCGTTCTTCACGAACGCCGAGGCCGCCGAGATGGCCGGCAAGGACGCCGACTACCACCGCCGCGATCTGTTCGAGGCCATCAAGCGCGGCGAGCACCCGCGCTGGAAGCTCTCGGTGCAGGTGATGCCGTATGCCGAGGCCAAGAGCTATCGCATCAACCCGTTCGACCTCACCAAGACCTGGCCGCATGCCGACTATCCGCTGCACGAGGTCGGCACGATGACCTTGAACCGCAACCCGGACAATTTCTTCGCGCAGATCGAGCAGGCGGCGTTCTCGCCCGGCAACACGGTGCCGGGCATCGGCCTCTCGCCCGACAAGATGCTGCTCGGCCGCGCCTTTGCCTACGCCGACGCGCAGCGTCATCGCATCGGCGCCAATTTCCACCAGTTGCCGGTGAACCGGCCGAAGGTGCCGGTCAACACCTACCTGATCAACGGCCCGATGACCTACGAGCACAGCGGCAGCGCGCCGGTCTATGCGCCCAACAGCGCCGGCCGCCCGTGGGCCGACGAGACCGGCCCGATGCCCGACGGCTGGGAGGCCGACGGCGAGATGGTGCGCAGTGCCTACGCCTTGCGCGCCGACGACGACGACTTCAGCCAGCCGGGCGCTCTCGTGCGTCAGGTGTTCGGCGATGCCGACCGCCAGGCGCTCATCGACCAGGTGGCGGGCAGCCTGCAGGGCGGCGTGCGCTCGCCGGTGCTGGAGCGCGCCTTCGACTACTGGAAGAGTGTCGACGCCGATGTCGGGCGCCGCATCGAGGAGAAAGTGCGCAGCGGCCGCGCACCGGAGCCGGCCGAAGGCATGCTCAAGAGCTGACGGGCACGGGCCCGGCGTCGCCGGGCCTGGCCTGGGATCAGTAGCGGAAGGTCGCCGCCAACCCGGTGCCAGAGGGCATCCGTTCGGCCGGCACGACGATCACCTCGCCGCCGCGCTGCAGCACGTGCTCGGCGATGTCGTCGAGCACGTCGCCCACGTCGGGCTTGCCGATGTCGGCCGGCGTGATCTCGCCGGTCTCGGCATCGAGGCGGCCGCCCATCTTGCGGCCGGCTTCGACCAGCAAGGTGGCCACCGCGCCGCCGACCGCCGCGCGGCCGACCCGAGCCGGGTCGTCCGACGCCAAGCCGGTACCGAGCGCCGCGCGGAAGCTGTCGACCAGCCACGCCAGACGTTCGAGGTAGCGCGGCTCGATTTGCTTCCACACCGTGGCGCGCAAGGTCAGCGGATCGATGGCGTCGGGCGCAGTGCGCAGGCCCTCCGGCAGCAGCCACGGGTTGCGGCTGACCGCGCGGAACGCACCCTGGTGTTCGGGCAGCGCGATCAGCAGCAGCGGCATGCCCGAGGGCCGCGAGCAGTGTTCGAGCACCGCCTGGTCGACGGCCCGGAAATAGCGCTCGCGCTCCTTGTCGGTCCAGTCGGCCTCGCCCTGGCGGTCGCCCTCGGTGCGCACGACGCGGTCGGATCTCGGCAGCGCGCGCTCGACCTCCTCGCGCATGCCCTCGGGCAGGGCCAGCTCGTCGAGCGCGTCGCGGTTGCCTTCGTAGACGCGGAAGCTGTCGCGCGTCAGCGCCAGCACCTGGTAGCGGTCGGCCGACTGCACGATGCGCAGCAGCGGCTTGATGTGGAAGCTCTCGGCCACCAGCGCCACGTCGCCGACCGGCCGCTGCAGGCGCAGCACCTTGTACAGGTCGGTGCTGCGCAGCACCGCCAGGCCGTCGAGTGCTTGCTGCCAGAAGGCGAAATCGCCGGCCAGCTCGCGCAGCGGCGCCAGCAGCGCCTGCACGTCGCGGCTCGGATATTCGCGGCGCAGCGACTGCTCGAGCTCGTCCACCAGGTTACGAAAGCGGATCGGGTCCTGCTGATTGTCGGGGTGCGTGCGGTGCGTCGTCTGGTAGAGCGAAAGACAGGGGCCTTCGCGCTCGCCGAGGAGCGCGGGCAGACGTATCGTGTCGTAGGACTTCATGGATGTTCTCCCTGGGTGAATGATGCGCGCATGGCGCCGTCACAGCGGATAAGGCCATTCTCGTCGATCGACTTCAGGCGCGGCCAGGTGCGATGCAGAGCCGGTTCTTGTGGGCCATCATGGCGCTCGGCGTGCCCGGCCCGGTGGGCTGCAATCGTCTTGTTGGACTATGCTGGACGGTTCACTGAAAGCCAGGAGAAGCGATGAACGGCCGAGGCTGGACTCGATGTGTTCGATGTGTTCGATGTGTTCGATTCATTGGATGTGATCCATCCGTTGCTTGCATTGGATGTGTTGTGTGCGTTCGATAAGCGCCCCGCGCCGCCGGGCTGCCGGAGACCGCCGGTGAGCGCGGAACTGACCTCGCCCCTGGCCCCCCCGTTGCCGCCCGCCGAGGGCCAGCTGCCGGCGTCTGCCATGGAGGCCGTGTTTGCGCGCCAGCAAGCAACCGCGCTGGCCTGGCGGCGCTCGAGCGCCACCGATCGCCGCGAGCGGCTGCGCCGCTTGCAGCGTGCGCTGCTGGCCGAGCGTGCGGCGCTGTTCGAGGCGATGCGCGCCGATCTCGGCAAGCCCGAGGTCGAGGTGCAGACCACCGAACTGCTGCCGGTGCTGGCCGAACTGCGTGCCGCACGCCGCAAGCTCGGGCGCTGGATGGCGTCGCGCGCGGTGCGGCCCACCGTGCTGATGCTCGGCACGTCGAGCCGCATCCGGCCCGAGCCGCGCGGACGCAGCCTGATCATCGCGCCGTGGAACTACCCGCTGAGCCTGAGCCTCGGGCCGCTGGTTTCGGCATTGGCGGCCGGCTGCCCGGCGATCGTCAAGCCCTCGGAGCTGGCGCCGCACGTCGCCGCCGTCGTCGCGCGCATCGTCGCCGCGGCCTTCGGGCCCGACGAGGTCGCGGTCTTCGAGGGTGATGCCGATGTCGCGACGCGGCTGCTGGCGCTGCCCTTCGATCACATCTTCTTCACCGGCAGTCCGCGGGTCGGCCGCATCGTGATGGAGGCCGCCGCGCGGCACCTGGCGTCGGTCACGCTCGAGCTCGGTGGCAAGTCGCCGACCCTCGTCGACGCGAGCAGCGACCTTGCGGCCGCGGCGCGCGTCATCGCCTGGGCCAAGTTCACCAACTGCGGCCAGACCTGCGTCGCGCCGGACCACGTCTACGTGCACGAGAGCGTGCGCGATGCGTTCGTTGCCGCGTTGCGGCGGGCGACCGACGAGCTTTATGGCGCGAGCCTCGAGCAGCAGAGGAACGGCGGTGCGTTCGGGCGCATCGTCTCCGAAGCGCACGTGGCGAGGCTGGCAGAACTCGTCCGGCAGGCGCAGCAGCGCGGCGCACGCGTGCTCCATGGCGGTGCGCTCGACATGGCGGCGCGCTTCATGCAGCCAACGCTGATCGACCTCGACAGCATCAGCCGGGGAGGGGCTGAGGCGGATCGCGGCGGCGTGATCGGCGGTGTTGGCGTCGCCGCGGATCATGCGGGTGGTATCGGCGGTACGGTGGGCTCAGCGGGCTCAGCGGACGCTGCGGGCGGGCTGCGGCTGATGGACGAGGAGATCTTCGGCCCGGTGCTGCCGATCCAGACTTATCGCGATCTCGATACCGTCATCGCTGCCATCAACCAGCGGCCCAAGCCGCTCGCGCTCTACTTCTGGAGCCGCACGCCGACAGCGATCGAAGCGGTGCTGCGCGGCACCAGTTCGGGCGGCGTCTGCATCAACCACTGCATGATCCAGTTCGCCCACGGCAATCTGCCGTTCGGCGGCGTCGGCGCGAGCGGCTTCGGCCGCGCCCACGGCGTCTACGGTTTCGAGGCGTTCTCGCACATGAAGCCGGTGCTGACCGGCCGGCTGATGGTCGGCAAGCCGTTCTTCCCGCCGTACACGGCGGCGCGGCGCCGGCTGGTCGGTTGGGTGATGAAGCTGTTCGGCGGCTGAGCTTCAGACGTTCATCACCGCGATCGCGCGCGTGTTGAGGTAGGCCTCGAGCGCCTCCGGGCCGCCTTCCGAGCCGTAGCCCGAATCCTTGATGCCGCCGAAGGGCATCTCGGCCGACGGCAGCGCTGGCGTGTTGATCCACAGCATGCCGACCTCGACCTTGCGCGCCAGCAGGTCGGCGTTCTTCAACGAGCGCGTGAAGGCGTAGCCGGCCAGGCCGTACGGCAGCCGGTTGGCTTCGGCGATCGCCTCGTCGAGCGTCTGGAAGCTGCGGATCGCGGCCATCGGCCCGAACGGCTCGTCGTTGAAGACACGGGCCTCGGCGGGCACGTCGGCGAGGATCGTCGGCTGGAAGAAGTTGCCGGTGTCGCCGATGCGCGCGCCGCCGGTCAGCAAGGTCGCGCCGCGCTCGACGGCGTCTTTCGTGAAAGCTGCCATCGCCGTGAGCCGGCGCGGGTTGGCGAGCGGGCCCATCTGCGTGCCTTCGGCCAGGCCGTCGCCGACCTTCAGGTTTTCGGCCTGCTGCTTGAGGGCCGCGGCGAATTCCTGCGCGATGCTCTGGTGCACCAGAAAGCGCGTCGGCGAGATGCAGACCTGGCCGGCATTGCGGAACTTGGCACCGCCGGTGGCCTTGATCGCCAAGGCGATGTCGGCGTCTTCGCAGACGATCACCGGCGCGTGGCCGCCGAGCTCCATCGTGACGCGCTTCATGTGCTGGCCGGCCAGCGCTGCGAGCTGCTTGCCCACCGGTGTCGAGCCGGTGAAGGTGATCTTGCGGATCACCGGGTGTGGAATCAGGTAGCTCGAGATCTCGGCCGGGTCGCCATAGACGAGGCCGAGCACGCCTGGCGGAATGCCGGCGTCGACGAAGGCCTGAATCAGCGCCGCCGGCCCCGCGGGCGTTTCCTCGGGCGCCTTCACCAGCATCGAACAGCCGGCGGCGAGCGCCGCGCTGACCTTGCGCACGACCTGGTTGATCGGGAAGTTCCACGGCGTGAACGCCGCCACCGGCCCGACTGGGTCCTTCAGCACCATCTGCCGCAGCGCCAGGCTGCCGCGCGAGGGCACGATGCGACCATAGACCCGCAAGCCCTCGTCGGCGAACCACTCGATGATGTCGGCCGCGGCACCGGCCTCGCCCTTGGCTTCGACGAGCGGCTTGCCTTGCTCCTGCGTCAAGAGCCGCGCGATGTCGGCGGCGCGCTCGCGCATCAGGCCGGCCGCCTTGCGCATGATCTTGCCGCGCGCAATCGGCGCCATCTCGCGCCAGGTCTCGAAGCCGCTTTGCGCGGCCTGCAGGGCCTGGTCGAGATCGGCCTTCGATGCATGCGCGACGCGGCCGATCTCCCGGCCGGTGGCCGGGTTGAAGACCGCGAGGGTGCGGCCATCGGCGGCATCGCGCCACTGGCCGTTGATGAAGAGCTGGGTGTTGGGGTACGTCATGGTCTCGTCGATCGATGTTTCAAGGGACAGCATCGATTGTGGACGAGTGGCGTCGACCCCGCCGCCCGCGTGCTGGCCCGCTCAGGCCGAGAGTGCCGCGCAGACGCGCCGCAGCCGCTGCTCGGCCTCGTCGGCGACCGGCTTGATGCCTGACTTGCCGGCCAGCCCCATCATGGTTTGCGGGTCGAGGAAGCCGACGACGACTTCGCCCGGCGCAGACTCGCGCACGATCACGTTGCAGGGCAGCAGCATGCCGATGTCCGGGTCGGCCTGCAGCGCGCGGTGCGCCAGCGATGGGTTGCAGGCGCCGAGGATGCGGTAGGGCGTCATCTTCTCGCCGAGCTTTTCTTGCATTGCCTTTTGCACGTCGATCTCGCTGAGCACACCGAAGCCTTCGGCCTTCAGTGCGTCGAGGACCTTGCTGCGTGCGTCTTCGAACGAGCTCTCGCGCAGGGTGGTGGTGAATCCGTACATGGCTATCTCCTTCAGGACTTGACGACGGTGCCGTGGCTGTCGACGACGCGCACCGTCACCGGGATCGCCGCCCGCACGCTTTGCGTGACGACGCAGAATTCCTCGAACTGCCCGAGCACGCGCTCGAGCAGGGCAAATTCGGCTGCCGGCTGGCCGAGACGGATCTCGACGGCAATGCCGATGATGCGCCAGCGCTGCTGTTCGTTGCGACCGAGGGTCGTCGTCGCCAGCGTGTGCAGCGGACCGGGCTCGTACTTGAACTTGCGCATCGCGAACAGCAGGCTGGCCGTGAGGCAGTTGGCAACCGCCACCGTCAGCAGCCGCGACGGATTGGGCCCGGCATCGGCACCGAGCGGCACAGGCTCGTCGGTGACCAGCAGCGGGACGGTCGGGTTGTCGAAGCGGGTCTCGAAGCGGTAGTCGGCCTGCTGCCGCAGCTCGATCGTGAATTGATTTTCAATCATGGCTGTTTGCGGTCGATCGGTCACAAGGTCTCGGCAACAGAGGCCACTGGCGGCGCCTTGGGTTCAAGCCGCTCGATGCCCAAAAGCTTGAGCACATGCTTTTCGTAGACCGGCTCGGTCGAGCCATGGCGCATCTTGTAGAGGAAGTATTTCTCGAACGCGATCTTGGCCATATGCACCCACTTGCCCTTCTTGAACCAGTTGACATTGCGCGGCGGGATCTGCGGCAGCGCAACGAACGCGACGCCGGTGTCGCCCATGTCGGCCAGGCAGATCGCATTCCAGGTTCCCTTGGCGGTTCCCATTTCGCCCTTCACGTCGGCGGCGATGTTGTGCACGATCGCCGTCACCATCGACTCGATCATGTAGCCGGTCTTGGGCGCTCCGGTCGGCACCGGCGTCACCTCCACCGGCGGGATCGCGATGCAGACGCCGGCGGAATAGATGTTGCGGTACTTCTTGCTGCGCTGGTTCTCATCGACCAGCACGAAGCCGCGCGGGTTGCACAGGCCCTCGACCGCGGCCACCGGGTCGACGCCGCGGAATGCCGGCAGCATCATGCTGTAGGCGAAGGGCAGCTCGTGCTCCTTCTTCACCTGGCCGAACTCATCGAGCTCGGTCACGAACATCTTGCCGGGTTCGACCTTGGTCACCTTGGCATTGGTGATCCAGCCGATGTTGGCGTTGCGCAGCTCGCTTTCCAGCATCGACTTCGAATCGCCGACGCCGCCCAGTCCGAGGTGGCCGATATAGGGCTCCGAGGTCACGTAGGTCATCGGCACCTTGGTGCGCAGCTTGCGGCGTTGCAGATCCTTGCTGAAGATGAACGCGAACTCGTAGGCCGGCCCGAAGCACGAAGCGCCCGGCATGGCGCCGATGATCGCCGGGCCCGGCTGCTGCAGGAAGCGCTGGTAGCTCTCCCACGCCTGCCCGGCGTGATCGACCGTGCAGATCGACTGGGTGTGGCCCTCGGGCCCGCTGCCCGGCACTTCGGCGAACGCGAGCTTCGGTCCGGTGGTGATCACCAGATAGTCGTAGTCGAGCCGGGTGCCGTCGGCGAGCTCGAGCGCATTGCCCTCGGCATCGATGCGGGTCACCGGCTGCGCGATGAACTCGATGCCTTTCTTCTCCAGCGCGGGGCGGATCGGCAACGTGATCGCATCGCGCTCACGCCAGCCGACGGCCAGCCACGGGTTGGACGGCACGAACTGGAAGTAGTCGACGGCGCCGACGACGGTGATGCGGTGTGCTCGACCGAGCTTGGCCTTGAGGTCGTAGGCTGCCGGCATGCCGCCGATACCGGCGCCCAGAATGGCGATGTGAGCCATGGTGTGTCTCCTTTGTGGTGGTCGGTCGGTTCAATCGACGTTTATCGCGGCGCCAGCAGGCGGGTATTGATCTGCCGCAGACGCTCCTCATCGAGTTGCCCGGCGAGCGCCGCCAGCTGCAGGCGGTTCGTCAGCAGGCGCACGCGCGCCTGCAGCAACGCCAGCTCGGCGGCGGTGGCGTCGTTCTCGGCGTTCAAGAGGTCCATCGTGGTGCGGTCTCCGGCCTCGCGACCGACCTGGGTCGCGTCGAGCCGCGACCGGCTCGCCTGTGCGGCGGCCTCGAGCGCGGCGACCTGGCTGTTGCCCACCGCCAGCTCGAGCCACGCCGAGCGTGTTTTCAGCAGCACCTGCTGGCGCGTGCGGTCGAGCTCGGCACCGGCCTGGTCGACCAGTGCCCGGGTTTCGGTCTGGCGCGCTTCGCGCCAGCCGCCGGTATAAAGCGGCACGCTCAGTTGCACACCGATGGAGTGATCGTTGGCGCGGTTGCTGGCGCTGCCGAAACTGCCGCTGCCGGCCAGGCGCTCGTGGCTGAGCCTTGCCACCAGATCGACCGATGGGGAAAGCCTTGCCTTGGTCTTGCGCGCTTCCTGCTCGCTTACGTGGACGCGGGTCTGAGCCAGGCGCAACGCGGGGTTGTCCTGTGCCGCACGTGCCAGCCAGGCCTGCAGGTCGCCGAGGTCGTCCACAGGCGAGCTGCCCGCCGTGGGCAGTGGCAGCGCGCCGTCGACCGAGGCGAGCCCGGTCAGATCGGTGAGCGCAACGCGCTTGAGTTCGAGCTCGGTCGCCTTGGCCAGGTGCTGCGCCTTCAGGTCGGCGGCGCGTGCCGCTGCCTCATGGATATCGGTGACCGGCCGGTCGCCGAGACGAAAGCGGTCTTGCGCTTCGGTGAGCGCCTGTTCGACCACCGATTGCTGGCGTGCCAGCAATCGCAGTTGCGCTGCCGCGAGCGCGACATCGAAGTAGCGCTCGGTGCTGCGCAGCATCAGCGCCTGTTGTGCGTTCTGCCATTCGAGGTCGGCGGCGTCGGCGGCGAGCTGCAACTGGCGGCCCTGCACTTCGCGCTCACGGCTGAACAGCGGCTGGCGCAGCTCCAGCGCAACGCGGCTGCCGAGGCCGTTGTCGACCGACGTGTCGAACGCGACGCCATCGGACGGACCGAGGCCGGGCGCCGCAAAGTGGGCACCGCGCACGGCGCTGTCGTGGCTCCCGAGGGCCACGCCACCTTCGAGCGCGACGTTCGGCCGCCACAGCGCGCCGGCGAGAGAGCTTTGGGCTTGGCCGGCAGCGTGGGCCGCGCGCGCGCCCCGGAATTCGGGGTCGTGCTGCAGCGCGGCGTGCCAGACATCGACCAGATCGAGCGCCTGCGCGGCCGGGCTCGCGGCCGCCAGCATCGCCGCGGCGATCGCCGGCGCGACCCAGTGGCGCCTCACGCGGCCAGGCTGCTTCGAGCGACGACGGCCGTCCATGGTGCTTGCCGTTCAGCCGCAGCAGCTGCTCTGCCGCACGCCGAGCTTGCGCAGCATGATCTCGAGCGGGCAGAAGTTGGTCAGCGAGCTTTGCAGCAAATTGAAGCCGACAAAGGCTGTGACCGCAAGCCACCAGGCGTTGACGAAGAACGGGCTTTCGGCGATGCCGAGCGCGAGCGATAACAGGATGACGGTGCCGGCAAACAGGTGAACGATGCGATTGGTGGTCATGATGAAGCTCCAGGGGTGGGTGGGACGGAGGAGGGCGCCGCGGACTTGCGGCGGTAGGCGACGAAATAGAGCAACGGGATCACGACCAGCGTCAGCACCGTGCTGACCAGGATGCCGAAGATGAGCGACACGGCGAGCCCGTTGAAGATCGGGTCGTCGAGGATGAAGAAGGCGCCGAGCATCGCCGCCACGCCGGTCAGCAGGATCGGCTGCGCCCGCGTGATCGCCGAACGCACCACCGCGTCCTTCAACGCGACGCCATGGGCGAGTTGCTGGCGGATGTTGTCGACCAGCAGGATCGAGTTGCGCACGATGATCCCGGCCAGCGCGATCATGCCGATCATGCTGGTGGCGGTGAATTGCGCATGCAGCAGCGCGTGGCCCGGCATCACGCCGATCAGCGTCAGCGGGATCGGGGCCATGATGATCAACGGCGTCAGGTACGAGCTGAACTGCGCCACCACCAGCAGGTAGATCAGCACCAGACCGACCGCGTAGGCCAGGCCCATGTCGCGGAAGGTTTCGTAGGTGATCTGCCATTCGCCGTCCCACTTGATGGCGTAGTTGCGATACGCGTCGTCGGGTTGGCGGATGAAGGTTTCGCCGAGCGAGCCGCCGCCGGGCGTCGCGATCCTGCTCAGCGCGTCGCGCATCTCGAACATGCCGTAGAGCGGACTGTCGAGACGACCGGCCATGTCGGCCACGACGTAGTTCACCGGCAACAGATCCTTGTGGTGGATCGGTTGCTCGCGCTGCGTGTCGCTGACCGTGACCAGTTCACGGATCGGCACCAGCTGACCGGCGGCGCCGCGCACGCTCAGCTGCAGCAGGGCGTCGAGCTCGCCGTGGCGCTCGGCCGGCAGCTGCAGATTGACGGCGACCGGGTATTTGCTGCGGTCATGCACATAGGTCGCATCTTCGCCGGATAGTCCGGCGTGCAGCGTGTTCACGATCACCTGTTGCTGCACACCCAGCATCGCGGCCTTGCGCCGATCCACGAGCAGCAGCTTCTTCGGCGCCGCGTCGATGCTGCTGTCGTCGATGTCGACGATGCCTGGCGACTTCTCGAACACGGCACGCACGGCCTTGGCGACTTCCAGGCGGCCGCCCGCGTCCGGTCCATAGACCTCGGCGACGATCGGCGAGAGCACCGGCGGTCCGGGTGGCACTTCGACCAGCTTGATGTTGGCTCCGAAGCGTCGCCCGATCTGCTGCAGTTCGGGCCGCCAGCGCATCGCGATCGCATGGCTTTGCTCGCTGCGTGCGTGCTTGTCGACCAGGTTCACCTGCAGGTCGCCGACATCGCCGCCCCGACGCAGCTCGTACTGGCGCACCAGGCCGTTGAAGTTGATCGGTGCGGCCGTGCCCGCATAGGCCTGATAGTCGGTGACCTCGGGCCGCGTGGCCAGGTAGGCGCCGAGTTCGCGCAACACCGCGGCGGTCTGCTCGAGCGGTGTTCCGGCCGGCATGTCGACGACCACCTGCATTTCGGACTTGTTGTCGAAGGGCAGCATCTTCAGCACCACCAGTCCGAGTGCCGGCAGCGCCAGCGACACGGCAATCAGCGCTGCCACCGCCACACCCAGCAGCGTGCGGTTGCGACCGCCGCGCCGGGGATCGAGCAGCGGGCGAAAGATGCGTTCGAACAGCGGCCCGAGCCGAGCGGCAAGACCTTTGCCGGTGCGGCCATGCGATGCGCCCGGCGTGTGCTTGATCCACAACCGTGCCAGCCACGGCGTGACGACGAACGCGATCGCCAGCGACAGCAGCATGCCCATGCTGGCGTTGATCGGGATCGGGCTCATGTAAGGGCCCATCAACCCGGAGACGAAGGCCATCGGCAGCAGCGCGGCGATCACCGTCAGCGTCGCGAGGATCGTCGGGCCACCGACCTCGTCGACCGCCGCAGGGATCAACTCGGCCAGGCGCTTGTCCGGATGCAGCGCCTGGTGGCGATGGATGTTCTCGACGACGACGATCGCGTCGTCGACCAGGATGCCGATCGAGAAGATCAGTGCGAACAGCGACACCCGGTTCAACGTGAAGCCCCAGGCCCACGAGGCCAACAGCGTCACCATCAATGTCAGGATCACCGCGGTGCCGACGATCGCCGCCTCGCGCCAGCCGAGCGCGACGAAGACCAGGGCCACCACCGCGGCGGTCGCGAACAGCAGTTTTTGCATCAGCTTTTGCGCCTTGTCGTTCGCGGTGGCGCCATAGTTGCGCGTCTCGACAACCTGCACCGCCTGCGGGATCACGGTGTTGCGCAACTCGTCGACGCGCTGCATCACGGCGTCGGCGACGGTGATGGCGTTCTGCCCGGACTTCTTGGTGATGGACATCGTCACGGCCGGATATTCGGCAGGATGGGCTCCTGCCGTGCCGTACCAGACATAGCGCTCGGGCGGCGGCGCGCCGTCGCGCACGTTCGCCACCTCCTGCAGGAAGACCGGCTTGCCGGCGTGCACGCCCACCACGAGTTCACCCACCTCGCGAGCATCCTTCAGGAACGGGCCCGCTTCGAGCGCGACCGAGCGGTTGCCGCCGAGCAACTCGCCCACCGGCAGCCCGAGGTTGGCGGCTTGCAGCGTCTGGCGCAGGTCGGCCACCGTGATGCCGACGCCAGCCATGCGGGCCGGGTCGAGCTCGACCAGCACCGCCCGGCCCGGGCCACCGATGGTCCTGACCTCGCGGGTGCCGGGCACGCGCTTCAAGTCGGCTTCGATGCTGTGGGCGACGCGCTCGAGGTCGAAGGCACCGGCGGTCGGGTCCTTCGTGTAGAGCGTGAGTGTGACGATGGGCACGTCGTCGATGCCTTTGGGCTTGATCAGCGGCGCACCGACCCCAAGGCCGGGCGGCAGCCAGTCGGCGTTGGCGTTGACCGTGTCGTACAGCCGCACCAGCGCGTCGTTGCGGGCAACGCCGACCTTGAACTGCACGGTGACCAGCGCCAGCCCGGGCTGCGAGATCGACACCACATGCTCGACTCCACCGATCTGGGACAGCACCTGCTCGGCCGGCGTCGTCACCATCTGTTCGACCGTGGCGGCCGACGCGCCCGGGAACGGAATCACGACGTTGGCCATCGTCACGTCGATCTGCGGCTCTTCCTCGCGCGGCGTCACGAGCACCGCGAACAGACCGAGCAGCAAGGCCACCAGCGCCAGCAGCGGCGTGATCGGCGCCGCCTGGAAGAAGGCCGCGATGCGGCCCGAGATGCCCAGCCGTGGCTCCATGTCGGCCATCGCTTCAGCGCATCCGTGCGGCGGCCTGCGGATCGAGCGCGACGCGCTCGCCGGCCGCAACGCCACTCAGCACCTCGACACCGTCGGCACCGGCCGGGCCGAGCCGCACCTGGCGCAGCAACGGCCGGCCGTCGGCGCCGATGACATACACCGCGGTCAGCTCGGCGCGCCGCACGATCGCTTGCGCCGGCACGTAGAGCCGGGCCTGATCCCCAGCAGCGCCGGGCAGCCAGGCACGCGCGAACATCCCTGGTGCCGCGCCCGTCAGACCGCGCGGCAGATCGAGACGCAATTCGAGCGTGTGGGTCGCCGGGTCGACGGTGGGCAACAGCTGTGTCTGCACCGGGCCGATGCGTGCCGGGTGCACGCCGGGCAGCTCCACCTGGAGCAGCTGGCCCGGCTGGAGCCGAACCGCCGCCGTCTGTGGCAGCGCGACACTGACGCGCAGCAGGTCCGGATCGTAGAGCGTCAGCAGCGGGCGGCCCGGCATCGCCATGTCGCCGAGCACGACCGCGACGTCGGCGACGACGCCGGCGTACGGTGCGCGGATGACGTAGAAGCCCGACTGCGTGCGGGCGACACCGGCATGGGCGAGTTGCGCGAGCGCCTGGGCATGGGCTGCCTTGTATTGCGCTTCGGCCCGCTCGAGCGCGGCCTGGCTGATGTAGTTCTTCGCGTAAAGCTGCTTCTGGCGCTCCAGTTCCTGGCTCGCCGCATCCTGCGCGGCGCGTGCCGCCTGCACCTGAGCGGCACCGGCGGCGACGGTCTGCTCGGCGGCGCGTGCATCGAGGCGCAGCAGCACCTGGCCCGCCTTCACGGCGTCACCGGCCTTCACGTCGAGCGACACCACCGCGCCTGGCACCTGTGTGGCGATCGCGGTCTGGCGCACCGCCTCCACGACGCCGTCATAGGGGACGCCGGGCGCCGCGGCACCCGTTGCCACGGCGATGCTGGCCAGCGCGACCGGTGCCGCGGCGTCAGCGGCGCCGACGACATGGGCTGCCGCCAGCGCAGTGATCAGCAGTGCGGCGCGGAGTGCGCGACGCGGTGCATCGAGTGCCATCCGTTCCTCCTGGATCGCGGCCGTTATTTGCGTTAGTATGTAGCTAAGTAATTAAATAGTCAAGAGAGACGAATCTTTGGAACAGCTTGCACGCCTGCATCCGCAATGAGGCATCATCGCAAGCCCACAACAACCCCGTCGTGTTCCGCCATGGAAGGCTTGCCTCCCGAGGCGCTCGAGCAGGTGGCGGCGTACTTCCAGGCGCTGTCCGAGCCGACGCGCCTGCAGATCCTCAACCTGCTGCGCAGCGGCGAACGCAACGTCGGCGAGCTGGCGCAGTTGTGCGGCTACACCTCGGCCAACATCTCGCGCCACCTCGCCTTCCTGGCGCAGCAGGGGCTGGTCGAGCGCGAGGGCCGCGGCACCGCGGTCTACTACCGCATCGCCGACGAATCGGTGTATGCGCTGTGCGACCTGGTCTGCGGCAGCATCGCGCGCCAGCTCGAGCGCGGCGCGAGCGAGCGTCGTGCGTTCACCCGCAGCGTCCGGCGCGCTGGAACCAAGGCACCGCCGCCCAAGGGCTGACGCGGCGCGAGCGCTAGTAGACCGCGCGTGGCGCCAGCGAGCGTGCATTGAGACCAAAGCGGCGATGGGGCCGCTGGCCGATTATTTCAACTGCAAACGCCGCGCGGATGAAGCGCTCTACATCCGGCGTTTCGGCTGGCAATGACAGCGTGACCGGCCGCTGCTTTTGCGGTCCAGCTATTCACGGAGAACAGCTCAGCGACTCGCTCGACTGCATCGCGGATCGCTGCAACGCCGACGTGTGACCTGGAACTGCGAAGCCTGATCGCGATCGGCGTCGGTGGCGGATTCCAGGCGCTCGGCAGCGGCGACTGGTTCAACGCCTCCAGCACGCGGTTTTCCATCCTGCCGCTGAATTCCTGGCGGCTTTTCGACGGAGGTCGCGTGCGCGTCGAAATCCGTGCTCGCGAAGCGAACAGGCCGGGCATCACGCCTTCGGATCGGTCGCATTGAGTCTTGAATATTGAACAGGTTCCACGCTTCTACGGCATCAAAGGAGTACCCGTGAGCCGCACCTTCAAACCGCTGCCAATTCCTGCCTTCACCTTGTTGATGGTGTTGATCAGCGCTGCTGTGAACGTCCACGCTCAGGCCGCGGAACCCGCGAACCCATGGCATTGCAGGTTTCGATGGAAAAGCACTCGGACGTGACATGCAAACCGTCACTGGTCCAAGGAGGACTGGGCTCTCGTGGCCTAAACGGCGCCGAAGATCGCCAGTCATGCCGAACCGCCGCTGACGGAAAAAATACGCATTCTCACCTGGCTCGGCTGACCATCGCGATCGCTCGCGCCGGCTCAATCGGCCGCTGGCAGGCAAAGGCGCAGGCGTGCGCCGCCCAGCGGCGATTCCGTTGCCCGCACGCGGCCGCCGTACGTCTCGGCCAGCGCTCGCACGATGTCCAGCCCCAGGCCCGCGCCGGTGCGCTGTTCGTCGAGTCGAACGCCGCGCTCGAACATGCGCGCGCGCTGCTCCGCGGGGATCCCCGGACCATCGTCGTCGATGGTGAAGCACAGTTGGCCCGCTTCGCGCTGCACGTCGACGCGGACCTGCGAGCGCGCCCACTTGCCGGCGTTGTCAATCAGGTTGCCCAGCATCTCGTACAGGTCCTGCTCCTCGCCGCGAAAAGCGAGCGCCCGGACCGCTTCCGGGGTCTGTTCCCGGGCCAGGCGTTGCGCATGGGGTGCGAGTCCGAAGGACAGGGCGCGCCCCGCGTGCAGCCGCGCCATGGTGCGCAGCAGCGCCTGCAGGGGCTCGAGCACCGGAGCAGACATGCCGGTGGCACGCACCGCGGCGGCCGCGCGCGTGCGCGCCAGGTGCCAGTCGACCTGGCGATTCGCCGCTGCCACCTGTTCGCGCACCAACCAGGCTAAGGGGCTTTCTTCCTGCGTGGCCGCGTTGGCGAGGATGGACAGGGGCGTGCGCAAGGCGTGCGCCAGGTTGCCGGCCTGGGTGCGGGCGCGCTGCACCATGGTGACGTTCTCGCTCAGGACATGGTTGAACTCGCCGACCAGTGGCTGCAGTTCCAGAGGGAAGGTGCCCTCGAGCTGCGTCGCGGCGCCGCTGCGCACCGCGCCCAGGCGCTCGCGCAACAGCTTGAGCGGTCGCAGGGCGAGCTGCAGTTGCAGCGCCACGGCCACGGCCATGCCGGCGGCGAGTATCCCGAGCGCCATGAGCAGGAGCCGCGTGAAGCGCTGCAGCGGTTCTGCCAGCAGTGCCTCGTCGCCCGCCACGACCAGGCGCAGCGGCGGAGCCCCGTCGTCGGGCAGCTGCAGCGTGCGCGCCACCGCCAGCAGCCGGCGGCCCTGGGCATCATGCAACCACAGGACGCTGTAGCCTTCGCTCGGATAGGTGGCGGGCGCGGCGGGCAGCTGCAGCGTCTGGTCCCATAGCGAGCGGGAGCGCTCCACGGCGGGCTGAGCTTGCGCGCCCAGGCGGTCGATCTGCCAGTACAGGCCCGACAGCGGTTGGTTCCAGCGTGGGTCGGTCGCCATGGGTGCGACCTGCACGCGCCCGTCGCTGCCCCAGTCGGCGGCGGCGCTCAGGTGGTCGAGCTGGATCACCAGTTGCGCCTGCAATTGCTGCGTGATGTGCTGCTGGAACAGCGCCCGCAGGCCCCAGCCGGCCAGGGCGATGGAAAGCAGCATCCACGCCAGCGTGCCCGCCAGCAGGCGCAGGCGCAGCGAGCC
>CAJDUZ010000010.1_pt1 | contig 27754 bp, 23 predicted proteins | sample 7391221 | NCBI WGS metagenome assembly CAJDUZ01 (sample SAMEA7055692, study PRJEB34461) | soil metagenome | biome: terrestrial ecosystem; feature: Peninsula; material: soil | place: Antarctica | collected 2016
TTCGGCGTGGTGCTGGGAGCGCTGGGACTCCAGTGTTGGACGGGCATCGACAAGTCGCCCTTTCCGGTTCACTCCGCGGCACAGGCGATCGCGAACGACCGCGCGAACCACCGGGCCCTCAGTTCCACCTGCCGCCTGGCGGGCGGGTGACGGCGGCTGATTCGGAACAAAAGTCACGGCGTGGCGCAGTGCACTCCGTTACACCGCCGCCCAGCCCCCCCGTCGCGCCTACGATGGCCGCGCATAACTGCTGATCCGTCGAGCGAGGCACACCGGCGCGAAAGCCGGGCCCGAAAACGGTCCACGGCCCCTGGGGCCATGACAGCGAAGCCGCCATGGGGACATCATGATGTCGATGCAGCCGCCGGCGCCGCGCCGGGCCGTTCCACCACACGCCGCGCCGGTTGCACGCGCGTGGCCTCGATGGGTCGCAACGGTAGCCGTCATCAGCGCAAGCTGGCTGCTCGGCGCCTGCACCACCACCGGCATGCTTCTCAGCGCTGCCGGGGTCGCCACCGACACCAGCCCGACCTGGGAAGTCGTCAAGCACGTGCATGCCAAGCTGACCGAAGGCGAGCCACCGCCGTGCGGCGCGCTCGACAGCGTGCAGCGCGCGTTGAGCGTGGGTTGCGGGCCCTTCGTTGCCGGCAGTCTGCGGCAGCGCGACGTGACGAGTGCCGATCTCGGCGTCTGCCCGCTGGTCGTCGCGGCACGCGACTCGCGTCTCTGGCCGGTGCTGCCCGAGTTGCTCGACAAGGGCGCGCAGCCCGAGGCCTGCCGCCGTTCCCCGCTGGTCGAGTTGGCGCAGGCCGACGCGTGCCCCGATTTCGGTGCCGCGACACCGGCCGAGCGCGACGCGCTCGCATGGTTGGCGCAGGTCGATGCGCGGGCGATCCACCACGACGTCTTTCGCATGCTGAGCTGCCCGCGGGCTCGTGCCGTCGGACTCGATCGCGCGCTCGACGGCTGGCTTGCAGCCGGTCAGTTGCAGCCCGGCTCTCTCGGCTTCAGCCCGCTCGGTGCGTTGCACCCGAGCGCGCTCACGTCGCGCCTCGCACTCGAACTCGAGGCCGGCGGCCACACCGCGCAGGCCGCGCTCGGCGGCTACGACGGCCGGCTCGCGCCGGGCTTCGAGGAAGCGTTGCGCACCAGCGACTGGGCCGCGCTCGACTGGTGGCTGGCGCGCGAACCCGGACTGGCTGACCGGGTGCCCCCGATGCAGGGCAATCAGTTGCCGTGGCTGCCGCTGGCGCGCGTGCTGATCCCCAATTTCCTGGCCGATCCGGCCAGCCGAGCCGAGATGGTCGGCTATCTGCTGGCACGCGGTGCCAACCCGTGGCGACGTCTGCCGGGTGACGCCGATCGCAGCGTCGTCGCCTACGCCCGCTCCATCAAGAGTCCGTTGGTCATGCTGCTCGATCCGCCGCCGCCTGCTCCCGCCTCACGCAACTTGCCACCCGACGCTGCATCGAACGCGGCGCTGGTTGCCGGCGGCCAAGCAGAACGTCTCGGTCACGACGCGCAGCGGCGGCGGAGAGACCGCCGGAGCGTATTGCGCGCTGCACAACGACAAGGGCACGTGGTATGCGACGACGCCGGCATGGGTCACCGTGCAGCGCAGCCATCTTCCGATGACGATCGACTGTCGCCTCGCCCGGCATGGCGCCGGCACGCTGTCGGTTGCGCCTTCGACGCGCGGCACCGCCTTCACGAGCGTGCGCTCCACGGTGCGCACGGCGTCGGACGGCTCGGCCGAAGCCGCCTATGCCTATCCCGAAGTGATCACGGTGAACCTCAGCCGGCTCGACCACCGGCTCTAGCCCGAGCTTCCGGCCTTCGGCGAAACCTGCGGGCTTGCCGGCTCGGCGGCAGCGCGTTGATGCAGCACATGGAGAGGGCGGTGTTGCCAGGCGATGCCGGCGCGGCGTGCCCGGGCCGCAGTCGCCCTGCCGGCCGCGGGCCTCAAGAAGACCGGGCCGTCGCCGCTACGATTGCCACCCGATCGATGCTTTCGGAGCCGCCGATGCCCGCACCCCACCTCTTCCAGGCCGAGCCGCTGACCGCGGCGGTACACGCCATCATTGCGGCCGGCGGCTCGTCGGCGAGCGAGGCCGAACTGGTCGCGCGCAACCTCGTCGAGGCCAACCTGCGCGGGCACGATTCGCACGGCGTCGGCATGGTCCCGCGTTATGTCGATGCGCTGCAGGAAGGCGGGCTCGAGGTCAACCGGCAGGTGGGGATCACGCTCGACTCGGGCGCGCTGCTGACACTCGACGGCGGCCACGGCTATGGGCAGGTGATCGGCCGGCAGGCGATGGCATTGGCGATCGAGCGTGCACTGCAGCATGGCGTCTGCGTTGCCGGGGTTTCCGGCTCGCACCACCTCGGCCGCATCGGTCATTGGGCCGAGCAGTGTGCCCGGGAGGGCCTGGTTTCGATCCATTTCGTCAATGTCCTCGCGCGACCCATCGTGGCGCCGTTCGGTGGCCGCGATGCGCGGCTGGGCACCAATCCGTTCTGTGTCGGCATCCCGCGGCCGGGCCGCGAGCCGATCGTCCTCGATTTCGCGACGAGCAAGATCGCGCAGGGCAAGACGCGCGTCGCCTACAACCAGGGCGTGCCGGTCGAGCCCGACACCCTCCTCGACCACCATGGCGAGCCGACGACCGACCCGCGCTACACGGTCGTCGAGCCGTACGGGGCGCTGCTGCCGTTTGGCGGGCACAAGGGCGGCGGCCTCGCGTTGATCTGCGAGCTGCTCGGCGGCGCGCTCAGCGGCGGCGCGACGATGCGCAGCCTCGGCGACGGCGGCCGCCAGGTACTCAATGGGATGTTCTCGATCGTCGTCGACCCACGCCGGCTCGGCACCGCAGAGAACCTGGCGCGCGAGATGGAAGGCTTCGTCGCCTGGTACACGGCCTCGCCGCCGGCCGCCGGCGTCGAACGGGTGCAAGTGCCCGGTGACCCGGAGCGCGCCTGCAAGGCGCAGCGCCTGGCCGAGGGCATCCCGGTCGATGCGGCGACCTGGCGCGAGATCGTCGCGGCGGCGGCGAAGGTCGGCATCGCCGCGGAGACCTTGCAGGCGCCGATCGGCTGACGCCCGCGCGCGGCAGCTTTCGGCAGCGCCCGGCCGGTGACATCGCGAGCGAAGCCGGATCGCGTCACAGGATGGATTCGCTGATTGCCGCCTCGGCGCGTTGCCTCGCCGCAGGCGATACGATCGGGGCGTTCGAGTGCATCGCCTTGCGCGAGGACCCGCCGGCGCTGGCGCTGCGCGGCGGCGCGCCGGCTGCTGCTGCTCGGCCGCCTCGAACAGGCGGCTGCCGCACTGGCAGACATCGATGCGCGCGGTTTGCCGGCGTCACTGGCGGCGGTGGCTGCGCTGGCTGCGGCCGAGCTCGCACTGCGATCGTTCCGGGTGCATCGTGGCCATTCGACTCCTGTGTCGATGACTGCCGAGAGGAGTCACTCTGCGCGGCCGTCATTGCGGGCCGCCTTCAGGGCCGCGCGGGGGGAATTTCGATTGAAACGGATGCGTGGTCTCGGTCGCGTCAAGGCCTACGGACCGCCTCGCGCCAATTGCGCCTCATGCAGCGCCCGCACCGTCGCGATCGTGTCTGCTTCGCCTGCCCGCTTGTCCGGCCGATAACCCTTGACGCGCGCAAAGCGCAAGGCCAGCCCACCCGGGTACTGCGGACTCGCCTGCAGGTCGTTGAACGCGATCTCGACGACCAGCTCGGGCCGCACGTGGACGGCGTGCGCGTCGCGCGAGATCTCGCGCGCCAGCAGCTCCGCCGTCTGCCACTCGAGCAGCGCATCGGTCATGCCCTTGAAGGTCTTGCCGAGCATGACCCAGCCGCCGGCCGGATCGCGCGCGCCCAGGTGCAGATTGGAGAGCCAGCCGCGGCGCCGGCCGTGGCCCCATTCCGCGGCCAGCACGACGAGATCGAGTGTGTGCGTGCGCTTGATCTTGAGCCAGCTCGCGCCACGGCTGCCGGCCTCGTAGGGCGCGTCGAGCGCCTTGGCCATCACGCCTTCGTGGCCGCGCGCCAACGCGTCGGCGTAGAAGTCCGCGGCGGCGCCGACATCCGCGGTGACGAGGCGCGGGATGACGAGCGGCGCGGGCACCGCGCGGACCAGCGCATCGTGGCGTTCGCGTGTCGGCCGCTCCACCAGCGGTGTGCCATCGACATAGAGGCAATCGAAGAAGTAGACGGCCAGCGGCAGCTCGGTGCGAAGCCGCGCGACATCGAGCTTGCGGCCGAAGCGCCGCATCGTCGTCTGGAACGGCAGCGGCGCACCGCCCGCCGCCTGCGCGACGGCCTCACCGTCGAGGATCAGCTCGCGCGCCGGCAGCGCCTGCAGCGCCTCGACGATCTCGGGCACCGATGCGCTGACGTCGTTCCCGTTGCGTGTGTAGACCTTGACCGTGTCGCCGGCCTTGTGCGCCTGCACGCGCGCGCCGTCGACCTTCCATTCGAACGCCGCGGTGCCGAGTCGCGTCAACGCGTCGGCGACGTCTTCGGCTGCTTGCGCGAGCATCGGCTGCAGCGGTCGTTGCAGCATGATCGTGTAGCGTGCGAGGCCCGCAGCGCCTTCGGTGAATGCGACGCGGGCGAGTGCGCCGAGACCGCCGGCAACCATCGCCGCACGGCGCACCTCGGCCACCGGCAGCGCGGCCGCGGCAGCGATCGCCTCGATCATCACGCCTTCGAGCGCACCCTGGCGCAACTCGCCGACGAGCAGGCGCAGCAGGAAGTCCTGCTCGGCGGCGGTGGCGCGTTCGAACATTGCGCGCAACTGCGCGTTGCGTTCGGCGGCGGAGCCCTTGCCGGTGGTGGCACCGATGCGCTCGAGCGCGGCGTCGACCTCGCGCAGGGTCAGCGCCGGCTGCGGCGCGGCCGGCCCGCGCAGTGCGGCGAGCGTCGCGTACCCGACACCGATGCGGCCCTGGCGCGTCTCACCGGAGAGGTAGGCGACGGCGATCTCGACCTCGTCGGCGTCGGCCCGCTGCAGACAAGCCGCGATCGCGTCGCGCTTGGCCAAGCGGCTGCCCGTCTGTGCAGCGCGCTGCGAGGCTTCGACGACGGCGGCGAGCGGCAGGCTCAGCCGAGCGTTCACAGCGGCCGGGCCACGAGCTGCCCGATCGCCATGCCGAGCGCGAGGTCGTCGACCTGGCCGAACTCCTGCAGGCGGATGTGGCCCTCGCGGTCGATCAGCACCAAGGACGGCGTGCCCTGGAAGCCGTAGGCGCGCATCGTCAACGGGATGTCGCCATCGGGCGAGGGCTCGTCCACCGCAATCGGAAAGCCGAGCCGGTATTCGTGGATGAAGACGGCGAGCGCCTGCGGTGTCATCACGTCGTGGTGCTCGAAGACCGTGTGCAGGCCGATGACCGCGACCTGTGCCGGGTCGACCTGGCGGTACAGCCGCGTCATCTGCGGCAGCGCGTGGGCGACGCAGCCTGGGCAAAGCATCTGGAACGCATGCAGCACGACGACCTTGCCGCGCAGCGATTGCAGGCTCGGCTTCGCCTCGGCGTTGAACCAGTCGGTGATCTGAAGTTCGGGCGCTGGGGTCATGGCGAAGTCCGTGCTATGGATCTGCTCGATGATCGCGCCGCGCGGCATCGTCTGCAATGTGCGCCACCGCACCACGTTACGCTTCGGTGTGCACGTCGACCGTATCGCCACATCGCCCAGCGCGAACCCGCATGCCTCCCCAGCCCTGTTGTGGGTGCTCTGTTGCGCGATGGGCGTCGGCCCCTTGCTCAACTATGGCTTGAGCACGCTCAGCCCGCTGATCATCGCCGACCTGCGTATCAACGCTGCGCAGTTCGGCTTGCTGGTGACCGCGACCTTCACCAGCGCCGCACTGACGAGCCTCTGGCTTGGTCGGCTCAGCGACCGCATCTCGAACCGGGCGCAGCTGATGCTGATCTTCGGCGGCAGCGCGCTCGCGATGGCGCTGGCGGCGCTGTCGGGAAACTACACGGTGCTGCTGCTCGCGGCGCTGCTGGCCGGACCGTCGCAGGCGATCTCCAACCCGACGACCAATCACATCATCATTCACCATGTGGCGCCGCAGCGGCGACCCGGCTGGATCGGCATCAAGCAGTCGGGGGTGCAGGGCGGCCAGCTGTTCGCCGGGCTGGTCTTTCCGGCGGTCGCGATCTGGGCCGGATGGCATGGCGCGCTGGCGCTCGCTGCCTTCATCGCGATCGCGCTGCTGCTCGATGGTTTGCGCCGCCTGCCACCGGAGCCGGCCGCTTCCCAGTCGGTCGCTCACCAGCCGGCCGCTCACCAGCCGGCCGCGTCGCAGCCTGCGGTGCCGCGCAGCGGCCGCGCCGCGCCGGCCGGCTTTCCGGTGGCGGTCTGGGTCTTTGCCGGCTACACCTTGCTCTCCGGGCTGAGCATGCAGGCCACCAACATCTACCTGCCCTTGTTCGCGGTGCGCGAGCTGCACTTCTCGCTGGTGCTGGCCGGCTTGGCGTCGGGCTTTTCGGGCCTGGTCGGCGTGGTCTCGCGGGTGCTGTGGGGCCGGCGCGTGGCGATGGGCACGCGCGCGTCGAGCCTGTTGATGCTGCTCGGCGGCGGCGCGCTGCTGGCCACGGTGGCGCTGCTGTTTGCCGGCCGCAACGGCAACGCCGCGCTGTTGTGGTGCGGCGTGGCGCTCTACGGGGTGAGCGCGCTGGGCACCAACGTCGTCATCATGGCCGGCATCATGAAGGTGATGCCTGCCGCACGGGTCGGTACGGCCACCGGCATCGTCGCGATGACGATGTATGCGGGCTTCGCCGCGGGGCCGCTGCTGATGGGCTTGGCCCTCGAACACACCGGCCGGTTCGAGGTGGGCTGGATCATCGTCGGCAGTGGCTACCTGCTGTGTGTGCTGCTGGCGCTCTACCTGCGGCTGCACGGCAATCGAAAGGCGTGACGCTGCGCCGTCCCACGCGAGCGGCGTTCGGCGACACCGCCCTGACGGTCGGATACCGAGCCTCAGGCAGGCCACGAGCCGGCAGGCAATGGCAAAGCGGGTCAAACTCGGGGCTGGACAGCGGCTTTCTGCACCCTCCACACCATGGCTCTCATTCGATTCGACAACTCCTACGCCCGTGAACTCGAGGGCTTTTCGGTGCCGTGGCAGCCGCAAGCGGTGCCGCAGCCGAAGCTGCTCTTCTTCAATGCCGCGCTGGCCGAAGAGCTCGGCCTCGATGGAGCGGCCCTGGCGGGCGATCTCGGCACGCAGATCTTCGCTGGCAACAGCGTGCCCGAAGGCGCGCAACCCGTCGCACAGGCCTACGCCGGCCACCAGTTCGGCGGCTTTTCGCCGCAGCTCGGCGACGGCCGCGCGGTGCTGCTCGGCGAAGTCGTCGACCGCGCCGGCAAGCGCCGCGACATCGCGCTCAAGGGCTCGGGGCGCACGCCGTTCTCGCGCGGCGGCGACGGCAAGGCGGCCGTGGGGCCGATGCTGCGCGAGGTGCTGATCGGCGAGGCGATGCACGCGCTCGGCATCCCGACGACGCGCGCGCTCGCGGTCGTCGCCACCGGCCAGCGCGTGATGCGCGAGACGCCGCTCCCGGGCGCGGTGCTGACGCGCGTGGCCGACAGTCACATCCGCGTCGGCACGTTCCAGTTCTTCGCCGCGCGGGGCGACGTCGAGCGCGTGCGCCGGCTCGCCGACTACACGATTGCGCGCCACGATCCCGAACTCGCGGGCCGGCCCGCGCGCTTTCTTGCGTTGCTCGAGCACATGGCCGAACGTCAGGCCGCGCTCATTGCGCAATGGATGAACGTCGGCTTCATCCACGGCGTGATGAACACCGACAACATGACGCTCTCGGGCGAGACCATCGATTACGGGCCCTGCGCCTTCCTCGAGGCCTACGATCCGGGCACGGTCTTCAGCTCGATCGACAGCCAGGGCCGCTACGCCTACGGCAACCAGCCGGCGATCGCGCAATGGAATGTCACGCGCCTGGCCGAGGCGCTGCTGCCGCTGCTTGCCGAAGACGCCGACGAGGCCGCGGCCCTGGCCAGACCGGTCATCGAAGCCTTCCCGGCGCGCTACCACCACCACCTGCTGCAGGGGCAACGAGCCAAGCTCGGCCTGCGCGCCGCGGACGGTGCCAGCGACGCGGACGACGCCGCGCTCGCTGCCGAATGGCTCGCGCTGCTGCAGGCCGGGCAGATCGATTTCACGCTCGCCTGGCGGCGTCTCGCCGCTGCCGCGGCCGGCGACGAAGCGCCGCTGCGCGAGCTCTTCGCCGGCAGCGCCGCACCCGATGCCTGGCTCGCACACTGGCGCGAGCGCTGCGCGCGCGAGGATGAAGGCGAGCAGCCGGCCGCGGCGCTCGGTGCGGCACGCGCCGAGCGCATGCGCCAGGCCAACCCATGGCTGATCCCGCGCAACCACCGCGTCGAGGAAGCGCTCGCCGCCGCGTCGGATGATGCCGATCTCGGTCCCTTCGAGCGCTTGCTCGGCGCCTTGCGCCAGCCCTATCTCGAGACCGCCGCCAACGCGGTCTACGCCGAGCCGGCGCCCGCTGCCGTCACCGCCTGCTACCGCACCTTCTGCGGCACCTGATCCGCCCCGCGCCGTGCGCCTCGGGCGTGGGCGACTGACGCGGCGGCGTGCGCGCGTCAGCGGTAGAACGCCTCGACCCGTCCTTTCAGCTCGATCAGCAGCGGACGCCCCTTGCGATCGAGCGACCTGCCGGCGGGCACCTTGACCCAGCCTTCGCTGATGCAGTACTCCTCGACGTCGAAGCGCTCCTTGCCGTTCAGCCGGATGCCGATGGCGTGCTCGAACACCTCGGCAACATGATGCCGGCTGGCCGGATCGATCGACAGGCGGTCGGGCAGGGGTGGGCGTTGCGGCGTGTCGGTCATCGAAAGGCGTCGCGGGCAGCGCCCGTCGGAGGAGCCGATTCTAGGCGGCGCCGTTGCGATCGCGTGCTGCGATCGCGTGCTGCGATCGCCGCAACGGCGCTGGCCTTGAGCGCCCGCCTGGCGCAAAGGCATCAGCGCCCGCCTGGCGCAAATCCTTCAGCGCCCGCCTGGCGCAAACGGCGACGCGGCGAAGTCGCGCTGCAGCGCGCGCCACATCTGCTCATTCGTCAGCGGCATCTGCACGCGTTCGGCGTCGCGCCCGAGCCCGGCCCGCGCCAGCGCATCGACCACCGCGTTGACGCTGGCGGGCGTCGCGCCGATCGTGCCGAGCTCGCCGACACCCTTGACGCCGAGCGGGTTCGTCAGACACGGGATCGATGTGTCGAACGCGGTGCGGAAGGCCGGCGCGGCGTCGGCGCGCGGGATCGCGTAGTCCATGAAGCTGCCGCTGAGCAGCTGGCCGCTCTCGCGGTCGTAGACGACCTGCTCGAGCAGCGCCTGGCCGATGCCCTGCAAAGCGCCACCCTGGATCTGGCCCTCGACGATCGTCGGGCTGACGATGCGGCCGATGTCGTTGACCGACGCATAGGACACGAGCCTGACATGGCCGGTCGCCGGGTCGATCTCGACCTCGCAGACATGGCAGCCGTTCGGCCAGGTCGGGCCGCCCACCGAACTCGTCGAATCGATCGTGATGCGCGCCGCCGGCTGGCGTGCGGCCAGCTCGAACAGCTCGATCGCCAGATCGGTGCCGACGACGCGGTAGCGGCCGGCTTCGTACTCGATGTCAGCCGCCGCCACTTCCAGCGCCTCGGCGGCCAGTGCCTTGCCGTGCTCGACGGTGCGCCGGGACGCCACCTGCACCGCGCTGCCGCCGGTGAAGAGCGAGCGCGAGCCGGCGCTGCCGAAGCCCTGGCTGCGGTCGGTGTCGCCCTGCATCACGCGGATGCGCTCGATCGGCACGCCGAAGACGTCGACCGCGAGCTGTGCATAGCTCGTGGCGATGCCCTGGCCCATCGCCTGGGTCGCCGAGTGGATCTCGATGAAGCCGTCGGCGCCGACCTCGACGCCGACGCGCTCCTCGAAGACGTTGCCGCCGGTCCATTCGAGAAACGTCGCGAGGCCGCGGCCGCGCAGGCAGCCGCGCTCGGCCGACTCGGCCTGGCGCGCATCGAAGCCGTCCCAGTCGGCCAGCGCCAGCCCCTGCTCGAGGATCTGCTCGAAGCGGCCGCTGTCGTAGGTCTGGCCGAGCGGATTGGTGTAGGGCATCTGCTCCGGGCGGATCATGTTGCGCCGCCTGAGCTCGGCCGGGTCGAGACGGAGCTCGCGCGCGGCGGCGTCGAACAGCCGCTCGATGATGTAGATCGCCTCGGGCCGGCCGGCGCCGCGGTAGGCGCTGGTGGGTGCGGCGTTGGTCAGCACCGCGATCTCGTGCAGGTCGACCAGCGGGATGTCGTAGATGCTGGTCGAGACCCACGGGCCGATCATCAGCTGGATGACGACGCCGGTCGCCGTCGCATAGGCGCCGACGTTGGCGAGCGAGCGCACGCGCAGCGCCAGCGCCCGGCCGCGGGCGTCGAGCGCCAGTTCGGCGTGGCTGACGATGTCGCGGCCGTGGCCGGCGGCAAGAAAGTCCTCGGCGCGTTCGGCCTGCCAGCGCACCGCGCGCTGCAGCTTCCACGCCGCGTAGGCGCAGACGATGTCCTCCGGGTAGGGGCTGGTCTTCATGCCGAAGCCGCCGCCGACATCGCCGACGACGACGCGCACCGCTTCGCGCTTCAGCCCGGGAATCGCATCGCAGAGGCTCTCGAGCACCTTGGTCGGCATCTGGCTGCTGAGGCGCACGGTGAGCCGCGCGGTGTCCCGGTCCCACGCGGCGAGCACGCTGCGCGGCTCCATCGGGCTCGGCGCCAGGCGCTGGTTGACGAGGTCGAGCGTGATGCGGTGCGCGGCCGCGTCGAACGCGCGCGCGGTGGCTGCAGCGTCGCCCTGGCGCATCTCGGCGGCGATGTTGTCGGGCGCATCGGGCGCGATCACCGGCGCGCCGGGACGCGTTGCCGCCACCGGGTCGATCACCGCCGGCAGGTCTTCGTAGTCGACCTGCGCCGCCTCGCAGGCATCGCGCGCCGCCTGCGCGCTCTCGGCAACGATGGCGACGACCGCCTCGCCGACGAAGCGCACGACCTGGTCGGCCAGCGCGTGGCGCGGCGGCGAGACCGTGGTCTTGCCGTCCGCGCGGCGAAAGGCGTCGATCGTCGGGATCGGCCGCACGCCGGCCGCCAGCAGATCGGCGCCGCTCCAGACTGCGATCACGCCGGGAGAGGCGCGAGCCGCCGTCAGGTCGAGCGCCGCGATGCGCGCATGCGCGTGCGGCGAGCGCAGGAAGGCGAGCCAGCCCTGCCCGGCTGCGGCGACGTCGTCGGTGTAGCGCCCCTGGCCGGCCAGCAGCGCACGATCCTCGATGCGCTTGACCTCGCGCCCGCTGCCGAACCGGCCCGCTTCGATTGCCTGACTCATCGTGTTCGCCCCGTGCTGATGCTGGCCCGAACTGGGGTTGCGCCGTGGCGCCCGGACCTTCGAGCCATGATACTTTTTGCGCGCGGACAAGCGCCGCGGCGGCGCCTCCCGGAAGGCCGCCGCCGAGCGGCTACAGTTGCCGCATGACGCCTCGCCGACACTGGAAGCTCGGCGCCAAGCTGGCGCTGCTGGCGGCTCCGTTCCTGCTGCTGATGCTGTTGTCGGTGGCGCTGGCGATGTGGGTCTCCTGGCGGGTCGAGAGTGCCGGTGCGGCGCCGAACGATTGGACGGCGCTGCTGCACGTGTTGCACCTCGCGGCGATGGCGCTGGCCATCGGTGGCGCGGTTGTGCTGATCGTGGCGGTCCATCGTTTCGTGCTCGAACCGATCGGCGCGTTGAACGACGCGATCCGCGGCATCGAGGGCGGCGACCTCACGACGCGCTCCAACGCCTTCAGCAGCGACGAGTTCGACTCCTTGTCCGAGGGCTTCGACGGCATGGCCGCACACCTGCAGTCGGTGTACCGCCATCTCGAGGCCAGGGTCAGCGAGAAGACCGCCGAGCTCGAGGACAAGCGCGAGCGGCTCGAGGCGCTCTACGATGTCACCGCATTGGTCGCCGGGGCGGCCAACCTCGACGAGCTGGCGCGCGGCTTCGCGCAGCGCGTCGGCCGCGTCGCGCGTGCCGATGGGGTTGCGCTGCGCTGGTCCGACGAGGCCAACGAGCGCTACCTGATGCTCGCCGCCGAAGGCCTGCCGGCCTGGATGTCCGACGCCGAGCGATGCATCGTCTCCGGCGACTGCCACTGCGGCGCGCCGCAGGCGGCCTCCGGCGTGCGCGTGATCCCGCTTCAGCGCGATCCGCCCGAGTCGGCGCTGCGCTGCTCCAAGGCGGGTTTCCAGACCCTGGTCTCGGTGCCGATCCGGCTCAAGCGCCGCGTGATGGGCGAGGTCGACCTGTTCTTCCACGCGCAGGTCGGCTTTTCCGATGCGGAGCGTTCACTGCTGGAAGCGCTGACCGCGCACCTCGCCGGTGCGATGGAAAACATGCGGTTGAATGCGCTCGAGAAGGAGGCCGCGGTGTCGCAGGAGCGCAGCCTGCTGGCGCGCGAGCTGCACGATTCGATCGCCCAGTCGCTCGCCTTCCTGAAGATCCAGGTGCAGCTGATGCGCGATGCGTTCGGCAGCGGCGACGCCGGGCGCATGCGCGAGGCGCTCGACGAGATCGATGTCGGCGTGCGCGAGAGCTATGGCGACGTGCGCGAGTTGCTGCTGCACTTTCGCACCCGCACCAATGCCGAGGACATCGAGCCGGCGCTGCAGACGACCTTGCGCAAGTTCGAGCACCAGAGCGGGGTCGAGACCGAGCTGCGGATGCAGGGTCATGGTCTGCCTCTTGCGCCCGACCTGCAGCTGCAGGTGCTGCACATCGTCCAGGAGGCGCTCTCCAATGTGCGCAAGCACGCGCAGGCGACGCACGTGTGGCTCGAGGTGCAGCAACATCCGCAATGGCGCTTCGAGGTGCGCGACGATGGCACGGGCTTCACCGTCGAGGCGGCGCCGCACGACGAGACGCACGTGGGCCTGAGCATCATGGCCGAGCGTGCCGAGCGCATCGGTGCTGCGGTCGAAGTGTTCGCGATACCGGGGCGTGGCACCTCGGTCGTGCTGACCTTGCCGGCCGGTGAGCGCCACAGCGCGGCGGCCGCGCCGGTGCGCACCGAGGTCGAGGCCGACGCTGCAGCCGTTCGCGTCCCTGTCGACGCCGCGGTCGATGTCATGGCCACGCGCGCGCCTCTCGACGAAGCGGTCCTGCACTGACGACAAGCGAGCGCCGCACGCCGAGCATGTCCAGCACCGCAAGCACCGCCAACGCACCGATTCGTGTCCTGCTGGTCGACGACCACACCTTGTTCCGGCGCGGGCTGGCGGCGTTGCTCGCGCGCGATCCGCAGCTGCGGGTCGTCGGTGACGCCGCCGACGCCGGCGAGGCGCTGCGGCGCGCGCAGGAACTGCAGCCCGACCTGATCCTGCTCGACAACCATCTGCCCGGCGTGCGCGGCGTCGATGTGCTGCCGGCGCTGCGCGACGCCGCGCCCGCGGCGCGGCTGCTGATGCTCACCGTCAGCGAGGACGAGGCCGACCTCTCCGCAGCCTTGCGCGGCGGCGCCTGCGGCTATCTGCTCAAGACCATGGAAGGCGACGCGCTGGTGCTGTCGATCCACCGCGCAATGGCGGGCACCAGCGTCATTGCCGACGAGATGACCAGCAAGCTCGTGACCGCCTACCGCAACGCCGCGTCCCCGGCGGCTGACGTCGCGGCCGCACCGGCCTCGCCGCTCGAGGAACTCTCGCCGCGCGAGCGCGAGATCCTGCGCTGCATCGTCAGCGGCGCCAGCAACAAGGAGATCGCGCGCGAGCTCGGCATCGCCGAGACCACCGTGAAGATCCACGTGCAGCATCTGCTGCGCAAGCTCGGCGTTGCCTCGCGGGTGCAGGCCGCCGTCATCGCGACGGAACACGGGCTCGACTGACGCTTGCGTCGCGGCGCGCTCTTGCCGGTCTCGCGGCGCCCGGCCGCCTGCCATCCGCCGGCGACCCTTCATTCCAACACGCGCGTGCGGCACCGATCTTGACGCGGCGCAAGCGCAGCACCGCAACCTCCGCTCCTAGTTCTTTCGGACGATGCCCTGCGCGCCGGCCTCGTCCGTGCGGCGCATCGCCAGCTGTCACTCGGAGGATGCCGCCGCCCGCACGTAGTCCCTAAAGTGATCGCGTGAGTTACCAAGGAACGCGATGAGGAGCAAAAAGGGGCAGGCGCTGTCGGTGCTGATCGTCAGCACTTTCGCGTTCACGGTGTGCTTCATGGTCTGGATGATGTTCGGCGTCATCGGCATCCCGATCAAGAAGGCGCTGGGCCTCAACGCGACCGAGTTCGGACTTTTGACGGCGATGCCGGTGCTGACCGGCTCGCTGATCCGCGTGCCGCTCGGCATGTGGACCGACAAATTCGGCGGCCGCATCGTGATGACGGTCTTGTTGCTGGTCTGCGTCGTGCCGATCTGGCTGATCGGCTACGCCACGCAGTACTGGCATTTCCTCGTGCTCGGTTTGTTCGTCGGTCTCGCCGGCGGCTCGTTCTCGGTCGGCACGCCGTATGTGGCGCGCTGGTTCGAGCGCAGCCGCCAGGGCTTTGCGATGGGCGTCTACGGCGCCGGCAACTCGGGTGCCGCGGTCAACAAGTTCATTGCGCCGGCGCTGATCGTCGGTTTCGGCTGGGCCGTGGTGCCGCAGGTCTATGCCGCGATCATGCTCGGCACGGTCGTGCTCTTCTGGTTCTTCAGCCACGACGACCCGGCGCACCGGGTCGACTCGAAGGTCACGTGGCGCGAGCAGCTCGTCGCGCTGAAGGACCCGAAGGTCTGGAAGCTGTGCCAGTTCTATTCGATTGTCTTCGGCGGCTACGTCGCAATGAGCCTGTGGATGGTGCAGTACTACATCGGTGAGTACGGCTTCGACATCCGCGCCGCGGCCTTGCTCGCGGCCTGCTTCTCGCTGCCGGGCGGCGTGCTGCGCGCGGTCGGCGGCTGGCTCTCCGACAAGTACGGCGCGCATTCGGTGACGTGGTGGGTGCTGTGGGTGAGCTGGATCTGCCTGTTCCTCTTGAGCTATCCGCAGACCGACTTCACGATTGCGACCATCAACGGCCCGAAGACCTTCCACATCGGCCTGGGTGTCTATGCCTTCACCGGCCTGATGTTCATCCTCGGCATTGCCTGGGCCTTCGGCAAGGCGTCGGTCTTCAAGTACATCTCCGATGACTACCCCGACAACATCGGTGTCATCTCGGGCATCGTCGGACTGGCCGGCGGCCTGGGCGGCTTCGTCCTGCCGATCCTGTTCGGTGCGCTGATGGACCTCACCGGCATCCGCTCGAGCGCCTTCATGCTGCTCTACGGCATCGTCTGGGTCTCGCTGATCTGGATGTACTGGACCGAGGTGCGGCGAGCCGAGGTGATCGGCGCGCACGCAAAAGCCTTCAGCCTGCAAGGCTGACCACCACACCGGAGCCACTCGATGAGTGTCATCGAACCGCGCCGCAGCCGTCTCTTGATGCTGTGGACTCCCGAAGACAAGGCTTTCTGGGAGACCGAAGGCAAGGCGATCGCCAACCAGAACCTGTGGCTGTCGATCCCGGCGCTGTTTCTCGCGTTCGCCGTCTGGATGGTCTGGAGCGCCATCGTCACGCAGTTGCCGGCGGCCGGCTTCAGGTACACGACCGACGAGCTGTTCTGGCTCGCGGCGCTGCCGGCGCTGTCGGGCGCGACCCTGCGCATCTTCTATTCGTTCATGGTGCCGATCTTCGGCGGCCGGCGCTTCACCGTGCTCTCGACCTTGTCGCTGCTGATCCCGGCCATCGGCATCGGCTTTGCGGTGCAGAACGTCGAGACACCGTACTGGGTGATGCTGGTGCTGGCGGCCTTCTGCGGTCTGGGCGGCGGCAACTTCTCGTCGTCGATGGCCAACATCAGCTTCTTCTTCCCGAAGGAGCGCAAGGGCTCGGCGCTGGGTCTCAACGCGGGTCTGGGCAACCTCGGCGTCTCGTCGGTGCAGTTCATGGTGCCGCTGGTGATCTCGGTCGGCATCTTCGGCTGGTTCGGCGGTGAGCCGCAGACGGTGCAACTCGCCGGCGGCGCGACCAAACAGATATGGCTGCAGAACGCCGCCTTCATCTGGGTCGTGCCGATCCTGCTGTCGTCGCTGCTCGCCTTCCTGATGATGAACGACATCGCCGACGCGCGCGCCACGTTCTCCGAGCAGGCCGTCATCTTCCGCAACAAGCACACCTGGGTGATGTGCTGGCTCTATCTCGGCACCTTCGGCTCCTTCATCGGCTTCTCGGCAGGCTTTCCGCTGCTGATCAAGAGCCAGTTTCCCGGCGTCTTCGCACTCGGCTTCGCCTGGATGGGCCCGTTCCTCGGCGCCATCGTGCGGCCGATGGGCGGTTGGCTCGCCGACCGCATCGGCGGTGCGCGCGTCACCTTGTGGAACTTCGTGGTGATGATCGCGGGCGTGCTGGGCGTCATCTACTTCCTGCCGCAAGGCGGCAGCGGCGGCAACCTCACCGGCTTTTTCCTCAGCTTCATGGTGCTCTTCGTCACCTCGGGCATCGGCAACGGCTCGACCTTCAGCATGATCCCGGTGATCTTCATGGACGAGGCCCTGGCAGCGGCCAAGGGCGGCATGGAAGGTCAGGCCGCGGCGATGCGGGAAGGCAACAAGCAGGCTGCCGCGGTGCTCGGCTTCAGCGCCGCGCTCGGCGCCTACGGCGGCTTCTTCATCCCGAAGAGCTATGGCACCTCGATCACCCTGACCGGCAGCCCGCACGCGGCGCTGTGGGCCTTCATCGTCTTCTACGTCACCTGCATCGCCATCACCTGGTGGTTCTACGCCCGCCGCGGTGCCGCGCGCCCGTGCTGAACCCGGCGTTCCCGAACCTCGAGCCAAGGACAGTCCCATGAGCCATTTCCTCGATCGTCTGAATCACTTCTCCAGCCCGAAGGAGAGCTTTGCCGACGGGTTCGGCATGGCCACCGCAGAGGACCGCACCTGGGAGGACGCCTACCGCAACCGCTGGGCCCACGACAAGATCGTGCGCTCGACGCACGGCGTCAACTGCACGGGCTCGTGCTCGTGGAAGATCTACGTCAAGGGCGGCATCGTCACCTGGGAGACGCAGCAGACCGACTACCCGCGCACGCGCTGGGACATGCCCAACCACGAGCCGCGCGGCTGCTCGCGCGGTGCGAGCTACAGCTGGTACCTCTACAGCGCCAACCGGGTCAAGTACCCGATGGTGCGCGGCCGCTTGCTCAGGAGCTGGCGCGAGGCGCGGCTCGCGCGCGACCCGGTCGACGCCTGGGCCGCGATCGTCGAGGACGATGCGAAGCGGCGCGACTACCAGGGCGTGCGCGGCCTCGGCGGTTTCGTGCGTTCGAGCTGGGACGAGGTCAACGAGCTCATTGCCGCCGCCAACGTCTACACGATCGCGCGCCATGGCGCCGACCGCGTCGTCGGCTTCTCGCCGATCCCGGCGATGTCGATGATCAGCTATGCCTCGGGCTCGCGCTACCTGTCGCTGATCGGCGGCGTCAACCTGAGCTTCTACGACTGGTACTGCGACCTGCCGCCTTCGAGCCCGCAGGTCTGGGGCGAGCAGACCGACGTGCCCGAGTCGGCCGACTGGTACAACTCGAGCTACATCATCGCCTGGGGCTCCAACGTGCCGCAGACGCGCACGCCCGATGCACACTTCTTCACCGAGGTGCGCTACAAGGGCACGAAGACCGTCGCGATCACGCCCGATTACTCCGAGGTTGCCAAGCTCTCCGACATCTGGCTGCATCCCAAGCAGGGCACCGACGCTGCGGTCGCGATGGCGATGGGCCACGTGATCCTGAAGGACCATTACTTCGGCGGCAACGGCCGGCCGCGCAGCGCCTACTTCGACGACTACGCGCGGCGCTACACCGATCTGCCGATGCTGGTGCTGCTGAAGGAACATCGGCTGGCCAGCGGCGAGACGGTGCAGGTGCCGGACCGCTACGTGCGCGCCTCCGACTTCAACGACCAGCTCGACCAGGCCAACAACCCGGAGTGGAAAACCGTCGCCTTCGACGAGCTCGGCAAGGTCGTGCTGCCGCACGGCGCGATCGGCTTTCGCTGGGGCCCGGACGGCCGCGCCGACGCCGGCCAGTGGAACCTGGAGGCCAAGGATGGGCGCGACGGCCGCGACGTGCGGCTGCGACTGTCGCTGCTGGAGGGCGAACGCCCGAGTGCCGAGCACGCGCGGGTGGGCTTTCCGTACTTCGGCGGCATCGTCCACGAGCATTTCCCGAACAACGAGCAGCAGCAGGCGCCGGATGACGTGCTGGTGCGCACGGTGCCGGTGCAGCGCATCGCGCTCGGCAAGGCCGGCGCGCAGCGCGAGGCGCTGGTCGCGACCGTGTTCGACCTGCAGGTGGCGCAGTACGGCATCGCACGCGGCCTGCCCGGCGAGCTTGCCGCGGCCAACTTCGATGAGGACACGCCCTACACACCGGCCTGGCAGGAGCGCATCACCGGCCTGCCTCGCGAGCAGGTCATCCGCGTCGCACGCGAATTCGCCGAGAACGCCGAGAAGACCGAAGGCCGCTCGATGGTCATCATCGGCGCCGGCATGAACCACTGGTACCACAGTGACATGAACTACCGCGGCGTCATCAACATGCTGATGATGTGCGGCTGTATCGGCAAGAGCGGCGGCGGCTGGTCGCACTATGTCGGCCAGGAAAAGCTGCGGCCGCAGACCGGCTGGACCGCGCTCGCCTTCGCGCTCGACTGGATCCGGCCGCCGCGGCAGATGAACTCCACCAGCTTCTTCTACGCCCACACCGACCAGTGGCGCTACGAGAAGATCGGCGTCGACGAGGTGCTCTCGCCCTTGGCTGACAAATCGCTCTTCGGCGGCAGCATGATCGACTACAACGTGCGCGCGGAGCGCATGGGCTGGCTGCCGTCGGCGCCGCAACTGCAGACGCATCCGATGCAGGTCGTGCGCGACGCCGAGGCGGCCGGGATGGACGCGAAGGACTACGCCGTCAAGGCATTGCAGGACGGCAGCCTCAAGCTCAGCTGCGAGGACCCCGACAACCCGGCCAACTGGCCGCGCAACATGTTTGTCTGGCGCTCCAACATCATCGGCTCGTCGGGCAAGGGCCACGAGTACTTCCTCAAGCACCTGCTCGGAACGACCAACGGCGTGCAGGGCAAGGACCTCGGCAGCGACGATGCCAAGCCCGAGGAGGTGGTGTGGCACGCGCAGGCCCCGGAAGGCAAGCTCGACCTGCTGGTGACGCTCGACTTCCGCATGAGCACGACCTGCCTGTATTCCGACATCGTGCTGCCGACGGCGACCTGGTACGAGAAGAACGACCTCAACACCAGCGACATGCACCCGTTCATCCACCCGCTCTCCACTGCGGTCGACCCGGTGTGGCAATCCAAGAGCGACTGGGAGATCTACAAGGGCTTTGCGAAGAAGTTCAGCGAGGTCTGCATCGGCCACCTCGGCGTCGAGCGCGAGCTGGTGCTCACGCCGCTGATGCACGACTCGCCGGGCGAGCTGGCGCAGCCTTTCGACGTCAAGGACTGGAAGCGTGGCGAGTGCGAACTGGTGCCCGGCAAGACCGGCCCGCAGATGCAGGTGATCGAGCGCGACTACCCGAACGTCTACAAGCGCTTCACGGCGCTCGGCCCGCTGATGGGCAAGCTCGGCAACGGCGGCAAGGGCATCGCATGGCCGACGCAGGACGAGGTGCGGCAACTCGGCGAGCTCAACGGTGTCGTGCGCGACGAGGGTGTCACCTGCGGCATGCCGAAGATCGAGACCGACATCGATGCCTGTGAGGTGGTGCTGCAGCTGGCGCCCGAGACCAACGGTCACGTCGCGGTGAAGGCGTGGGCGGCGCTGTCGAAGCAGACCGGTCGCGAGCACACCCATCTGGCACTGCACCGCGAGGACGAGAAGATCCGCTTTCGCGACATCCAGGCGCAGCCGCGGAAGATCATCAGCTCCCCGACCTGGAGCGGCATCGAGTCCGAAACCGTCTCCTACAACGCCGGCTACACCAACGTGCACGAGCTGATTCCGTGGCGCACCCTCACCGGGCGCCAGCAGTTCTACCAGGACCACCCGTGGATGCTCGCCTTCGGTGAGGGACTGGCGAGCTACCGGCCGCCGGTGAACCTGAAGGCCACGGCGGGCGTGCATGGCATCCGTTCGAACGGCAACGCCGAGATCCTGCTGAACTTCATCACGCCGCACCAGAAGTGGGGCATCCACTCGACCTACACCGACAACCTGCTGATGCTCACCCTGAGCCGCGGCGGCCCGATCATCTGGCTCAGCGAAGACGACGCCAAGGCCATCGGGGTGGAGGACAACGACTGGGTCGAGCTCTACAACGTCAACGGCGCGCTCACCGCGCGTGCGGTTGTCAGCCAGCGCATCAAGCCCGGCATGGTGATGATGTACCACGCGCAGGAAAAGATCATCAACGCGCCGGGGTCCGAGATCACCGGCCACCGCGGGGGCATCCACAACTCGGTGACGCGCGTCGTCCTGAAGCCCACCCACATGATCGGCGGCTATGCGCAGCTGTCCTATGGCTTCAACTACTACGGCACGATCGGCACCAATCGAGACGAGTTCGTCGTCGTGCGCAAGATGAACAAGGTCGACTGGCTCGACACGCCGCGCGGCGACGAACGCGCCCAAGCGGTGCAGAAACTGGGAGAGGCAGCATGAAGATACGCGCGCAAATCGGCATGGTGATGAACCTCGACAAGTGCATCGGCTGCCACACCTGCTCGGTGACCTGCAAGAACGTCTGGACCAGCCGTCCGGGCGTGGAATACGCGTGGTTCAACAACGTCGAGACCAAGCCCGGCATCGGCTATCCGAAGGAGTGGGAGAACCAGGACAAGTGGAACGGCGGCTGGATGCGCCGCGCCAACGGCAAGATCGAGCCGCGCCAGGGTGCGAAGTGGAAGCTGCTGATGAAGATCTTCGCGAACCCGAACCTGCCGCAGATCGACGACTACTACGAGCCGTTCACGTTCGACTATGGTCATCTGCAGTCGGCACCCGAGATGCACGCGGCACCGACCGCGCGACCGCGCAGCCTCATCACCGGGCTGCGCATGGAGAAGATCGAGTGGGGCCCGAACTGGGAAGAAATCCTCGGCGGCGAATTCGCCAAGCGCAGCAAGGACAAGAACTTCGACGACATCCAGAAGGACATGTACGGCGAGTTCGAGAACACCTTCATGATGTACCTGCCGCGCCTGTGCGAGCACTGCCTGAATCCAAGCTGCGTGGCTTCCTGCCCCTCGGGCTCGATCTACAAGCGCGAGGAAGACGGCATCGTGTTGATCGACCAGGACAAGTGCCGCGGCTGGCGCATGTGCGTCTCGGGCTGCCCCTACAAGAAGATCTACTACAACTGGAAGAGCGGCAAGGCCGAGAAGTGCACGTTCTGCTATCCGCGCATCGAGGCCGGCCAGCCGACCGTCTGCAGCGAGACCTGCGTCGGCCGCATCCGCTATCTGGGCGTGCTGCTCTACGACGCCGACGGGATCCAGCGGGCCGCGAGCGTCGAGCACGACCGAGATCTCTACCAGGCGCAACTCGATATCTTCCTCGACCCGAATGATCCGGCGGTGATCGCGCAGGCGCGCGCCGACGGCATCCCCGACGCCTGGATGGAGGCGGCGCGCAAGAGCCCGGTCTACAAGATGGCGGTCGAGTGGAAGGTCGCGTTGCCCCTGCACCCCGAGTACCGCACCCTGCCGATGGTCTGGTACGTGCCGCCGCTCTCGCCGATCAGCGCGGCGGCCAATGCCGGCCATGTCGAAAGCATCGGCGAGATCCCCGATGTGAAGCAGTTGCGCATTCCGGTCAAGTACCTTGCGAACCTGCTCACCGCTGGCGACACCGCGCCGGTCGTGCGCGCACTCGAGCGCATGCTCGCGATGCGCGCCTATCAGCGCGAGAAGCATGTCGACAAGCGCATCAACACCGCGGTGTTGAAGCAGGTCGGCATCAGCCAGGCCATGGTCGAGGAGATGTACCACGTGATGGCGATCGCCAACTACGAGGACCGCTTCGTGATCCCGACCAGCCACCGCGAATATGCCGAGAACGCCTTCGACCTTCGCGGGGGTTGCGGCTTCTCGTTCGGCAACGGCTGCTCCGACGGCCAGAGCGATGTGAGCCTCTTCGGCGGCAGTCGCAAGCGCACGATCCCCATCAAGGCGGAAATCTGACGATGAAGGTCTTCCACAACCCACCGGCCGCGCCGCACACGCTGCGTGCCTTGGCGCGGCTGCTCGGCTATCCCGACCGACAGCAGCGTGAGCACCTGAGCGAGCTGCGCGAAGCACTGCACGCAGAGGGCGCATTGCCGGCAGCGCGCCTGGCCGAACTCGACGCGCTGCTCGAGGGCCTGGCAAGCCGGCCGCAGCTCGATGTCGAGGCCGACTACGTCGAGCTCTTCGACCGCGGCCACTCGACCTCGCTGCTGCTGTTCGAGCACGTGCACGGCGATTCGCGCGAGCGTGGCCCGGCGATGATCGATCTGGCGCGGACCTACGAGCAGGCCGGCCTCTTCCTGGCCGAAGGCGAGATGCCCGACTTCCTGCCGGTGGTGCTCGAGTACGCATCGACGCAGCCGCCCAAGCTCGCACGCGCATTCCTGGCCGAGATTGCGCACATCTTCAATGCGATCTTTGCCGCGCTGCAGCAGCGCGGCAGTCTCTATGCGTCAGTGCTCGGGGCGCTGCTCGAACTGGCCGGCGAGCAGGCCCAGCCGGTGCAGCTCGCCGCCGAGGAGCCCATCGACGCGCTATGGGAGGAGCCGGTCGTCTTCGACGGCTGCTCGACCAAGGGCCAGGCCCGGCCCGAAGCGCAACCGGTGCACATCGTCCGCAAGGACACGACCGTTGGAGGAGCACGAGCATGACCACCTTGCACGGCTTTGTTTTCGGCGTCTATCCCTACATCTGCCTGACGGTGTTCCTGCTCGGCAGCCTGATCCGCTTCGACCGCGACCAGTACACGTGGAAGAGCGATTCGTCGCAGCTGCTGCGCACCGGCTTGTTGCGCTGGGGCAGCAACCTGTTCCACGTCGGCATCCTGTTCCTGTTCTTTGGCCACCTGCTGGGATTGCTGACGCCGCACGCGTTCTACGGTCAATTCATGGAGGCCTCGGTCAAGCAGCGGATTGCGATCTGGTCGGGCGGCGCATTCGGCGTGCTGTGCTTCATCGGCCTCTCGATGCTGATCTACCGGCGCGTCTTCGACCCACGCATCCGCTACACCAGCCATCGCACCGACATCGCGATCCTCGTGATCCTGTGGGTGCAGCTGGTGGTCGGCTTGATCACGCTGCCGTTCTCGTGGGCGCATTCCGACGGCGCCGTGATGATCATCCTGGCCGACTGGGCGCAGCGCATTCTCACCTTGCGCTCGGTCGATGCCGAGGTGCTGGCGGGCCTGCCGTGGCCCTATCTTTTCCATCTGGTCCTCGGCATGACGATCTTCCTGCTGTTCCCGTTCAGCCGCCTGGTCCACATCTGGAGCGGGTTTGCTTCGATCGGCTACCTGTTCCGGCCGTATCAGCTGGTGCGCAGCCGTCGCCTCGGGCTGCCGCACGGTCATCTGGAGCCGCCCCACGACGTCAGATCCGACCGCGCCGCAACCGGCGGCCAGCGTGCGCACCCCGCAGCCGGCGGCCAGCGCGCGCACCCCGTGGCCGGTGTCGACACCAAGCCGCAACCGGCTGCCGCGTCCGCGTGGCGTCGCGAGCTCTGAGGAGAACCGAGATGTCGATCGAATCAGTCGATTTCAGTCGGCCCGTGGCCGACTCCCTGCCGGCGCGCATCAACGGCGTGGCGATCTGCGGCGCGGGCGAGGGGCTGGGTGCCGACGAGTTGCGCCAGCGGGCCTGCAGCGAACTGCTGCGCCAGGCAGCGCAGGCGGCCGGCCTGCTCGCGGCCGACGACGTGCCGGCCAGCGACGGCGTCATCAGCGAGGCCGCCAGCGCGGCGATCGAGGCCCTGCTCGAGCGCGAGCTCGAACTGCCCGAGCCGGACGAGGCGGCCTGCCGGCGCCATCACGCAGCGCACCGGGCGAGCTACCGCACCGGCGAGCGTATCCGCGCGCGCCACATCCTGTTTGCGGTGACGCCCGGCGTCGACGTCGTCGCACTGCGCCGGCGCGCCGAGCTGATCCTGCTCGACGTGCGCTGCTTCGACGGCCAGGCCTCGGAAAGCTTTGCCGAGCAGGCACGCACGCAGTCGAACTGCCCGAGCGGCGCGCAAGGCGGCGACCTGGGTTGGCTGGCCAGCAGCGATTGCGCGCCCGAGTTCGCGCGCGAGCTGTTCGGCAATGCCGAGGTCGGCGTGCTGTCGCGGCTGGTGCACAGTCGCTTCGGCTTGCACGTCGTCGAGGTGCTGCAGCGCGAGCCCGGGGTCGACCAGCCGTTCGATGCGGTCAGTGGTGCGGTCGCGATGGCGCTGCGCCAGCAGACCTATGTCACCGCGCTGCGCCAGTATCTGCAGGTGTTGGCCGGCACCGCCGTTGTCGAAGGGGTCGACCTCGAGAGTGCCGCGACACCGCTGGTGCAGTAGCCCGCCGGCGTATCGTCCGGTCCGGGGTATCGTTGGTCCTGTGGTCCCGTCGACGGGGCACACCCGCCGGGAGACTGGACATGATGTTCGACAGAGGCAATCCGGATCGCCGGGGCGCAGTGCCCCGATGAACGATCTTGCGCTGGTGCGCGCGCTGCACGTGTTGGGCGTGGTGCTGTGGATCGGCGGCGTGGCCTTCGTCACCCTGGTGCTGCTGCCGGGGCTGCACGACCTGCGCAAGGTGCAGCGCGGCGGCGAGCCGCTCGGTGTGTTCGAGGTCTTCGAGCACCGCTTCGCCAGGCAGGCGCGCTACACGACGCAGCTCACCGGGCTGACCGGCCTCTACATGATCTGGAGGCTCGACCTGTGGTCGCGCTTCACGGACCCGGCCTGGTGGTGGCTGCACGCCATGGTGGTGGTCTACCTCGTCTTCACGGTGATGCTGTTCGTTCTCGAGCCCTTCGTGCTGCGCGGGCATCTCGAGCGCCGCGCGCAGCGCGATCCGGCCGGCACTCAGCGCCTGGTGCTGCGGATGCACCGCGTGCTGCTGGCGGCCGCGCTGATCACGATCTTCGGCGCCGTCGCCGGCTCGCACGGCTGGCTGATCGGGCAGGGCTAGCATGAGCGCCCGCCCGGCCGTTCCGAAGGGGGCTCGCACTGCAGTGCGAAGCACGGAGCTTACCCAGTGAGCGCATGGCCTGGCTACACCGATTTGAAGGTGCTGCACATCGCGTGCGTCGTGCTCACCTATGGGCTCTTCGTCACGCGCGGCTTTCTGATGCTGGTCGATTCGCCGGCGCTGCAGGCGCGCTGGGCGCGGGTTGCGCCGCACGTCGTCGACACCGCCTTGCTCGGTGCGGCGATCGGCATGCTGGTGATCGCCCGGCTCAATCCGCTCCATGCGCCTTGGTTGATCGCCAAGATCATCGGCCTGCTGCTCTACATCGGCATCGGCACCGTGGCGCTCAGGCGCGGTCGCACGCGCGGCGCGCGCATCGGCGCCTGGGTGCTGGCGCAACTGGTGTTCTTCTACATCATCGGCGTCGCGCTCACCAAGAGCCCCTGGCTGTCTTGAACTTCTCCCTTCCCTTGCCACGCCCGAGGACGCGATGACCATCTCCAGTTTCGAAGAACTGCTGCAAGCGGCGCGCGCGCAGCCTGAACCGCAAAGGCTGCTGTTCGTCTTCGCCGCCGCCGAACTGCCCGACGACAGCTCGGCCGACGAGCGCCGCCGCTTCCAAGCCGGCGAGGGCGGCGCCCTGGCGCCGCGCATGTGCGTCGACAAGGCACCGGCCGAGCTGCGCAACTTCGAGGCGTTGCTCGAGGAAGCGCGTGCCTTCGGTGACGACTGGGTCGTCGTCTTCGCTGCGGCGCTCGCCGGGCGCGGCGGCATCGAACCGAGCAGCGCCGATGCCGAGAAGCCGCTCGAGCGCATGATCGAGGCGATCCGCATCGGCGCGCACGGCTCCTACATTCCGTTCGACCGCAGTGGCCAGGTGCTGCTGCTCAGCCGCTGACCGTGCATGGCCAAGATCCCTTTTCCCGGCACCTCCTCGCCCGCGGTTGGCTTCGAGCAGCCGTTCGAGATGCTCGCCGCTTGCCATGAGCGCGTGCGCAACAGCCTGGAACTGCTCGGCCGGATCGTCGCCCACATCGACAGTCAAGGCCACGACGCGCAATCGCGCGCGGCCGCCGCCGACGTGCTGCGCTACTTCGACATCGCCGCGCCGCTGCACCACGAGGACGAGGAGCGGCACGTGTTTCCGCTCGTCGCGGGGGGCGATGCCGAACTCGCCGCGCTCGGCCGGCGCTTGCATGCCGACCACGACGAGATGGCATCCGAATGGGAGCGCTTGCGCGAGGCGCTGTCGGCATGGTCGGCAGCCGGCGACGCCGGACCGGTCGGGAACGCCGCACGGAGCAGCGCAGCGCGCTTTGCCGCGCTCTACGCCGGGCATCTCGTCATCGAGGAAGACCGCATCTTTCCCGCCGTCCGGGCAATGCTCGACGACCGGGCGCTGGCGGCGATGGGCACCGAGATGCAGTCGCGGCGCCGCCGCTGAATCGGCGCGTACCGGGGCTGCCGGCCGCGCGCTCGCGGCCGTCTACCCGACCGTGTATCCGCGCCCCTTCATGCAGGCGAGCGTTGCGCGCTGGAATACCCGCGCGTCGTCCATTGCGCTCGGTTGCGTTGTCGCCCAGTGGTTGCAGGCACGCACGTCCTCCTCGGTCTGTGCCGGTGTCTGTCCGCGCTCGGGATAGAAGATCGGCTCCGGCGGGCCGGGTGGCGGCGGCGCCCTGTACGTGGCCGGCGGCGGGCCGTAGTAGGTGACCGGCGGCGGCGCCGCGACGACGTAGCCTGGATAAGGATAGAGCGGCGCGCCGTAGCCTGGATAAGAATAGAACGGCACGCCGTAGCCGTAGAGGCTGCCCAGCCCGATGCTGATGCCGATGCCGCTCGTCGTCACGGCCGGACCCCAGCCCCAGCCCCGATAGCCGCCGCGCCAGCCGTGGTAGTAGCTACCGTAGCCGCCGCGCCAGCCGTGGTAGGAGCCGCCGTAGCTTCCATGCCGGCCGCCGCCCACATAGCCGGTGTGCTTGTAAGCAGATCCGCCGTATCCGCCGTATCCGCCGTATCCGCCAGGCCCGCTCGCATAGCTACCGCGCTGGCCGCGGGCTTCTGCCGGCGCCAGCGCAAGCGCTGCAGACAGCGCGACAACGGCGCCGGCTGCAATGCGGAGAGTGATCTGCATGCGCGTGCTCCCGGAAGGCGGCCTGCTGGGATGATCGTCATCGTAGCCCTTTTCCGATGAGCACCGTGCGTGGTCGAAATCCGCCGTCCCGGCCCGCGCGATCGCCGCGTGGGGTATCACCTTGTCGGCTCGCGGCGTCACCGGCTCTTCGATTGGTCAGGCCTCACCGCGTTCGTGCGGATTCCGGCAGCCCGAACACCTTGTCGAAGGCCCATGTGAAGACGATGGCATAGAGGAAGAAGAATGCCAGGAGCGCGACATTCGCCAGGAACGCGTCGAGAGGAGAGATCTCCAGCCAGAGCGCCATGACCGGAACCAGCATGACGACGAGGCCGCCCTCGAAGCCGAGGCCATGCGCCAG
>CAJDUZ010000067.1_pt1 | contig 27618 bp, 25 predicted proteins | sample 7391221 | NCBI WGS metagenome assembly CAJDUZ01 (sample SAMEA7055692, study PRJEB34461) | soil metagenome | biome: terrestrial ecosystem; feature: Peninsula; material: soil | place: Antarctica | collected 2016
GGCGCAGCCGCTGGCGGCTCAGTTCGAGCAGACCGAACTTGGAAATGGAGCTGAACTGCACGCGTGCACGATCCTGGCGCAAGGCATCGCGGAGGCGCGTTTCGACCTCGCGGCGGTTCTTCGACTCTTCCATGTCGATGAAGTCGACGACGATCAGGCCGCCCAGGTCGCGCAAGCGCATCTGGCGCGCGATCTCGTCGGCGGCTTCCAGGTTGGTCCGGGTGGCGGTTTCCTCGATGTCGCTGCCGCGCGTCGAGCGCGCCGAGTTCACGTCGATCGAAACCAGTGCCTCGGTGTGGTCGATGACGATCGCGCCGCCCGAGGGCAGGTTGACCGTACGCGCGAATGCGGTCTCGATCTGGTGCTCGATCTGGAAGCGCGAGAAGAGCGCGGCATCGTCGCGGTAGCGCTTGACCTTGGACGCCGTCTCCGGCATCACATGCGTCATGAACTGCAGGGCCTGGTCGTAGATGTCGTCGGTGTCGATCAGGATCTCGCCGATGTCGGAGGTGAAGTAGTCGCGGATTGCACGGATCACCAGCGACGACTCCTGGTAGATCAGGAACGCGCCCTTGCCGGCCTGCGCCGCGCCGTCGATCGCGCTCCACAGCTTGAGCATGTAGTTCAGGTCCCACTGCAGCTCGGGCGCGCTGCGGCCGATCCCGGCGGTGCGGGCGATCAGGCTCATGCCCTTCGGGTATTCGAGCTGGTCGAGGTTTTCCTTCAGCTCCTCGCGCTCTTCGCCCTCGATGCGCCGGCTGACGCCGCCGCCGCGCGGGTTGTTGGGCATCAGCACGAGGTAGCGGCCGGCGAGACTCACAAAGGTGGTGAGCGCCGCCCCCTTGTTGCCGCGCTCTTCCTTCTCCACCTGCACCAGGAGGGCGTCGCCTTCCTTGATCGCGTCCTGGATGCGCGCCGCGCGCGCGTCGACGCCTTCACGGAAGTAGTTGCGCGAGATCTCCTTGAACGGCAAAAAGCCGTGGCGATCTTCGCCGTATTCGACGAAGCAGGCCTCGAGCGAGGGCTCGACCCGCGTCACCAACGCCTTGTAGATGTTGCCCTTGCGTTGTTCGCGACCTTCGATCTCGGTCTCGAAATCCATCAGCTTCTGGCCGTCGACGATCGCGAGGCGCCGCTCTTCGGGCTGCGTCGCGTTGATCAGCATGCGTTTCATGTGCACTCCTGTGGCGCGGCTGGCGCGCCTTTCACAGTCGCTGCGGCAGCGCCGCGGCGACGATTCGATGCACGAGAAAACGCGAGAGAACCGGCAGGGATCGCCCTGGACTGCGAGCAGCGGTCAATCGACCGCGGGCAGCGTTGGCGGGGGCGTGGCAGTGGCGCCTGGGCGAACCGCGCACGCGCGGCGGCCGTGATGGCGTCCTGCGTGCGCGGCGAAGTCGCCGCCGGACTCTGGCCACGCGGCGCCTGCCGGGCTCGCGACGTTGTCGGCGTGGAGCCGCAACAGCGAGCGCACGGGGCGCAGTGGGCAGGGAGCCGGGGTCGACATGTCGCTTCGGGTGACTGGACGCCGGCTGAAGGCTGCGTGTAGCGAGTGCCTGCAGGAATCTTCAGCCGGGAAAACCTTGATCTGGGTTCGTTCTTGTTTGCTCTGCCGCATCGGGCGGCAACTGCGGCGTCACATGGGGGCGCCACCCGTCGCAGCGCCGAGGCGTTGCATCACCGGTTGGCCGGACATCGGTCCGGCCTCCACAAGGCTTGGCAGTGCGAAGCTAAACTCTGGTAAATCAAACACTTACGCAGCTTCGTGGATTCGCCGATTATACGTTCGAAAGCCGGCCCGCCGATCGGGGGTGAGCCCGCGGCGGTGCACCGCGTGCGTATTGACGACGATTCCGCCGGCCAGCGGCTCGACAATTTCCTGATCGGGCTGCTCAAGGGCGTGCCCAAGACGCATGTCTACCGCGTCATCCGCTCCGGTGAGGTGCGTGTCAACAAGGGCCGCGCCGCGGCCGACACGCGGCTTGCCGAAGGCGACGAGGTGCGGGTGCCGCCGGTGCGGATTTCGGCTGCCGCTGTAGAACGCCGGCCCGCGCCGCCGCGCGAGTTTCCGGTGATCTTCGAGGACGAGCAGTTGCTGGTGATCGACAAACCGGCCGGTGTTGCCGTGCATGGCGGCAGCGGCGTGAGCTTCGGCGTCATCGAGCAGTTGCGCCGGGCGCGGCCGCAATTGCGCTTTCTCGAGCTGGCGCACCGGCTCGACCGCGAAACTTCGGGCTTGCTGCTGATCGCCAAGAAGCGCGCGGCGCTCCTGGCCTTGCAGGAGCAGCTGCGCCAGCGCCAGACAGGCAAGACCTATGCGGCATTGGTGCTCGGCAGCTGGCCCGAGCGCATCAAGGTGATCGACGTTGCGCTTCACAAGTACCTGACCGCCGAAGGCGAACGCCGGGTGCGCGCGGTGCCGGACGATGATGCGGCCGGACGGCGCTCGATCAGCCTGGTGCGTATCGCTGCGCGCTATGCGGCCTGGACGCTCTTGGACGTGACGATCAAGACGGGCCGCACGCACCAGATCCGCGTGCACCTGACGCAGGCGGGCCACGCGATTGCCGGCGACGACAAGTACGGTGACTTTGCCGTGAATCGCGCGCTGGCGCGCGGCGCGGCGGTGCCCGGCTGCCGCTTCGAGCGCATGTTCCTGCACGCACGGCGGCTGCGCTTCAGCCATCCGCTGAGCGGCGAGACGATCGAACTCGAGGCGCCGCTGCCGGCAGAATGCACGTTGCTGCTGGATGCGCTGGCCGCCGCGCCGCGTTGAGCCACCGATCCTTCCGACCTTCTCCTTGCTGCATTGCCGATGATCTCACCGCGCCACTTCGACCTCATCGTCTTCGATTGGGACGGTACGCTGTTCGATTCGACGACCTTGATCGCTCGCTGCATCCAGTCGGCCTGCGCCGATGTCGGCACGCGCGTGCCGAGCGACCGCGACGCGAGCTACGTCATCGGGCTGGGCCTGGCCGAGGCGCTGCAGCATGCCGCGCCTGAACTGCCGCCCGAGCGCTATCGGGATCTGGCCGAGCGCTACCGGTACCACTACTTCGCACGCCAGCACGAGATCGTGCTGTTCGACGGCACGCTGGAGATGCTGCAGGCGCTGAAGGCGCGCGGCCACCGGCTCGGCGTCGCCACGGGCAAGAGCCGGCGCGGACTCGATGAAGCCTTGAGCACGGCGCAGTTGCAGGGTGTCTTCGATGCCACCCGCACCGCCGACGAGACCGCGTCCAAGCCCGACCCGCGCATGCTGCTGGAGCTGATGCACGAACTCGGCGTCGCGCCCGAGCGCACCCTGATGATCGGCGACACGACGCACGATCTGGCACTCGCCGCCAATGCCGGCGCCGCCAGTGTCGGCGTCAGCTACGGCGCGCATGACGACTTCAGCGGCTTCGCGGCGCGCCACGTCGCGGATTCGACCGCCGAATTGCGTGCCTGGCTGGCCGAACATGGCTGAAGTGAAGCGGCCTCCACGCCCACGGCCTGCGCTGCCCGACGAGGGAGCGGCTCAGCGGCGTCGGACGGCCGGCGCCGATGAGGCCCTGCCACAGCGCCTTTGCGCCTCGGCTGATCTGCAGGAGCGCGGCCGCGCGCTCGTCTTCGATGTCTCGCAGTTCGACCAGCCGGTGCGCGCCTTTGCCCTGCGTTTCGAAGGACGGGTCGTCGCTTACCTGAACCGCTGCCTGCATGTGGCGGCCGAGATGGACTGGCAGCCCGGCGAATTCCTCGACGCCGATCGCGAACAAATCATCTGCTCGCTGCACGGCGCGACCTACGAGCCGCTCAGCGGCCGCTGCACCGGCGGCCCATGCGGACCGGGCCGGCTCACCGCGCTCAAGGTCGAGGAGCGTGACGGCGCGGTCTATTGGTATCCTTCGCGCGACACCCGACCGGTGTTCGCCGGCTGAACCAGGCCCTCCATGACCTCCTCCGAACCGCGGCCTCCCGAGCCGGGCCTGAACCCTGGCGCTGTGTCGCAGCGCCTGGTGCTCGACGGCGCGCTCGAGCGCTTCGCCCGGGACTATCTCAAGGAGCGGCGCAGCGAGCGCCGCTGGCGCATCTTCTTCCGTCTGACCTGGCTGCTGGTGCTGCTGGCGATCATCGGCCTGATCGTCGCGTCACGGGTCGATCTCGGCGGCGCAACCGGGCCGCACACGGCGCTGATCGAGGTGCGCGGCGAGATCGCGGTCGGTGCCGAGGCCAGTGCCGAGAACCTGCTGCCGGCGCTGCAGGCCGCATTCGAGGCACCGGACGCACAGGCCATCGTGCTGCGCTTCAATTCGCCCGGCGGCAGTGCGGTGCAGGCCGGCATCCTGAACGACGAGATCCGCCGCCTGAAGGCACTGCACGGCAAGAAGGTCTACGCGGTGGTCGAGGAAAGCTGCGCCTCGGGCGCCTACTACATCGCGGTTGCCGCCGACGACATCTATGCGAACAAGGCCTCGGTGGTCGGCTCGATCGGCGTCGCGATGGACAGCTTCGACTTCACCGGCGCGATGGCCAAGCTCGGCATCCAGCGCCGGCTGTTGACGGCCGGCAAGAACAAGGGGATCGGCGACCCGTTCTCGCCGATGACCGACGCGCAGCGCAGCGCGCTGCTGGCGATGATCGAGCAGATCCATCAGCAGTTCATCGGCGTCGTGCGCGAGGGGCGCGGCGCACGCCTGAAGGAGACGCCGGCGACGTTCAGCGGGCTCTATTGGAGCGGCCAGCAGGCGCTGCAGATGGGCCTCATCGACCATCTCGGCGACCTCGATTACGTCGCCCGTGAAGTGGTGCAGGCCGAGCAGGTGGTCGACTACACGCCCAGCGAAAACGTCGCCGAACGCCTGGCCAAGCGCCTGGGCGCGTCGATGGGCGCCGGTGCGATGCAGGTGCTGCAGCGGGTCGGCGTGCGCTGAAGGGCCGCGATGATCGTCGTCCATCATCTGGACAATTCACGCTCGCAACGCGTCTTGTGGCTGCTCGAGGAACTCGGCGTCGCCTACGAGATCCGCCAGTACCGGCGCGACCCCGAGACCATGCTCGCGCCCGACGCCTTGCGCCAGGTGCACCCGCTCGGCAAGGCGCCGGTCATCACCGACGATGGCCTGGTCGTGGCCGAATCGGGCGCGATCATCGAGTATCTGGTCGAGCGCCACGGCGGCGAGTGGCTGCGCCCCGCGCCCGGCACGCCTGAGCGGCTGCGCTACACCTACTGGCTGCATTTCGCGGAAGGCTCGGCGATGCCGCCGCTGCTGCTCAAGCTGATCTTCACGCGCATCCCGCGGATGCCGATGCCGTTTTTCGTGCGGCCGGCCGCGCGCGCCATCTCGGCCAAGCTGCTGGCGCGGATGGTCGATCCGAACCTCGAGCGCCAGCTCGAATTCATGGAGGCCGAGTTGGTCACGCGGCCCTGGTTTGCCGGCAACGAATTCAGCGCCGCCGACATCCAGATGAGCTTCCCGCTCGAGGCCGCCGCGCAGCGCGCCGGGCTCGATGCGCGCCGCCCGCATCTGCAGGAGTTCCTGAAGCGCATCCACGCGCGGCCGGCCTATCGGCGTGCGCTCGAGCGCGGCGGGCCCTACAGCTTCGCGACCGACTGATCGGCTGCGTGCCGGTCGCGCTGGCGTTGCTCGCGCTCCCACGCGAAGCGCGCTTCGAGCTGCTGACGGCCCTGCTTGGCCGCGGCGATCAGCGTAGCCTCGTCGTGACGATGCGGCAACATCGTGATCAGCTGTTCGAGGTTGATCTCGCGGAAGCGCTGGGCCAGCTCTCGTGCTTCTTCGGGCGCCCAGCCGAGCAGCTCGAGCGCACTGCGCGCGCTCGCCAGTGCCGACTCGAAGGTCTCGCGTTCGATGAGTCGCACGCCGAGCTCGTAGAGCCGGTAGAAATGGGTGACGTTGCGGGCACGTGCGACGATCTCGAGCTGCGGGAAGTTCTCACGCACCATTGCCGCGACTTCGAGACTCTGATCGATGTCATCGATCGCCAGCACCAGCAGCCGGGCCTTGTCAGCGCCGGCGGTGCGCAGCAGATCGAGCCTTGTGGCGTCGCCGTAGAAGACGCGCCAGCCGAACTTGCGCAGCACCTCGATCGCCTCGGCGTCGTGGTCGAGCACCGTCGATGCGATGCCGTTCGCATACAGCATGCGGCCGACGATCTGACCGTAGCGGCCGAAGCCCGCAATGATCACCGAGGCATCCTGAGGCTCGTTCAGCTCTTCCAGCGGGTTGCCCGGACGCGGCGCGCCCGGTCGGGGCGTCCACCAGCGGTCGGCAGCCACCAGCAGCAGTGGCGTCAAGAGCATCGAGATCGCCACCGCCGCGATCAGCAGCGCCGCGGCGGGCGCATCGATGATGCGATCCTGCGCCGCCGCCTGGAAGACGACGAAGCCGAACTCGCCGCCCTGTGCCAGCAGGATGACGAAGACCGGCCGTTCGACGCCGGGAATCGCCATCGCCCGGCTCAGGCCCCACAAGAGCGCCGCCTTCAGCAGCAGGAAGCCCGCGACCAGCGCAGCGACCAGCAGCGGCTGCGCGGCAACCACCGAGAAGTCGATGCTCATGCCGACGGCGATGAAAAACAGGCCCAGCAAGAGGCTCTTGAACGGCTCGATGTCGGTCTCGAGCTCGCGCCGGTATTCGCTGTCGGCCAGCAGCACGCCGGCGAGAAAGGCACCGAGCGCCATCGACAGGCCCGCCGCCTGCATCAGTGCTGCGGTGGCAACGACCAGCAGCAGCGACGCGGCGGTGAAGATCTCCGGCGTGTGGCTGCGCGCGATCCAGCGCAGCGCCGGGCGCAGGAGGCGTCGGCCGCCGAAGATGATCGCGGCGATCACCGCCAGCGCCTTCACCGCACCGAGCCAGCCGGCGCTGGCATGCGGGCCGGTAGCGAGCAGCGGCAACAGCGCGAGGATCGGGATTGCCGCGACGTCCTGCAGCAGCGAGACGCTGAGCACGCTTTGACCGGCGGTCGTCGCCGTGACGTTGCGTTCCTCGAGCACGCCCAGGCCGATCGCGGTCGACGACAGCGCCAGCCCGAGCGCACCGACCAGCGCCAGCCGCCAGTCGGCACCGGCAAGCAGCGCCACCGCTCCGAGCAGCGCCGCCGAGCCGAGCAGTTGCGCGCTGCCCCAGCCGAAGATCGGCTTGCGCAGCGCCCACAGGCGCCGCGGCTCGAGCTCCAGGCCGACGATGAAGAGCATCAGCACGACGCCGAACTCGGCGAAGTTCAGCATTGTCTGTGCACTGGTGACGAGGCGCAGACCCCACGGGCCGATCAGGATGCCGGCCGCCAGGTAACCGATGATGGAGCCGAGGCCGAGCAGGCGTGCCAGCGGCACCGCGAAGACGGCGGCGCCGAGGTAGACCAGGGCGTCGATCAGCCAGCGGCTGGTTTCCATCTGCGGATTTTCGCGCGTCTGAGTCGCGCCGAGCCGGATTCATCGCGGCAGGCTTCGGCGCCCGATGCAAACGCCACGCCGCGAGCGCCTGGAAGCCGGCCGAGCACTGGTTTACCTTGATGGTGAGCCGTGCGCCACGCTGGCTAACATGCCGGCACAACGGGGGGAGTTCAGATGCCGGTGATCGTCGTGGCCCATCCGGAGGCTGGCGTCGGCAAGAGCATGCTTGCTACCAATGCGGCAGGCTACCTCGCGGCCGGCGGCCGCCAGGTGATGCTGGGCGATGCGCTGCGCCGCCAGGCCCAACCCGGCTGGCTGGCGCTGCGCGCGCCCGGCCTGCCGCGCGTCGCGACCTGGCAGGTCGTGCGCGATGAGGTCGTGCGCCCGCCACCCGGCACGACGCACGTCGTGCTAGACACCCCGGCCGCCATGCGCGGCAGCGCCTGGGACGCGGTCCTGGCGCTGGCCGGCAAGGTGCTGGTGCCGATGCCGCTCGCTGGCATCGAAGAACCCGCCGGTACCTTTTTGCGGCAGTTGCGGCTGCACCGCGGGCTTGATATTGGCGTCGTCGGCGTGCGTGGACGCGACGACAGCATTGCCGCCGACCGGCTGCGTGCTGACCTGGCGCAGCGCAGCGTGCCGCTGCTGTCGGTGCTGCGCGACACGCAGAACTACGTGCACCTGATGGCCCACGGCCTGAGTCTCTGGGATGTCGCCTCGAGCCGCTTCGACAGCGACCGTGAGCAGTGGCAAGCGATCACCGCCTGGCTCGATTCATGATTCCAAGGAGAGTGTGAGATGAACCGCTTCGAACGCCTCGTCGACCTGCAGGCCCGCGTCGGCCAGGAAATCGGCATCAGTGCGTGGATCACCGTCGACCAGCAGCGCATCGATCGCTTTGCCGATGCCACCGGCGACCACCAGTGGATCCACGTCGACCCGGCGCGCGCCGCCGCCGGCCCATTCGGCACGACGATCGCGCACGGCTTCCTGACCTTGGCACTACTGCCCGAGATGGCGGCATCGGCGTTTTCGGTTGCCGATACGCGGATGGGCGTCAACTACGGCCTCAACCGAGTGCGCTTCCCTGCGCCGCTGCCTGCCGGCAGCCGGGTGCGCGGGCGCTTCCGGCTGATCGGCTACGAGCCGCTCGACGGCGGCGCCCAGTTGACGACCGAGGTCACGATGGAGCGCGAGGGCGCCAGCAAGCCGGTCTGCGTCGCCGAGTCGCTGGCGCGGCGCTACGTCTGAAGGTTCGACGTTCGATGGAGGTCTGCGATGAAGATCCTGCTGATCGATGATCACCCGTTGATCCTGGCGGCCCTGCAGGTCGTCATCCAGGGACTGGCCGGCGAAGTCAGGGTTTCGGGGGCCAGCGGTGCGCGGACCGCGCGCGAGATGCTGGCGCGCGACGCCGGCTACGACCTCGTGCTGCTCGACCTGAGCCTCGGCGACGCCGACGGCTTCGAACTGCTGGTCGAACTGCGTGCAGCGTACCCGGCGCTGCCGGTCGTCGTGGTCTCGGCGTCCGATCGGGCCAGCGACGTGATCCGCGCGATCGACCTCGGTGCGATGGGCTTCGTGCCCAAGCGCGCCAGCAACGACACCCTGTGCGATGCGCTGCGGGTGGTGATGTCGGGCGGCCTTTATGTCCCGCCGATGACGCTCGATGCGGCGGCGCCCTCGCGCGTCGCCGAAGCGGCGCCGCAACGGGCGCCCCTGGCGGCACCGCCCACCACCGGTTTGCCGGGACGTGCCGAGATCGCGGCGCTCGGCCTGACGCCGCGGCAGACCGACGTGCTGGCGCTGCTGCTGCGCGGTCAGCCCAACAAGCTGATCGCGCGTGAGCTGAAGCTGTCGGTCGAAACGGTGAAGGATCACGTCGCGGCGGTGTTGCGTACGCTCGGCGTGAGCTCGCGCACCCAGGCGGTGCTGGCCATCAGCCAGATGGGCCATGGCGGCATCTCGGCCTGGCGTCACAACGCGTTGCGCTGAGGCTCGCCCAAGGGCCGCGCGCTGCCGCGCCGAAAGCCGCGTGATGGATGCCGCACCGCTGCAGCAACCGGCGACACCGCTGGCGTCGGCGGTGGACCGCGACAGCGAAGCCGCGCTGCGCGAGCGCTCGCGTGACATGTATGCGTACAACGGCACGTCGCTGGCCGGCCATCTGGTTGGCGCGCTGGTCGTCGAGCTGGTCTTTGCCGAGGTCGCGCCGCCGGCCTTGCGCAGCACCTGGGGCGGCGTCTTCGCGGCGCTCTGGCTGGCCCGCGTGCTCTACGCCTGGCACATCGGGCGCGGCGAGCCTGCCAGCACGGCGGCCGTGCGCACACGCTTGCGCCTCTGGTCGCTCGGCGTGCTGCTGAGCGCGGCGATGTGGGGCGCGGCGGCCTGGCTCTTCTACGACTACGGCGAGGCGCTGCATCAGGTGGCACTGGTGCTGGTCGTCTACACCTTCTGCGTCGCCTGCGTGCCGATCCTCGCACCGCAGTTCCGGCTCTACCTGCTGTTCGTCGTCCTGGCATTCCTGCCGGCGGTCGGCCGCGTCGCACTGCAGGAGACTGCGCTCGCTTTGCAGACCGCTGCGGTGATGGTCATCGCGATGGCGATGACGATGCTGCTCGGACGCAACCATCGCGCCGCGGTCTGGCATCTCGGCGTGCTGCAACGGCGTACCGCCGTGCTGATGGAGCAGTTGCGCGCCGAGAAGGTCGCTGCCGAGGCGGCGCGACACGAGGCCGAGGTGGCGAACCGCGCCAAGACGCAGTTCTTCACCGCCGCGAGCCATGATCTGCGCCAGCCGCTGCATGCGATGGGTCTCTTCGCCGAGGCACTGCGGCAGCGCATCGAGCCCGGTTCAGCGGCCACCGCGTCGGACGCGGCCCGGCCGCAGACGAGCCGCGGGCCGGATGTCGCGCAGCTCGTGCACAGCATCAACGAATCGGTCGATGCGCTGGATGGCCTTTTTTCCGAACTGCTCGATGTCACGCGCATCGACAGCGGCGGTGTCGAGGTCAGGCCCGAACACTTTGCGTTCGCCGACATCCTGCGCGGGCTGCGGCTGCACTACGAGCCGGCGGCGTTCGAGAAGGGCCTGGCGCTGCGGCTGCGCGGCGGCCATCACATCGTGCATGCCGATCCGCTGCTGGTCACGCGGGTGCTGCGCAACCTCGTCTCGAACGCGATCCGCTACACCGATGACGGCGTGGTGCTGGTGAGTTGCCGTCGGCGCGGGGCGCGGCTGCTGCTGCAGGTGTGGGACAGCGGGCCCGGCATCCGGGCCGCGGAGCAGGCGCGCATCTTCGAGGAGTTCTACCAGGTGCCGGGCGCGACATCTGCCGCCGCCGGGCAGCGCAAGGGCCTCGGTCTCGGCCTGGCGATCGTGCTGCGGCTGGCGCGGCTGATGCAAGCGCCGCTCGATCTGCACTCCGTGCACGGGCGCGGCAGCGTCTTCACGCTCGAGGTGCCGGCGGGGGTCGCGCCGTCTGCCAAAGCGCCTGCGATTGCGCCTGGCATCCACGCCGGCCTCACGCTCGCCGGCCGGCTGATCGTCGTCGTCGAGGACGACGCGGCGGTGCGCGCCGGCCTCGAAGTGTTGCTGCGCGGCTGGGGCGCGAGCCTGCTGGCGTTCGACAGCGCCGCCGCGGCGCAGGAATGGACCGCCGGCAGCGATGCGGAAGAGCCCGCGCTGCTGCTGGTCGATTACCGGCTCGAGCCCGGCCGCACCGGCATCGAGGCAATCGTCGCGTTGCGCCGGCGTTTCGGCAATGCCTTGCCGGCCATCGTGATGACCGGCAGCACGATGGGCGACCACGAGGTCGACGCGCAGCGGCATGATTTCCACCTGCTGGTCAAGCCGGTGCTCCCGAACAAACTGCGCGCGATGATCGCGTTCAAACTCGCCGATCAGCCCGGCTGATAGCTGAGACGGACGTAGATCGGCGCGAACGCCTCGGCCTGCGTCACCTCGAGCAATCGCTCGCGCGCCAGCTCGAGCAGCGCGATGAAGGTCACGACCAGCACCTGCGGGCCGCGCTGCGGCTCGAAGAGGTCCTCGAACAAGGCAAAGCGGCGCCCTTGCAGATGGCGCAGCACGATGCTCATGTGCTCGCGCACGCTCAGCTGCTCGCGGGTGACGAGGTGGTGCTGGTTGAGCCTGGCGCGCTGCAGGATATCGACCCAGGCGTCGCGCAGGTCCACGGGGGCAACCTGCGGCAACCGCTGTTCGATCGATTCCTGGATCGCCACCTGCGCACGGAAGAAGTCGCGCCCGAGCAGGGGCAGCGCATCGAGCCGCGCAGCGGCGAGCTTCATCTGCTCGTATTCGATCAGCCGGCGCACCAGTTCCGCGCGCGGATCCTCCGGTTCGCGGCCGTCGTCGGTCCTGCGTGGCGGCAAGAGCATGCGCGACTTGATCTCGATCAGCATCGCGGCCATCAACAGGTAGTCGCTGGCGAGTTCGAGGTTGCTGTTCCTGATCTGCTCGACATAGGTCAGGTACTGGCGCGTCACGCTGGCGAGCGGGATGTCGAGGATGTTGAAGTTCTGCCGCCGGATCAGGTAGAGCAGCAGGTCGAGGGGACCTTCGAAGGCCTCGAGGAAGACCTCGAGCGCATCCGGCGGGATGTAGAGGTCGTTCGGCAACGTGAACAGCGGCTCGCCGTAGAGCCGCGCCACGGCGACGCCGTCGACCTCGGCCGGCACCGTCTCGGGCAGCCGTGCTGCCGCTTCAGCCGTCTGCACCGGGTGTCACCGGGATGCGCACGGGCGCCGCTTCACTCGTCCGACGTGGGGTAGTAGTAGACGTAGGCCTGCTGCGGCACCTGCGACTCGAGCTGCTCGGCCTGTGTGCTCAGGTCGATGTGCCGGTCCCACAGCAATGCGCGGCCCTGGCGCTGCTCGGCCTCGAGCGTCGGATTCTGCGTCTTGAGTTCCTCGATGAACGAGGTGACATCGGATTTGTAGTGTTTCCAGAACAGCGGCATGGCAGTCGTGCCGGGAGGCACCGGGGATCAACCGTCGATTTTACCGGTCCCGGGCACGCCCGCGGGAAGCGGCGTCGCCGCCGCTGCCAGCGCCGATGCCAGATCGGGCAGCAGGTTCTCGGGCCCGAGGCGTGCGTCGAGTTCGGCGCGGCGCATCTGCTGCAGCGGCTGGGGGTTGATGGCGCACAGCAGCAGCCGCACACCGCCGCGCTTCAGCACGCGATGCAGTTGCTCCAGCGCATCGAGCCCGGTCGAGTCGACCGAGACCAGTTGATGCATCTCGAGCACCACCGCCCGGGTGCCGGGCGCAAGGTTCTCGCCGATCGCCTCGAGCTTGGTGACGGCGCCGAAGAAGAGCGAGCCGTAGAGGCGCGCGATGTGCACGCCCTCAGGAGGCGCGGGATCGGTCTCGACGTTGAACAAGGTGCTCATGCGGTAGATGAAGAAGACGCAGGCGAGCACCAGCCCGACCTCGACCGCGACGGTCAGGTCGACGATCACGGTCAGCAGGAAGGTCGCGAGCAGCTTGGTGCGGTATTCGAGCGCGTGGCGCCCGAGCCGCCGGAACGCGCTCCACTCGCCCATGTTCCAGGCGACATAGAGCAGGACGCCGGCGAGCACCGCCAGCGGAATCGCCGCGGCGAGCGGCGCCGCCACCAGCACGATCACCAGCAAGGTCGCGGCATGCAGCAGCCCGGCGATGGGGCTGACGGCACCGGCGCGCAGGTTGGTGACGGTGCGCGCGATCGTCCCGGTGGCGGGGATGCCGCCGAAGAACGGCACGACGAAATTGGCGACGCCCTGCGCCATCAGCTCCTGGTTCGGGTCGTGCGGCTTGAAGGTCGCGAGGTTGTCGGCGACGCGCGCGCACAGCAGCGATTCGATCGCGCCGAGCAGCGCGATCGTGATCGTCGGGATGAAGAGCTGCTGCGCGCTGCCCCAGCTGAAGTCCGGCCAGACGAAGTCCGGCAGCGAGCGCGGGATGCCGCCAAAGCGGCTGCCGATGGTCTCGACCGGCCACTGCAGCCACGTCGCCAGCAGCGACAAGGTGACGAGTGCGACGATCGTGCCGGGGATTCGAGAGGCGACGCGCAGCGGCGCGCGCTCGAGCAGCGCGGCCGGCCGCAGCCTGCCCGGCGTGAACAGCCATGGCCACAGGAAGAGGCCGGCGAGGCACAGCAGTCCGAGCGCCAGCGCATGCAGGTTGAGGTCGCCGATGTGCTGCGTCAAGGCCGCGACCTGGGATGCGAAGTCCGCCGAGACCTTGCCCACCGAAAGACCGAGCAGATCCTTCAGCTGCGACAGCGCGATCAGCACCGCGATGCCGTTGGTGAAGCCGACGACGATCGACACCGGGATGTAGCGCACCAGGGCGCCCAGCTTGAACCAGCCGAGCACGAACATCAGCAACGATGAAGGCGCCGGTCGGACCGGCAATCTGGATACGGGTGCCACCGAAGATCGACACGAGCAGCCCGGCGATGATCGCGGTGTACAGCCCCTGTTCGGGCTTGACGCCCGACGCGATCGCGAACGCCATTGCCAGCGGCAGCGCGACGATGCCGACGGTGATGCCGGCGCCCAGGTCCTTGGCAAAGCAATGTCGGTCATAGCCGTGCAGCGCGTCGAGCAGGCGCGGGCGGAAGGCATGCAGGCGGCTGGGCAGCATCGAGGTTCGACTCGGGATGGTGGGCATGGTGGCGAGACGCCTTTATCCCGGTAGCAACGCTCGGCCGAGCAGGCGTTCGAGCGTGCGCAGCGGCGAGGTTTCGGGCCGTTGCAGGTGCTCGACCTCGAGGTAGAAGGTCTGCTCGAGCATGTGCTGGCCGCCCATGGCGGCGTGCGGCAACTGGTCGCTGTAGCAGACCCAGGTGGTGCCGGGTGCAAACTCCACCGCCTGCTGCGCGCCGTCGCGCTGGTACTCGGCGTCGGCCTTCGCGCGGTCGTGCAGTTGCAGCATCACATGGTCGTATTCGCTGCGCCGACGTTTGGTGATCCCGGTCATCTCCATCAGCCAGGCCGAGCCGGGCAGCGGCCGCGCAATCGCCGGAAGGTAGCGGCTGGCATGGGCTTCGAAGCTCTCGCCGACGCGCCAGCGTCGCGGCTGGCCGTCCGGGTTGACATTGCTGAAGACGCGCAGCAGCCGCGTGCCATGGGTCGGGTTCGAAGGGAAGGCATCGACATGCAGCCGCGTGTCGTCCTTGCGCCAGCTGCTGGCACGGCCGGCGACGTCGAACGGCCGCAACGAGGTGTTGCCGCGCCTGAGGTGACCGCGGTAGTGCGGGAAGAGGCGCAGGACGAGAGCTTCGCTGTGCTCGGCGTAACGCCGGATCAGCGCCTGCAAGCGCGCGCTCTCGGCACCTTGCACACGGTTCGCGGCACCGCGCAGTTCACCGCCGGGCCAGCGCAGCGAGACGTTCTTGACCTTTGGATCGGCGACGGCCGGATCCAGGAAGCCTTGCTCGGCCGCATCGAGCGGGAACGCCAACTGCGGGAAGCTCAGCACATGGCCGGCTTCGACCACCTGCTCGACGTCGTGTGTCGGACCGCTCTCGTCCCAGCGGCTGTCGGGGAAAGTCCGGACGATGTGCATGGCGGTGCCCCGGCCTCTCACCGCACCCGCAGCCCGGCCGTCGCGCCGGGCCAGGCCTCGAGGATGTAGAGGCCCGGAAACGCCTTCGTGTCGGCGTGCGATGCGGCCAGCACCATGCCCTCGCTGATGCCGAACTTCATCTTGCGCGGCGCCAGGTTGGCAACCATCACGGTGTATTTGCCGATCAGCTGTTCGGGCTCGTAGGCCGAGTGGATGCCGCTGAAGACGTTTCGCGTGCGCGCTTCACCGACATCGAGCGTCAGCTGCAAGAGTTTGGTCGAGCCCTCGACCGCGGCGCAATCGACGATGCGGGCGATGCGCAGGTCGACCTTGGCGAAGTCGGCAATGCCGATCTCGGCCGCGATCGGCTCACCGCCGGGCGGCCCGACGACGATCGCTTCCTCGGCCGCCTCCGGCAGCGCCGCCGGCGCGGCGACGCTTTCGCCGGCCGCGGGCGGCAGCACCGCAGCCTCGGGGATGTCGAACAAGGCGTCGAGCTGTTTCGGGTCGACGCGCTGCATCAGGTGCCGGTAGGCGCCGATGCGGTGGGCGCCGAGCGCGCGCGCGGCATCACCGAAGGCCAGCGGCTCGACACGCAGGAAGTCCTCGACCTGTGCCGCCAAGGCCGGGAGCACCGGCTTGAGGTAGATCGTCAGCAGCCGGAAGGCCTCGATGCAGACGCTGCAGACATCGTGCAGCACCACTTGCGTGTCGGGCTGCTTGGCCAGCTCCCACGGCTTGTGCTGGTCGACATATTCGTTGACCCGGTCGGCCAGCAGCATGACCTCGCGCAGGGCCTTGCCGAATTCGCGCTCTTCATAGAGCGCGGCGATTGACTCGCGCTGCGCACGCAAGGCATCCAGCAATTCGCGGCCCTCGACGCCGACGTCGGCCGAGAGCACGCCGTCGAAGCGCTTGACCAGAAAGCCCGCGGCGCGGCTGGCGATGTTGAGGTACTTGCCGACCAGGTCGGCGTTGACGCGTGCGACGAAGTCATCGGGATTGAAGTCGATGTCCTCGACGCGGCCGTTCAGCTTGGCCGCGAGGTAGTAGCGCAGGAACGAAGGGTTCATGCCGAGCTCGAGGTAGCGCAGCGGCGAGATGCCGGTGCCGCGGCTCTTGCTCATCTTCTCGCCACTCACGGTGATGAAGCCGTGCACGAAGATGCGGCTGGGCACCTTGCGGCCGCTGAAGTGCAGCATCGCCGGCCAGAAGAGGGTGTGGAAGGTGATGATGTCCTTGCCGATGAAATGGATCTGTTCGACCTCGGGGTCGGCCATGTATTCGTCGAACGAGCGCATCTCGCCCTGCGCTCGCGCGCCGCCGCGGTCGAACAGGTTCTTCAGCGACGCGAGATAGCCGACCGGCGCATCGAGCCAGACATAGAAGTACTTGCCCGGCGCATCGGGGATCTCGATGCCGAAGTAGGGCGCGTCGCGGCTGATGTCCCAGTCGTTCAAGCCACCGTGCCCGAGTTCGTCGGTCGTGAACCATTCGCGGATCTTGTTCAGCACCTCGGGCTGCAGCCGCCCGGGCTCGCTGGTCCATTCCTTCAGGAAATCGGCGCAGCGCCGCGACGAGAGCTGGAAGAAGTAGTGCTCGCTGCTGCGCAGCACCGGCTCCACACCGCTCAAGGTCGAGTACGGGTGCAGCAGGTCGGTCGGCGTGTAGACGGCACCGCAAACCTCGCAGTTGTCGCCGTACTGGTCCTTGGCGCCGCACTTCGGGCACTCACCCTTGATGTAGCGATCGGGCAGGAACATGCCCTTGACTGGGTCGAAGAACTGCTCGACGGGGCGCACCGCAATCAGCCCCTCCTTGCGCAGCGCAAGATAGATCTCCTGCGCCAGCGCGTGGTTCTCGGGGCCGTCGGTCGAGTACCAGTTGTCGAAGCCGATGTCGAAGCCATCGAGGTATTGCTGACGCCCGGCGGCGATCTCGGCGACGAACTGCTGCGGCGTCTTGCCGGCCTTGTCGGCTGCGATCATGATCGGTGCGCCGTGCGCGTCGTCCGCGCAGACGAACTGCACCTGATTGCCGAGCATGCGCTGGAAGCGCACCCAGATGTCGGCCTGGATGTACTCCATCATGTGCCCGATGTGGAACGGCGCGTTGGCGTAGGGCAGGGCAGTGGTGACGAAGAGCTTGCGCGGCATGGCGAGGCATCCGAAACGGCAATTTTATCGGCCGGGACGAACGCGGCCCGGCCAGCGCCCGACAAGCGGCGTGTACGGCGCGTTCAAAGCGTGCGCTCGGCCAGCGGCGGCGGTGCCCACTCGTAGACCCAGGTCTCGCTGAGGCGCTGGCCGTCGGCGCTGAGGTAGAGCTTGAGCGTGATCGGGTCGGTCTTCGGCTCGGGCACGAGGTCGAACATCGCGCGATAGCCGTCGATCGAGGCCAGCGGCCGGGCCGAGGTGATCTCGATGCGCCCGCTCGAAACGCTGATGATCGGATCGACCTCCATGCCGGGGTCGAGCAGCGGCAGGTCGCCGCCGGTGAAATCGACGACGAAGCGGTGCGAATAGTGGCTGCGCTTGCGGCCGACGACGCCGCCGATACCGGTGCGCGTCGCGACGACGTGCGCCAGGGGTGGCACCTCGGGCTTGCCCCAGAAGAGCCGGTAGCCGAACAGCATCTCGCGGCCCGGCTGGGGCTTGTCGTCCGGGTTCCAGAACGCGACGATGTTGTCGAAGGTCTCGTCGGCAGTCGGGATCTCCACCAGTTGCACCGAACCGCTGCCCCAGCCGCTCTTGGGCGCAACCCACAGGCTCGGCCGGCGGTTGTAGAAGGCGCCGTCGTCCTCATAGTCGGCGAACGTGCGGTCGCGCTGCATCAGCCCGAAGCCGCGCGGGTCCTGGTCGGTGAAGGCGTTGAAGCGCAGCTTGGCCGGGTTGGTGAGCGGCCGCCAGATCCATTCGCCGCTGCCGGTGCACATCGAGAGGCCGTCGGAGTCGTGAATCTCGGGACGCCAGTCGTCGGCAACGCGGTGGTCGTTCTCGCCAACAAGGTACATGCTGGTGCACGGCGCGATGCCGAGCCGCTCGATCTCGGCACGCGGGTAGAGCGCGGCGTCGACCTCCATTGTGGTCGTGTCGCCCGGCGTGATCGCAAAGCGATAGGCGCCGGTGATGCTCTTGGAGTCGAGCAATGCGTAGATGACCAAGGTGTTGGAACGCGGCTCGGGGCGCTCGAAATAGAAATCGATGAAGTCGGGGAATTCCTCGGGCCGCGGCAGCGCCGTGTCGACCGCCAGGCCACGCGCCGAGAGTCCGTACTGGCGGCTGCCGCCGGTCGAGCGGAAGTAGCTCGCGCCGAGAAACGCCGCGACGTCGTGCGTCGGGGCGATGTGGAAATTGACGCGAAAGCCGGCAAAGCCGAGGTCGGCTGGTTGCCGCGCGCCATTCAGGCCGCTCTTGCCGTAGTCGAACATCGCCGGGTCGTAGGCGATCTCCTGTGCCACGCCGTCGTGCACCTCGTACATCTGCACCGGGCGCTTGAAATAAAGCCCGAGGTGAAACAGCTTGATCTGAAAGCGCAAGCCCTCGTCGTGCCAGATCGCGTGGTCGGGCTTGAAGCGGATCGCCTGGTATTGGTCGTAGTCGAGCGCCTCCAGGTCGGGCGGCAGGCTGGATTTGGGCTCCTGGTAGGGAGCTGCCGCCAGCGTGCGGGCGCGGCCCTTGAGCCAGGCGTGGTCGAAGGGCTGGGCCCGGCCGAGCGGTTTCAGTCCGGCCGCAAGCGCGGTCGGCGAGAGCAAGCCCGGTCCGAAGGCGGCGCCGCCGAGAGCCGCGCCGACGAAGGTTCTGCGTCGCATGGAAGGGGCCGCGCAGCAAGCCGCGGCAGTCGTCGAAAGAGGCCATTCTGCCGACATTGCATGACCGGGCCCGATCGAGGCCTCGCGTGGCCCCATCAAGGCGGCCTGCGGTGACTGGGCTTAGACTCGCCGAAGACCCATCTTCGACCATTCCGCCCCATGCCCGCACTCACCGAAGCCGCGCTGCTCGACGCGCTGAAATCCGTCATCGATCCGAATACCGGCAGCGATTTCGTCTCCACCGGCCAGCTGAGCAACCTGCGCATCGAGGGCGGCGACGTGGCTTTCGACGTCGAGCTCGGCTATCCGGGCAAGAGCCAGATCGCCGGCTTGCGCAAGGCGCTGATCGCCGCGGTGCGCAGCCTGCAGGGCGTCCAGAACGTCAGCGTGAACCTCACGTCCAAGGTCGCCGCGCACGCGGTGCAGCGCGGCGTGCAGCTGCTGCCAAAGGTCAAGAACATCATTGCCGTCGCGAGCGGCAAGGGCGGCGTCGGCAAGAGCACGACCGCGGTCAACCTCGCATTGGCGCTCGCCGCCGAGGGCGCCTCGGTCGGCATCCTCGACGCCGACATCTACGGGCCGAGCCAGCCGATGATGATGGGCATCGAGGGCCGTCCCGAGTCCGAGGACGGCAAGACGATGGAGCCGATGGAGAACTACGGCGTCCAGGTGATGTCGATCGGCTTTCTCGTCGAGGCCGACAATCCGATGATCTGGCGCGGCCCGATGGCCACGCAGGCGCTCGAGCAGCTGCTGCGCCAGACCAACTGGCACGAGCTCGACTACCTGATCGTCGACATGCCGCCGGGCACCGGCGACATCCAGCTCACCCTGAGCCAGAAGGTGCCGCTGACCGGTGCGGTGATCGTCACGACGCCGCAGGATATTGCGTTGCTCGATGCCAGGAAGGGCCTGAAGATGTTCGAGAAAGTCGGCGTGCCGATCCTCGGCATCGTCGAGAACATGGCGGTGCACGTCTGCGAGAACTGCGGCCACATCGAGCACATCTTCGGCGAGGAAGGCGGCAAGCGGCTGGCGGCGCAATACAAGGTCGACTACCTCGGCGCACTGCCGCTGAACCTGTCGATCCGGCTGCAGGCCGACAACGGCCGCCCGACCGTCGTCAGCGAGCCTGATGGCGAGATTGCCGGGCTCTACAAGAGCGTGGCGCGCCAGGTGGCGGTCAAGGTGGCGCAGCGCGCCAAGGACTATTCGTCGAAGTTCCCGACGATCTCGATCTCGAAGAGCACCTGAGGCAGCGCGCGCGGCCGTTCAGGCCGCCACGCCGATGATGACGCTCGAGGCCTTGAAGAGCGCCGTCGCCGTCTTGCCCTGAGCGAGCGCGAGGTTCTTCGCACTCTCGTTGGTGACGATCGCGGCGATGCTGCCGCCACCGGCGATCTCCAGCACCACCTCGGTGTTGACGGCCCCCGGCGTGATCCGGGTGATCGTCCCGGCAAGCTGGTTGCGCGCGGAGAGCCGGACGTCTGCGGTCTCGGTCATCAGGATGATCCACGAGGCCTTGATGAGCGCGAAGGCCTGGCTGCCGACCTCGAGCCCGAGCGCGGTGCGGCTTTCGCGCGTCACCGTCGCGACGATGATTCGGCCGCCGATCACTTCCAGGTCGATCTCGTCGTTGACCGCACCGGGGCGGATCGATTGCACGGTGCCGGAGAATTGATTCCTGGCGCTGGTCTTCATCGCAACTGCCTCTAGTAGTTCATAGTCCTGCGTCAGTCCGCCCGCACGGCGGTTGAGACGCTCCAGGAAGCGCGCGTGCTCGTGCTGGATCCGCTCGAAGTTGCGCACCAGCCGTGCGCCGCGCGGCGTGAGGTGGGTATGACCGCCGGCCTTGCCGCCCGCAACCCTTCGCACGAGCGGCTCGCCGGCCAGATTGCCCATCTGTTCGATCGCGTCCCACGCACCCTTGTAGCTCAGCCCGATGGACCTTGCCGCATGCGTGATCGAGCCGAGTCGCGCAATTTCCGCCAGCAGAGCGACGCGCCGCGCCCCCAGCACGTTCTGTCCGGCGCTGCTGAGGCGCAGTTCGGCATCGAGCGTCAAGGTCGCCGGCGCGCTGCGCGGCGGTCGGGCGCGGGGGCCTGGCGCAGCGGCGCTGCCGGCGGCGGCGCGGCCTCGCTTGGGCGCTGGGGCGCGGGCCGCCATTGGCTCAGTCGATGCGCCGCGGCGCCGCTTCGACGCGAGCCGGTTCGACGATCGAGCCCTCGCACAGTTGGAACACTTCGCCGTCGGCCTCGGCGAGATCCGCCGGGTCGTGCGTGATCATCAGCACCGGTACCTCGATCCGGGACAGCAGTCGGGCCAACTCGTGGCGCATGCGGCTGCGCAAGGCCGGATCGAGCGCGGAAAAGGGCTCATCGAGCAGCAAGGCGCGCGGTGAATTCACCAGGGCACGTGCGAGTGCCGTGCGTTGGCGCTGTCCGCCCGACAGCTGCGCCGGGCGCGCTGCCGCCAGCGCCGTCAGCTCGAACGCCTGCAGCCAGTGGTCGACGGCCGCACCGCCGTCGCGCTGCGCCGGGTTGCGCGCACCGCGGCTCAGCCCGAATGCGATGTTCTGCCGCACGCTCAGATGCGGAAACAACGCGTAATCCTGGAACAGGTAGCCCACCTGCCGGGCGCGCGCCGGCAGGTCGATGCCACGCGCACTGTCGTAGACGACCGCGCCGCCGACGGCGATGCGCCCGGCATCCGGCTTGAGCAGACCGGCGATGCACTGCAGGGTCAGGCTCTTGCCGGCACCCGAGGGCCCGTAGATGACGGTACGGCGACGGGTCGCGCAGAAGCGCACATGCAACTCGAAGCGGCGGGTGCCGTCGCTGACCGTCCTGGCGATGTCGACGTCGAAGTTCATCGCGTCAGGCGCACGCTGCGCCCGGGCATCAAGTAGCCGGCACCGAGCAGCACCGCGATGCAGGTCGCCGACATGATCAGCACCAAGGCGTTGGCGAGGTCGTCCTGGCCGGCCTGCACCGCCTGATAAACCGCGATCGACATCGTCTCGGTGCGGCCGGGAATGCTGCCGGCCACCATCAAGGTGGCGCCGAACTCGCCGAGCGCACGCGCAAACGCCAGCAACACACCGGCCAGGATGCCGTGCCAGGCGAGCGGCAAGGTGACGCGCAGGAACACCGCCCATTCCGGCAGCCCGAGCACCCGAGCGGCCTGCTCCAGTTGCGGGTCGACGCCTTCGAAGGCCGCGCGCGCCGACTTCATCACCATCGGAAACGCCACCACCGAGGCGGCGATCACTGCGCCTTGCCAGGTGAAGATCAGCGTGATGCCGAAGGTCTCGGCGAGCCAGCCCCCCAGCCAGCCCCTGCGGCCCAGCAGCACCAGCAGGTAGTAGCCGAGCACGGTCGGCGGCAGCACCAGGGGGAGGGTCAGCAAGGCGTCGAGCAACTCGCGCCCGATGAAGCGGCCGCGCGCCAGCAGCAGCCCGGCGCCGACGCCGACCACCGTATTGATCGCCGTCGCGCAGCCCGCGACCTTCAGCGACAGCGCCAGTGCGACCCATGCCGGCTCCATTCACTGCGCCTGCCGTGGCGGCGAGAAGCCGTAGCGCGCGAGGATCGCCTGACCGGCGGGCGACATCACGTAGGCGACGAACTGCCGAGCCGCGGCACCGTTCGGGGCGCCGCCAACCGATGCGATCGGATAGTCGATCGCGGTCTCGGTCGGCACGGCGAACGCCACGCGGACCTTGTCCTTCTGCATGGCGGCATCGGTCGAGTAAACGAATGCGGCGTCGACCTCGTCGCGCGCGACGTAGTCGAGTGCCTGCCGCACCGACAACGCCGGCACGAACTTCGGCTCGAGCGCGGCCCACAGGTGCGCGGCTTTCAGCGCGCCTTCGGCGTAGCGCCCGGCCGGTACGCTCGCAGGGTTGCCGAGCGCGATGCGCTTGATGTCGGGCTGTTGCAGATCGGTCAGCGTCGTCAGCGTCGCCGCGCTGGCGTGCGGCATGACCAGCACGAGTCGGTTGCCGGCGAAGTTGCGCCTTGTTCCGGGGACAAGCAAGCCCTGTGCTGCTGCGCGGTCCATCGTGTGCGGGTCCGCGGACGCGAACACGTCGACCGGTGCTCCCTTGGCGATCTGTTGCAGCAGCGCGTCGGACGAGGCGAAGTTGAAACTGACATGGATGCCGGGGTGTTGCGCTTCGAATGCCGGGCCGATCGCGCCGAACGCATTGGTCAGGCTGGCCGCACCCGAGACGATCAATTCGACGGCCTGCGCGGCGCAGGAAGCCGAGCCGAGCAGGGCGGCCATCAGCAGCGATGCGAGCTGCCGGGTAAAGCTGCGAGGAGGGGTCATCGGTGCCATCGGTCCGGGGGAACAGTCCCGAAATATATATGACTACATAACCGTTGCCCGGGCCGTCTGCCGGAGCGCGTTGCGTCAGCCACTAGACTTGGCCCGATGTCGAGTCCCGAATCCGCTTTGCCTTCCGGCCGCCCCTCGGTGCGCGTGGCCGTCGTGATGGACCGCGAGGCCCAGCCCAATCGCTGGGAAGACTGGCGCTTTCGCATCTGCGAGGTCGTTCCGCAAGAGGACGCGTTCGGCGACGCGCCGCGCGTGCTGCGCGACGACGGCAAGTTGCAGCGCACCCTTTTCCCCGGTTTCACGCTGGAGTTGTTCCGCGACGAGGGCGAGGGCTACTACCTGAACCTGGTCTCGGGCGCGCCGGTCTGGTTCGTCGTCTGGCGCATCGACGACGCAGACCCGTCGCGCGCCTGGCCCGAGACCGTGAGTGTCTCGTACAACGAGGCCGGCCGCTGGCTCGACGCGCAGGAGCGGGTCGACAACGTGCCGCTCGGTGCTGAACTCACGGCCTGGCTGCAGGCCTACACCGACGCGCACTACCGGCCCGAGCCGCGCCAGCGGCGCCGGCCGCAGTCGTTCATCACACCGGGACAGCGGCGATGAGCGACGAACCCTTTCTCGCACGCTGGTCACGGCGCAAGACGCAGATCCAGGAGGGCAAGCCGGTACTCGAGGAGCCCGCCGTTGCGCCGGCCGACGCTGCGCTGCCCGCGCGTCAAGTGGGCGACGGCGCGACGGCAGTGGAGTCCGGCACGTCCGGCACGGCGTCGGAAGCGGGCGCCACGCCGGCGCCCGGCGCGCTCGAGCGCGCTCTCCCTGCAGCGGGCCGCTCTGCCGGTAATGCCGCAGCACTCCCCGCCACCGCGCCGCTGCCGACCATGGCCGATGTCGCGCAGCTCACGCGCGCGTCGGACTATTCGCGCTTCGTCGCGCCCGGCGTCGACCCGACGGTCAGCAATGCGGCGATGAAGAAGCTCTTTGCCGACCCGCGCTTCAACGTGATGGACGGGCTCGACACCTACATCGACGACTACGGCAAGCCCGACCCCATTCCCGAATCGATGCTGCGTCGCATGACCCAGTCGAAGACGCTCGGCTTGTTCGAGGCGGAGGAGCGGCCGGCTGCAAGCGCGGTGCCGGGCGCAGCGGATGGCGCAGGCGATACGGACGACCCGCGGCACGCCGCGCATGGTTCGGGCGCCGATTCCGACGTGCCGCCCCCGGTGGAGGGCGGCGCCGTTTCCGACGCCGGGCCCACGGCTGATTCCGGCGTCGTTTCCGACGCTCGTCCCGCGGCTGATGCCGGCGTCGTTTCCGACGCTCGGCCTGACGCAGCGCTGGCTATTACCGATGGCACTGCCGCGCCGCGGCCGCCACAGTCCGATACCGCCGACGCCGGCGGCGAACCCGAAGACTTCCTGCCATGACAACGCTCATCTGCGACTGCAACAAGACGATGCCGCTCGACGGCCCGGCGCTGCTGAAGGCGCTGGGGCCGGCGGCCGGCGCGGGCCTGCAAACGGTGCACACGACCCTGTGTCGGCGCGAAGCGGGCGCCTTCCAGCGCGCCGCCAAGAGCGGCGACGATCTGGTCATCGCCTGCACCCAGGAAAGCCGCTTGTTCCTCGAGCTCAACGAGCAGACCGAAGGAGCGCCGGGCGTGGCCGAGCGGCCCATCCGCTTCGTCAACATCCGCGAGACCGGCGGCTGGTCCAGGGATGCGCGCGACGCGACGGCCAAGATTGCCGCCTTGATTGCCGCGGCGCAGTTGCCTGAGCCCGACCCGGTCACCACGGTCAGCTACCGCTCCGCCGGGCGCCTGCTCATCATCGGCTCAGCCGTGGCGGCACATCGCGCCGCTGCGATGCTCGGCGACAAGCTCGAGGTCAGCGTGCTGTTGACGCAAGCCGGCGGCGAGTTGCCGCAAGAGCGCAGCTACCCGGTGCACTCGGGCAGGCTCACCGCGCTGACCGGCTGGCTCGGGAACTTCGAGGCAAGCTGGAGCACAAGCAACCCGATCGACCTCGACCTGTGCACGCGCTGCAACGCCTGCATCGCGGCCTGCCCGGAAGACGCGATCGATTTCAGCTACCAGATCGACCTCAGCCGCTGCAAGAGTCATCGCGATTGCGTGCGCGCCTGCGTCAGCGCCGGAGCGATCGATTTCGAACGTGCTGCCGAATCGCACAGCGAGGCCTTCGACCTCGTGCTCGACCTCGATGCCGCGCCGTTCCTCACCTTGCACCAGCCGCCGCAGGGCTATTTCCGCCCCGGGGCGGACGAGCGTCGACAGTTCGACGCGATGCTCGAACTGCGCGACATGGTCGGCGAGTTCGAGAAGCCGAAGTTCTTCCACTACAAGCAAAAGATCTGCGCGCACAGCCGCAACGAGCAGATCGGCTGCAACGCCTGCGTCGAGGTCTGTTCGGCACGAGCGATCCGCAGCGATGCCTCGATGAAGGGCAAGACCAGCGGCGGCGGCATCATCGTCGAGCCGCACCTGTGCGTCGGCTGCGGCGCCTGCACCACAGTCTGCCCAAGTGGGGCGATCAGCTACGCGACGCCCACCACCGACCACCAGGGCCGGCGCATCCGCACGCTGCTGCAGACCTACCAGCGTGCCGCCGGCCCCGCGAAGGCCGGTGCGGCGGCCTTGCTGGTGCACAGTCAAGGGGCCGGCAGCCGGCTCATCAACGATCTGGGCCGGGGCGCCTCGATCGATGCGACCTTGCGCGGCGTGCCGGCGCGGGTGTTGCCGCTCGACGTCTGGCACACCGCAAGCGTCGGCCTGGATCTTTGGCTCTCGGCGCTGGCCTATGGGGCGAGCCAGGTCTGGGTGTTGCTGACCGACGAGGAGGCGCCCGAGTACCGGGTGGCGCTGGCCGAACAGGCGGCGGTTGCCAACGCGCTGCTGCAGGGTCTGGGCTACAGCGGCGAACGCGTGCAATTGCTGAGCGCGCGTGATGCACGCGACCTTGTCGAGCTCGACGACTCGTTGCAGGCAGCGGCACGACCGCCGGTGCGCCAGCCCGCCAGCTTTGCGGTGCAAGCGGACAAGCGCGCCACCTTGGATCTCGCCATCGAGCACCTCTACGCGCAGGCGCCGGCGCCCGTGGACGAGGTGGCGTTGCCGGCCCCCGGCAGCCCGTTCGGTGCGATCGCCGTCGATGCCGAGCGCTGCACCTTGTGCCTGAGCTGCGTCAGCGCCTGTCCCGAAGGCGCCTTGGCCGACAACCCGGATCGACCGCAACTGCGCTTCATCGAGAAGAACTGCGTGCAGTGCGGCCTGTGCGAGACCACCTGTCCCGAGCAGGCGATCAGCCTGCAGCCGCGCTTCTGGTTTGCCGATGGCGGCAAGGCGAGGAAGCAGGCCCGCGTGCTCAACGAGACCGATCCGTTCTGTTGCGTCCGCTGTGGCAAGCCGTTCGGCACACCCAGGGGCGTCGAGTCGATGATCCTGAAGCTTGCCGGCCATTCGATGTTCCAGGGCGCGGCCGCCGAGCGCCTGAAGATGTGCGGCGACTGCCGCGTCATCGACATCCACACCAACCCGAACGAAGTCACCATCCACGAGGTCTGAGATTTGGAAACTGCCGCGCAAGCGCTGAACTTCAGCAGCGCCGATGACAGCGAGGAAATCGCCCGCGCCGAGGTCTACGGGCTGCTCGCAAGCCTTTACTACGCTGTGCCATCGGCCGAGCTTTACGAGCAACTCCAGGTTGCCGTCACCGAAGCGCCGGCGCGCGGCGCCTTTCTCGAGACCGCCTGGGGCGAGGTCGTGGCGGCATCGCGCCGCCTCAGCTTGACCGAGGTGGCCGATGAGCACGCCGCCCTCTTCATCGGCATCGGCAAGCCCGAGGTCTTCGTCTACGGCTCCTATTACCTGACCGGCTCGCTCAACGAGAAGCCCTTGGCCGTGCTGCGCGGTGACTTGAGCCGGCTCGGGCTCGAGCGTCCGGAGTCGGTGTACGAAACCGAGGACCACATCGCCAGCCTCTGCGAGGTCATGCGCTATCTGATTGCCGGCGACGACCTGGCGGTGAGCAACCTCACGTCGCAACGGCGCTTCTTCGACACGCATCTGCGACCCTGGGTCGAGGCCTTCTGCGACACGCTCGAGGCGCATCCGCGAGCCGACTTCTATCGTGCGCTGGCCGCATTCACGCGCGACTTCTGCGCGGTCGAGGCGCAGGGCCTGGACCTGATCGACGCCTGAGTCAGATGCTGCGCAACCGGCGGAGCTGGCTCCGATCCATTTGTGGCTAGGTCTTTCCCTCGTTGAAGCTGCCCGCTCCGGTGTTACGCTCGCAGCCGACATATGCAACCCACTGCCAACGATAAGCCCGGTCCATGGTGCCGTCGGGTGCTCGTCATGGCCGTGTCTCAGGAGCCAGGCTCATGAAGTTCATCAAATCAAAGCGCAGCCCGCAAGCGACGGAGTCGGCTGCGAAGGTCGACCGTCGCAGCCTGGTCGTCGGAGCCGGTGTCGCCG
>CAJDUZ010000054.1_pt1 | contig 27240 bp, 26 predicted proteins | sample 7391221 | NCBI WGS metagenome assembly CAJDUZ01 (sample SAMEA7055692, study PRJEB34461) | soil metagenome | biome: terrestrial ecosystem; feature: Peninsula; material: soil | place: Antarctica | collected 2016
CGCTCGGGTCGAGCGCGCTGGCCAGCGGCGCCTCATGGTTCAGCACCGCCTGCGTGATATCGGCCAAGTCCGCACCACGGAACGGCTTTTCGTCGGCCAGCAGTTCGTAGAGCACGACACCGAGCGAGAACACGTCGGCGCGGCGGTCGACGGCCTCGCCACGCACCTGCTCGGGCGCCATGTAATAAGGCGAACCGGCCATCAGGTCACCGGTGTTGCGCCTGTGCGCGACGCTGGCGATGCCGAAGTCGAGCACGCGCGGCTGCGTGCGTCCGGTCATGAAGATGTTGGCCGGCTTGATGTCGCGGTGTACGACGCCCATGCGATGCGCGTAGGCGAGGGCGTCGGCGACGCGACGCACGATCAGCGCCGCCTGCTCGGGGCTCGGACGCCAGCCTTCGGTGCGCAACTGGCGCAAATCACGCCCCTTGAGCAACTCCATCGCGATGTAGGCGTTGGCGTCGCTGATGCCCGCGTCATGGACCGTGACGATCTGCGGGTGGCTCAGGCCGCCCGCGGCGCGCGCCTCGTCAAGGAAGAGCGCGTTGAAGGCCGCGCGCTGCTCGGCGGCGATCTCGACGTTGAGCGTCTTCACCGCGATCAGCCGCGACAGCAACGGATCCCAGGCGGCGTAGACGGTGCCGAGGCCGCCCGAGCCGATCCGGTACTTCAGGGCATAGCGGCCGATGTGGCCGATCGTCGGCAGCGCAGCCGCATCGGCTGGCGTTGCCGCTGCCGCGGTCGCTTGGGAAGCGTCGTTGCCTGGACGTGACCGCGTCGCATCGTCGATTGCTTCGACGCGGGGCTCGGCGATCGTGCGGGCGGCATCCTCGGCTGCTTCGGCGCCTCCGGCTGCTGCAGCGGGCCGGGCGTGGCCGGCATTCGAAGTCGATTCGGGGGGGCAGGCGGCGTGCGCGGCCGGCCCCGCCGCGACGCGGCTCGCATCGACGGCCGGTTCGGCGTTGCCGGCTTCCGGCGTCACCGTCGCAGAAGGAGGCAAGATCGTCACTGCGCAAGCTTAGCCGAGGGCTTGGCCGCCACTGCGTGAATACGCCGCGCTTGGCGGGTGCCGTAACACAAGCTCACGATTGCTGCGGCCGTGGGCGCGTCCTAGGCCAGCACGCGCTGCAGGCGCGCGACCGCTTCCTGCAGCTGCGCCATCGAATTGGCGAAAGACAGCCGCAGGCAACGTTCGTTGTCGTGATGACCGAAATCGCGCCCCGGGGTCAGTGCCAGATGTGCGCGCTGCATCAGGTCGAAGCAGAAGTCCCAGCTGCTGCTCGAGTACGCCGCGCAGTCGGCCCAGGCGTAGAACGCGCCGTCGGGCAGCACCGGCACCGTCAGCCCGAGCGCGTTCAGGGCCGGCACGATGAAGTCGCGGCGCGTGCGGAATTCGCTGCGACGGCGTTCGAATTCGGCGATCGCGTCGGCCTCGAAGCAGGCCAGGGCCGCGTGCTGCGCGACCGTCGAGGGGCAGATGTAGAGGTTTTGTGCAAGCTTTTCGATCGGCGCGACCAGAGCCTCGGGCACGACCAGCCAGCCGAGGCGCCAGCCGGTCATGCCGAAGTACTTCGAGAAGCTGTTGATCGAGACGACGTCGTCGCCGTGCATCAACGCGCTGTGGCCGTAGCGCTCGTCGAAGCTGAGGCCCAGATAGATCTCGTCGACCATCGTGAAGCCGCCGCGCTCGCGTACCGCGGCGACGATGCGGCCCATTTCGTCGGCGGCGATCGAGGTGCCGGTCGGGTTCGACGGCGAGGCCAGCAGCACGCCGCGGGTCGCCGCCGACCAGGCCGCCTCGACGCCTTGGGCGGTGAGCTGATAGCGCTCGGCCGCCGATGCCGGCAGCAGCCGCGCCCGGCCCTCGGCGGCGGCAACGAAATGGCGGTTGCACGGGTAGCTCGGGTCGGGCAGCAGCACCTCGTCGTCTCGGTCGACGAGCGCCAGGCAGGCCAGTTGCAACGCTGCCGAGGCACCGGCCGTGACGATGATGCGGTTCGGTGCCACGGCGAGACCGTGGCGTTCGGCGTACCAGCCGGCGATGCGCTCGCGCAGCTCCGGCAGGCCGGTCGCCGCGGTGTATTGGGTGCGCCCGGCCGCCAGCGCGCGTTGCGCAGCCGCCAGCACCGAGGGCGGCGCGGTGAAGTCGGGTTCGCCGATGTTCAGGAAGATCATCGGCTCGTCGGCGCAGGCCGGGCTTTGCGCTAATTCGGTCGCCGCCTTGGCGCACTCCATGACGTAGAAGGGCTCGATGTGTTCGAGCCTGGAGGCAAGTCTCATGTCAGGTGCTCCACCGCGCTCCGCGTGTCCCACGACGCATGCCACGTCGATCGAATGCCGACATCGTATTTGCGGCGCACACGCAGCCGGAAACGGAGCCACCCGCTGCGTTCAGCCAATTCCTATCCACTCCGCGGGTGGCCCCACTCCCGGCTGGTTCGGTGGCGCTTGCGGCGCCGTCCTGACACCCACGCGGTGCATCGAACGCCGCCGACTCAGCCGAGGACGGGGTCCGCGGGCGTAGTGAATAGGAATTTGCTGAACGGAGCCCGGGGACCGCGTCCTCGGCGTGCGCGCTGCACGAACTCGCGATCGGTTTCATCCCAATATCGCCCGGCCGTTCGAAGGTGCGGACACGCCCCCTCGGTGGGCCAAGAACGAAGTGGGCGTGGGGGGCAGGCTCATGCTGGTTTCGGAGGTTCGATGCCGCGCCGCGCCGCGCGCGCGGCCTCGACCTCGACCGGGCGCAGTTCGGCGGCCGCCTTGTCGAGCACGCCATTGACGTACTTGTGACCGTCGGTGCCGCCGAAGGATTTGGCGAGTTCGACCGCCTCGTTGATCGCGACCTTGTACGGGATCTCGATGCAGTGCTTGAGCTCGTAGCAGCCGATCAACAGCACGCCGTGCTCGATCGGCGAGAGCTGCGTGGTCTTGCGGTCGACATGGCGCGCCAGCACCGCGTCGAGGTCGGCAGCCTCGGCGATGCAGCCGTGCAGCAGCCGCTCGTAGTGTCCGATGTCGCTCTTGTCGAAGCCGTCCTGCTCGCGCATGTGCGCATCGATCGCGCCGGCATCCTCACCCGACAGGAGCCATTGGTAGAGGCCCTGGGTCGCGAGTTCGCGCGAGCGCCGGCGCGCCGACTTCGGCGGCACGCGCTTGCCGCCCGGCTTGCGTGCTTCGCTCACAGCGCTTCCAGCAAGCGTGCCATCTCGATCGCGACGCGCGCGGCGTCGCGCGCCTTCTCGTCGGCCCGGGCCCAGGCCTGGGCCTCGTTCTCGACGGTGAGGATGGCGTTGGCGATGGCCACGGTGTGGTCGAGCGCAACCCGCATCACGCCGGCACCGCTCTCGCTGGCGACGAGCTCGAAGTGGTAGGTCTCGCCGCGGATGACGCAGCCGATCGCGACCAGGGCATCGTAGCGGCGCGTCTCGGCGAGCGCCGCCAGCGCCAGCGGCACCTCCAGCGCACCCGGCACGGTGATATGGCGGATCTCGAGCACGTCGAGCGCGTTCAGTTCGGCGATGCAGGCCTCGGCCATGCGATCGGTGATGGCGGCGTTGAAGCGCGCCTGCACGACGCCTACCTTGTAGCGCGAGCCGTCGAGACGGGCGGGGGCGCCTTGGTCAGCGTTCTGCATGGATCTCCGCGGCCGCGGTCGAGCTGCCGTCGCAGGCGACGAATTCGCTCACCTCCAGGCCGTAGCCGGTCATGCTCGGCATGCGGCGCGGGCTGCCGAGCAGGCGCATCCGCGTGATGCCGAGATCGCGCAGGATCTGCGCGCCGATGCCGTAGGTGCGCAGGTCCATCGGTTTGGGCAGCGTGCGATCCTGATGTTGCTGCAGCAAACGGGGCAGCAGGCTCGCGGCCTCTGCGCCGCAGTTCATCAGCACCGCGGCGCCGCGTTTGCTTGCCTGCAGCGTCGCCAGCGCACGCGGCAGCGGCCAGGAATGCTCGCCGCCTTCGACGTCGAGCAGGTCCATCACCGACAGCGGCTCGTGCACGCGCACCGGCACCTCGTCGCCGGCCGACCATTGGCCGCAGGTCAGCGCCAGGTGCACTCCGCCATTGCAATCGCGATAGGCGGTGCAGTCGAACGGGCCCTGCGCGGTCGTGATGCGGCGCTGCACCACGCGCTCGATCAAGGTCTCGTTGCGGCTGCGGTACTCGATCAGGCTCGCGATCGTGCCGATCTTCAGCCCGTGCTGGCGACTGAATTCGACCAGGTCGGGCAGGCGCGCCATCGTGCCGTCGTCCTTCATGACCTCGCAGATCACCGCCGCCGACGTGAGCCCGGCCATTGCCGCGAGGTCGCAGCCCGCCTCGGTGTGGCCGGCACGCATCAGCACGCCGCCGTCCTGCGCCTGCAGCGGGAAGATGTGGCCGGGCTGCACCAGGTCCGACGGCCGCGCGTCGCGTGCCACCGCGGCGCGCACGGTGCGCGCCCGATCGGCCGCGGAGATGCCGGTGGTGACGCCCACGGCCGCCTCGATCGAGACCGTGAAAGCCGTGCCATGGCGCGTGCCGTTGTGCCGCGTCATCGGCTGCAGTTGCAGCCGCTCGCAGCGTTCACGCGTCAAGGTCAGGCACACCAGGCCGCGGCCATAGCGCGCCATGAAGTTGATCGCCTCCGGCGTCACGTGGTCGGCCGCCAGGATCAGGTCGCCTTCGTTCTCGCGCTGCTCGTCGTCGACGAGGATCACCATGTGACCCGCCGCGAGTTCGGCGATCAGTTGCGGAATCGGGGAGATCGGCATTGCCGAATTGTAGGACGCAGCCCGGCACGCGACCCCCGGCGCAGCGCTCGGCATCCTCGGGCCCGTGAGCCGTGCGCGGCGATTGCGGTTGCTCAGCTCGGCTCGCCCGCGTCGGCCGGCGCGCTCAGCATGCGCTCGACATAGCGTGCGATCAGGTCGATCTCGACATTGACCAGCTGGCCGGCGGCCAGGCCGCCGAGCGTGGTCTGCTGCACGGTGTGCGGCACCAGGTTGATGCTGCATTCGCAGCCTGCGGCGAGGTCGTCGACGCGGTTGACGGTGAGGCTCACGCCGTCGACGGTGATCGCCCCCTTGTTGGCGAGAAAGCGGCGCAACTCCGGCGGCACCAGGATGCGCAGCAGCCACGATTCGCCGACCGGCGCGAATTGCGTGACCCGGCCGACCCCGTCGACGTGGCCGCTCACCAGGTGCCCGCCGAGCCGGTCATGCAGGCGCAGCGCCTTCTCGAGGTTGACGGCGCGCGTGCGTTCGAGCCCCGCGGTGCGCGCCAGGCTCTCGGCCGAAATGTCGACGCTGAAGCGCGCGGCGGCGGCATCGACCTGGGTTGCCGTCATGCAGGCGCCGTTCAGCGCAATGCTGTCGCCCGATTGCACGTCGTCGAGATAGCCGGGGGGCGCCTGGATCGTCAAGCTCTTGCCGTGCCCGGGTGTCTCGCCGAGCGGCTGGACGTCGATGATGCGGCCCTGGCCGCTGATGATTCCGGTGAACATGGCCGGATTGTCGCCCCGCGGGCGGGTGCGATTGCCTGCGCTTGGCGGGATGGCGCCGCAGCGACACGATCGCGCGGGGCGCTGCTGGGCCTTCTTTGCGCTCGTTGCGCCGCAGTGGCAGGCAGGAGTCAGCCCGAAAGTGATTCCGCCGTCGGCCGCGCGACGATGCGCAGATCGTCGCCGAGCGACGTGACGCTCAGAAAGCGCAGCGCGACGGCGTCGGTCAAGCGCTCGAGCGGACCGAACGCCGCCAGCTCACGCCCGATGCCGAGCAGCCTGGGTGCCATGTAGATCAGGAACTCGTCGACGAGGCCGTTGCGGACGAAGGAACCGTTGAGCTTGTGCCCGGCCTCGACATGCAGTTCGTTGATCTCGCGCCTGGCCAGGTCCTGCAGCACGGCGGCGAGATCGACCTTGCCGCCGGCGCCGGGCAAGGCCTGGATCTCCGCGCCGCGCGCGCTGAGCGCTGCGGCGCGCGCCGGGTCGGTCTCGGCCGCGTAGATCAGCACCGCGCCCGGTGCGTCCAGCATGCGCGCGCCCGGCGGCGTCTGCAGCGTCGAGTCGACGATGACGCGCAGCGGCTGGTGCGCGCATTCCACCAGGCGCACGTCGAGCCGCGGATCGTCATCCCGCACGGTGCCGACGCCGGTCAGCACGGCGCCGGCGCGCTTGCGAAACGCGTGGCCGTCGCGGCGTGCCTCTGGCCCGGTAATCCACTGGCTGGCGCCGTTGACGAGGGCGCTGCGGCCGTCGAGCGAAACCGCGGCCTTCAGGCGCAGCCAAGGCCGGCCGCGCTCCATCCTCGAGCAAAAGCCGATGTTGAGCGCGCGCGATTGCGCGCCGCCGGTGCCGACCTCCACCGTGATGCCGGCGGCGCGCAGTCGGGCCAGCCCTCGGCCGGCGACCAAGGGGTTCGGATCCTCCAGCGCAACGACGACGCGGCCAACGCCCGCTTCGATCAGGGCATCGCAGCAGGGCGCGGTGCGGCCGTGATGCGAACACGGTTCCAGCGTGACGTGGACCGTCGCGCCGCGCACGCTCTCGCCGCGCGCGGCGGCGTCGCGCAGCGCGACGATCTCGGCATGCGCGTCGCCGGCGGCAAGCGTATGGCCGCGACCGACGACGCGGCCGTCACGGACGCAGATGACGCAGCCGACACGGGGGTTCGGCTCGCTCAGGCCCACGGAGAGCTGAGCGAGTGCGAGCGCTTCGTGCATCGGGTCGGGCGTGTTCGTGTCCATCGGGGCCGGGTTCAAGGTTGATGCTGCAGCGTACCGCGTCCGGCGTCGGCGGCTTCAGCGACGTCGGCACCTGTGCTCTCGCCCGGGCAGCGCATGCGCGCGTCGATGACCAGGAAGTTCTGCTGCGGCAACGGGCCGTCGACATCGAGATAGACCGAGGGATGCTCGAGGTTGCGGTCGATCGCCCCGCTGCCGTCCAGATCGGCGACATGGCGGCAGACGCGGTACTCGCCGGCGGCGTTGCCGATCGTCCAGCCGAGCGGCTGTAGCAGGCTGCGTCCGGACCAGCGGCCGTCGGCGCGCGGTGCAACGATGCAGTGGTAGGCGACGTGCGGCTCACCGAGATCGCGCCACGCCTCGACGCCGAGGGCTAGCACCTCGGCGCCGATCGGAACGGCCGCGATCCGGCTTTCTCCATCGACCTCGAAGGCTAGGGTCTTGCGTGCCTCGCTGCTGCAGGTCGCTGTTGCGCCATCGCGGTCGTCGTTGAACTGCAGTTCGACGGTGAGCGGCAAGGGCGCGTCGAACCCCTCGATGGCTCCCCGGTCGCCGCTTCCGGCCGCGTCGTCGCTGCGGGCTGCGGCACCGGTCGGGCGAACGCTGCCCGCGCCGAAGCGGATCACGCCACTCAGCAAATGGCCGTGGTCGCTCGTGCAGCCGACCAGGTCCGCGCTGCTCAAGGGCCGCGTTGCGATGCCGGCGGCGACGCTGCTGCAGCGCTGCGACAAGCGCCCGCTCGCATTGTCGAAGACGAGCACCACGTCGCCGGCGTCGATCGGCTTGAGCACACTGGTGCCGTTGCCGAGGTCGCGGGCGGTGAGCGGAATCAGCGCTGAGCGGCCCAGCGCGCCGCTCAGCGTGCGGCGCTGCGGCTCGAGGCTCAGCGCCGCGCCATGCGCCGGGTCGGCGGCGGCGATGATCGTGTCGAGCACGATCTGCTGCGTCTGGCTGCCGCGGTCGGTCCAGTCGACCTGCACCGTCGCGGTCTTCGCGTGCGCGAACGCCGCGGAATCAATGCTGCGTTGCAGGCGGTAGCTGGCGTTCGCAGTGGACGTGCCGGCCGCATCGTGGCGTTCCACGCCGCTTGCGATCGCGGCGTAGGAAGGTAAGCCGGGCGCGGTGTCGAGCGTGGCGTAGGCGCGCAGACTCTCGAGGTCGTGCTGCGCGAACTGCACCGCTTCCGAGCGCTGACGTGCGGTGTCGGCGTGCAGGCGCAGCAGGCTCTGCCCACGCGACAGTGCCAGGACGCCGAGCGAGAGCACGACGAAAGCGATCAGTGCTTCGACGAGGCTCGTGCCACGCTGCTGCCACGCGGCTTGCAAGCGTGGCTGCGAGACTTGCGTCAGAGCGTGCTGCACGCGTGCCCACGCACAGGCAGATCGCGGTGCGAGCAGGCGGCGGTCAATCGGGTCGTGTGGCATGGTGTTCAGAAGTCTCGCCAGCTGCCCGGGACGCGAACGAGGCCGCCGCTGGCGCGCAGGAGGCGTCCGAGCACCGCCGGGTCGTAGATCAGATCAGGGTTGCCGTTGCCGCTGTAGCCGCCAGCCGAGATCGCGGCGCCGCGCAGCCGGGCGCCGGTCCCGGCGCCGTTCCAGCCGAGCTCGCCGGCATAGAGCAGCCCGGTGAGCGCCACGGCGCCGCGCAACTGCACCGCGCCGCTGGCAACGATGACGACGGGGCGTTCGGCGCTGCCGAGCGTGACCGGGCCTTCGATCAGCAGATCGCCGTCGACGCCGATCTGTGCGGCACCGGCCTCGATCGCGCGGGCCAACTCGGCGGCGCAGTCGCCGTCGCAAGCCAGCTGTCGCACCACGGGCTGACGCAGCCACAGTCCCCAACTCAGCCCGAACCAGGATGCGAAGTAGCGCCGGGTATCGAGCCCAGCCAATGCCGCGTCGTGGCCGACCGTCCGGCCGGCCGAGACCGCGCCGGCTGCCGAGGTCAGGCGCGCCCGGCTGGCGTGGATTGAGCCACCCGCGTGCAACGCGACGGCGCCCGAAAGCGGATCCGGATTGTGGGCGCCGAACGCGGCGTCGTCGGCGTCGATGCTGCCGCGCGTCGTGAGCGCTGCCGCCGGCGCGCTGCGCAGCGCCGGCAGCAGCGCGATGGCGGCTTCGATGCGCGAGCCGGCATCGCCGGCGGTCGCATCGACCGTGCAGGGCAGCGTGTTGCAGCCGATGGAGACGAGGCGGACGATCCCCGGCTGTGTGTCACCCTGAAGCTGCAGCGCAAACGCTGCTGTCGCAGCCTCGTCGGCAATCAGATCGGACGCCCCATCGCTCGGGCAGCTGCATTCCCAGGCGCCCGCAGCGCGCATGCAACTCGGCATCAGCGGGCGGGCGATGTCGACATCGAGCCAGCTCGTGGCGTGGTACGTCGCCGTGGCCGGATCCTGCCGCAGGTAGCGCTCGCGAAACGTCTTCGCACCGGCGCCGGTGCTCGCTCGGCAATCGCTGCCGAGCCGCCTCGTGTCGTTGAGTTGTGCCAGCGCCCATTCGATGCCGGCCTCCGCCGCCGCGTGGGCCCGCGCCGCGCGGTACTGGTTGGCCGAGGCGCGCTGCTCGGCGACGAGGCCGCGCTGGGCGTAGCCAGCCGCCAGCAGGGCCGCAAGCAGCAGCAGCCAGGTCAAGCTGAGTGCGGCTACACCGCGTTCCGGGAAAGAACTGCACTGCATCGCATCACTCCGGACACGCGCCGCTCAAGGTGTCGTTGCGCAGCCGCACGCGGCTGAGCACCTCGCGCTGCACGACAGGGTCACTCGCCGAGCGACCGGTGATCGCCAAGGCCAGGCTGCGCACCTGCAAGCGTGGCGGGCAAGTGCTGCTGCCCGACGGACAGGCGCGCGTGCAGCTGGCTTCGAGGTTCAGCTCCTCGAGCTGCGGCGTGATGCGAAAGCCGGTGATGGTCAGCACCGCCGGATCGGTCAAGGCCTGCCAGTTGCCCGCGCCCAGTTGCAGCTCGAGGACGTTGCGGCGCAGCCGCAAGCCCGACTCTTCGGGGCCATCGACGACGTTGTTCTCGAGCGCATCGCGCGAGTAGCGAAATGCGAGGGTGTCGCCGGCCGCGGGATCGATGTGCAGAGCGGCGTAGGGGTTGGCACGCGCGGCGCCCGACGTCCAGACGCCCGCCGTCGCTGCGCCCCAGTAGCCGGCGCGGCGCAGTTCGCGCGCCATCAGATCGGTGGCGGCACGCAGATCCTGCGTCAACCGGCCCTCGAGCGCGAGCTGGCGCTGCTCGTGCAGCGAAGCCGCCAGCCACGCCGCGGCCGCTGCGACGATCAGCAGCCCGAGTGCCATGCCGACCAGCAGTTCGATCAGCGTGACTCCGCGCCGCCGACATTGGCGCTGCGGCGCAGCGCCGGCGCCGCGTCTCCGATACCGGCGCCGAGCCGCCACGGTCACGCCGCACAGGCGACATGGAAGCGGCGCAGTCGACGTGCTCGAGCCGTGCATCACAGTCCCCAGCACTGCCGGTTCGTCGTGGCCGCGTTGGCGGCCGACGCGTCGGGGCCGGACGCGTAGACGAGATCGGCGCCGGCCGCGCGCAGTTGCAGGTGCCGGCATGCGGCGTCGCGGCTTTGCGCCCCGGTGGCCGTGGCGCTCAGCGCGTAGCCGTCGGGGGTATGCGCGGTGACCTGCAAGGCGTAGTGACCGGCGCTCGACGTGGCCGGCATGCCGATCTCGGCCTGGCTGCCGTAGTGCGTGCTGTGCGAGCGCCAGCGCTCCTGTGCCAGCTGCGCCTGCATCAGCGCGGCGAGCGCATCGATGCGCCGCGCCTTGAGCAACTGCGCGTGGAACGACGGGTAGGCAACGCCGGCCAGCAACGCCGAGATCGCAACGACGACCAGAACTTCGATCAGTGTGAAGCCGCGGCGGGCGCGGGCCGCTGCGGCAGGGCGCGTACGGCGTTGCATCGTGGGCCTGGGCAGCTGCATCTCGACCTCAGCAGACCGGGTAGCCGGCCGGACGCCCGGTCGGCGCGCACGAGCGCACCCGGCCCATGATGTTGACGATGTGATGCACGGCACGGCCTTGCGTGCCGATGACGCGCAGCGTACCGGTCGGGGTGCTGGTGCCGTGCACCGGGTCGAACAGGATCGAGGCGACGTTGCCCTGCAGCACGACGCGATCGGCAGCCGGCCAGACCACTGACTTGATGGGCTGGGCGGCGCCGCTGCAGGTCGCCGGCCCGGTGGTGCGGCAGGTGCATTGGGACGCGGCGCCGGTATGGATCAGGTAGCAGCTCGCATCGGCCAAGGTGTGCAGGCTCAGGCGCAAGGAGCGGTTGCGCAGCACGGCTTCGCTGCGCGTGAGCTGGATGTCGGCGGCCAGCTGTGTCGCCGCGCCGGCCAGGCGTCGGCCGTCGAGCAGGCCTTGCATCGATGGCACCGCGCCGGCGGCGACGATGCCGATGATCGCGATGACGATGCAGGCCTCGAGCAGGCCGATGCCGCGTGCGCCGGATGGTGTCTGCATGGCTCCCTACCGTGAAAACCTGCACACACTGTAGGAGCGTGCGTTGCGTTCCGCGTCCCCAGGAAGCGGGAACAGCGCAGCCCTCGCGCGGGGGAGCGCTCAGATATCCCGGATCAGCTTGCGGAACTCGTCCACGTCCTCGAAGCTGCGATAGACCGAGGCGAAGCGCACATAGGCGACCTTGTCGATGCGCTTCAACTCGCGCATCACCAGTTCACCGAGCCGCGCCGACGCGACCTCGCGCGCGCCGCTGTTGAGGAGCTTGTCCTGAATGCGCTCCATGGCCGCGTCGATCTGCTCGATGCTGACCGGCCGCTTGCGCAGCGCCAGCACCATCGAGGCGCGGATCTTGGCGCTGTCGAAGTCAGCGCGCGTGCCGTCCTTCTTGACAACCGCCGGCAGCGTGATCTCGGCGCGCTCGTAGGTCGTGAAGCGCTTGTCGCAGCTCTGGCAGCGCCGGCGCCGGCGCACGACGTCGCCCTCGTCGGAGTCGCGCGTCTCGACGACTTGGGTTTCCCCGTGGCTACAAAACGGGCAACGCATCGTCGGACAGCGCCATGCGGGCGCCGATTGCCGGCGTCAGCCGTAGACCGGGAAGTCGCGCGTCAAGGTCGCAACCTGCGCGCGCACTGCGGCGAGCTGGGCCTCGTCGTGCGGCTTTTCCAGCACGTCGGCGATCAGGTTGGCGGTGAGGCGCGCCTGCTCGTCCTTGAAACCGCGCGTCGTCATCGCCGGCGTGCCAAGCCGAATGCCGCTCGTCACCATCGGCTTTTGCGGGTCGTTCGGGATGCCGTTCTTGTTGCAGGTGATATGCGCCGCGCCGAGTACGGCCTCGGCCTCCTTGCCGGTCAGGCCCTTGGGCCTGAGATCGACCAGCATCAGGTGGCTTTCGGTGCGCCCGCTGACGATGCGCAGGCCGCGCGCCGTGAGCGTCTCGGCCATGACGATGGCGTTTTGCGCGACCTGCTGCTGGTAGACCTTGAAGTCGGGTGCCAGCGCCTCCTTGAACGCGACCGCCTTGGCGGCGATGACGTGCATCAGCGGGCCGCCCTGGATGCCGGGGAAGACCGCACTGTTGATCGCCTTGGCGACCGGGTCCTGCATCAGGATGAAGCCGCCGCGCGGCCCACGCATGCTCTTGTGCGTGGTCGAGGTGACGACGTCCGCGTAGGGCACCGGGTTCGGATAGAGGCCTGCTGCGATCAGGCCGGCGTAGTGCGCCATGTCGACCATGAAGTAAGCGCCGATCGCCTTCGCCACCTTCGCGAAGCGTTCGAAGTCGATGCGCAGGCTGTAGGCCGACGCGCCGGCGATGATGAGTCTGGGCTTGTGCTCGCGCGCCAGCCGCTCCATCGCGTCGTAGTCGATTGCTTCGTTGGCGTCGAGCCCGTAGCTGACGACCTTGAACCACTTGCCGCTCATGTTGAGCGCCATGCCGTGCGTGAGGTGCCCACCCTCGGCCAGGCTCATGCCCATGATGGTGTCGCCGGGCTGCAGCAGCGCAAACATCACCGCCTGATTCGCCTGCGAGCCGGAATTGGGCTGCACGTTGGCATTGGCCGCGCCGAAGATCTGTTTGACGCGATCGATCGCGAGCGCTTCCACCTGGTCGACGAATTCGCAGCCTCCGTAGTAACGCTTGCCCGGGTAGCCTTCGGCGTACTTGTTGGTGAGCTGGCTGCCCTGCGCCTGCATCACCGCCGGCGAGGCATAGTTTTCCGAGGCAATCAGCTCGATGTGATCTTCCTGGCGCTGATCTTCCCGGCGGATGGCGGCCCAGATTTCCGGGTCGACGCGCGCGAGGGTGGAGGTGGTTCGATCGAACATGGCAGTCTTCTGGAAGAAGGATTTCCGCTGGGCGTGTGCGAGGCGCACGCGACCGCGCGGCTGCCCAGGCGAACGGCGGGTCGGTGGCGCGACCCGCGCCGCCGGCCGCGCTCCCCGGTGGTGGCCCACCCTGGGCCCCGCTCGCCGGGGCCGCATCGCCAGTTGCGCGGCCCAGCTAGTGTAATGGAGCGTTCCGGCCGGCCAGAGCGCCGCGGAATGTGGTTCCGCGCATCAGGGCAGCAGCGCCAGCTGCTGAGGATGCTGCTCTTGCCGGGGCTGGTGTGATTGCCGCGCCTGCTTCAGTTGCTGCGTCTGCTGTGCCGCCTGCGGCTGTTGCGGTTCCTCGGCCCTGACCGGCGGGGCGTTCGGCGCGGGCGGTGTCACCTGCGGCAGCGCGACCTTCAACGCCGGGGCGGCGGATGCCACCGGTGTGGCAGGCGAAACGGCCGGCAGCGGCGCCATCCCACCGGCCACCTGGCGCAACTGGTTCTGCTCGCTCAGCACCTTGCCGGCGTAGCCACCGTCGTCGGGCAGGTTGGCGGCGCCGACGTAAAAGCGCAGTCCCGCCTCGAGGCTGCCGGCGCGTGCGATGCATTCCTTCAGCACCTGGACGCCGACGCGCAGATTGGTGACCGGGTCGAACGCGGCATGGGTGCCACCAAATGCCTCGTACTTGTCGTCGTGCACCTTGGTCATCACCTGCATCAGCCCCTGCGCGCCGACCGAGCTTTGTGCAAACGGGTTGAAGCTCGACTCGACCGCCATGATCGCGAGGATCAGGGTCGGGTCGAGCCCGGCGCGCGCGCCGACCTGCCATGCCTCCTGCACCAGCCGGCTGATTGGCTCGGGTGCGACCCGGTAGCGCCGCGACAGCCATTTGGCAACCGCCGCCTGCTGCCGCGTGAGTTCGCGCGGATCGGCCGCGGTGGCGCGGTGGATGGCGCCCGGCTCGCTCAACTCCTGCGCCAGCAGCAGGGCCGGCTCGGTGCGCGCGTCCTGACGCATCTTCAGCCAGCTCAGGGTGCGTTGCTCGAGGTCGTGGCGCAGATCGGTGCGCCCGGCCGTGAACAGCAGCGCGGCGACCAGCAGCAGGCCGATCAGGGCCAGCGAGTTGTGGCTGACCTCGAGCAGGCCCTGACCGACATCACGCGCAAACACCGCGCACGATTGCAGCATGGCACGGGGCGCCGCGGCAGCGGATCTAACGAGGCGTCCAAGAGCTGTCATGTCAAAACCGTCCGTGATAATTCGCGTCAAGCGGCGCACTGCGCACACCGCTTCTTGAAGCAACCATTCGGTGGTCTTCGAACACGGGTTTCTGAGCAAGTTTGCAGTTCGGGTTATCCCGAAGCAGCCAAAACAGGCGCATTCTAGGAACGCGTTTCATATCGAGTCAATACTATTAATTGCTTCCTTAATTACTAATAAATATGAGCTATCGCGATCTGCGCGACTTTCTTGGCGGGCTGGAAGCAGCCGGAGAACTGGTGCGTGTCGCTGAGCCTGTCTCAACCCGGCTCGAGATGACCGCGCTCAGCGACTTGGTGCTGCGCCGCGGCGGTCCTGCGCTGGTCTTCGAAGATCCAGTTGGTTACAAGATTCCGGTGCTGACGAACCTGTTCGGCACCACCGGACGGGTCGCCCGAGGGATGGGCGCAGCCGACGCCGGCGAACTGCGCGACGTCGGCCGCTTGCTGGCGAGCCTGAAGGAGCCCGAGCCGCCGAAGGGGCTGCGCGACTCCGGCCGCTTGCTGCAGATGGCCAAGGCGCTGTGGGACATGCGGCCGGCGCGGGTGCGTGACGCACCGTGCCAGGAGGTGGTTGCCGAGGGCGCTGACGTCGACCTCGGCAACCTGCCCGTGCAGACCTGCTGGCCCGAAGACGCCGGGCCTCTGATTACCTGGGGGCTGGTCATCACGCGCGGGCCGCAGGGCGGGCCGAACGCCCGGCTGCGCCAGAACCTCGGCATCTATCGCCAGCAGGTGATCGGCCGGCGGCAGGTCATCATGCGTTGGCTGGCCCAGCGCGGCGGCGCACTCGATTTCCGCGATTTCCGGCTGGCGCGGCCGGGGCAGCCGTTTCCGATTGCGGTTGCGCTCGGCGCCGACCGATACCGCCGGCTGCGCCGGGTCACGCCGGCAAGAGCGAACACGGCGTGCCGACACGCGAGATCGGCGGCTACCTGCACGCGTTGGAAGGGCCGTTCGGCGACCACACGGGCTACTACAACGAGCAGGACTGGTTTCCGGTGTTCGAGATCAGCCGGCTGACGCATCGGCGCGACCCGATCTACCACTCGACCTACACCGGCAAGCCGCCCGACGAACCGGCCGTGCTCGGTGTCGCGCTCAACGAGGTGTTCGTGCCGATCCTGCAGAAGCAGTTTCCCGAGATCGTCGACTTCTACCTGCCGGCCGAGGGTTGCAGCTACCGCCTGGCCATCGTCAGCATCAAGAAGAGCTACCCGGGCCACGCCAAGCGGCTGATGTTCGGCGTCTGGAGCTTTCTGCGCCAGTTCATGTATACGAAATTCATCGTCGTCACCGACGACGACATCGACATCCGGCGCGGCGCCGATGTCGTCTGGGCGATCACGACGCGGATGGACCCGTTGCGCGACACCGTGCTGGTCGGCAACACGCCGATCGACTACCTCGACTTCGCGTCGCCGGTCAGCGGCTTGGGCGGCAAGATGGGGCTGGACGCGACGAACAAATGGCCCGGCGAGACCGAGCGCGAATGGGGCCGGCCGATCCGCATGGAAGCCGCGGTCGAGCAGCGCGTCGCTGCGCTGCTGCGGGGCATCGGCGGCGTCGACTGAGACCGCGTGCTACCAAGGCGGTGCAAGCGGCGCGCAGCTGCGACGCCGGCGTGACAGTCGTCAGGCTTTCTTGACGAAGGCGCTGCACCAGCCGCCCGGCGGCACATCCTTGCCGCCGAAAATCTGACACGGGCCGAGCGGCGCGCCGGCCTTGCCTGAGAAAAAGTTGCACTTGACGCAATCTTCCTCGGCCGTGTGCTTCGGGTACTTGGCCTGATCGACCTTGTGCGTATCGTCCTTGAAGCCGAGCGCCACGGCCTGGGCGTCGGTCTCGAGCACGCGTGCCGGCGCCGCCTGGGCATTGAGTTGCGTTGCCGCGAGCGCGGCGCCGCCCGAGGCGATCTGGAGCATGAATGTGCGGCGATTACTACTTTGCATGTCGGTTCCTCTTCGAGTGCGCGAACCGATTGGCAAACAGTGTTCCTCCCTGAAGAGCGATCACGAAAATCGACTCACCCCGTGAGGAGATCGCGAACCCTCCGCGCCGCGGCTCAGCGTGTCTTGCGCGACTTGGCGGCGGCCGAGGCGGGCGCAGCTTCCTCGGAACCTGCCGAGCCGGGCGACGGCGTGCGGCCCTGCAGGCCCTCCGACATGCCGATCAGCACGCCGCTCACCAAGGCCGAGTAGCTCTGCATCAGTGCCTCGGCGGCGCGCAAGCTGCTCGCGCGGCTGTCCCGCAAGGTGCGCTGTGCCTGCTCCATCAGTTGCTCGACCGTCGACGTGGCCCGTGCCCCGGTGTCGCTGCCCTTCTCGCGCAAGGCATCGAGCGCGTGCTGCCAGGGTGCGAGCAGCGGGCCGCCGGCAGCCTGCGCCGCCTTGCCGGCGGCGCTGAAGAATGCGTCCTCGATCTTCTCGACGTTGGCGAGCGCGTCCTTGAACTGCTTTTCCTGCAGCCCGGCGCCCTGGTCGACAAACTGCTGCAGCGCGCGCCGATTGGCTTCGACCGCCTGCAGCAAGGCGGCGTCGATGCCGGCCAGGGTCTTGTCGATCAGGGCTTCGGCGTCGCCGGCGGCGCCCGGGTTCTGAGCAATGCCGGTGGAGGCCGTCTGCGTGACGGTCTTGACGACCTTGCGGATGTTCTCGAGCGTCAGCTCGCGGCCCTGCAAGGCCTTCAGCGTCGCGTCGGCGACCGCCTTGCGCAGCGCCTCGCCCTGCTGCGCGCCGGCCTGGGCGTAGGCCTTGATCAATGCGTCCTGATCGATGCCTGATTTCATCATCTGCTGCTCCTTTCTTGCTGATCGTGGGAATGGGCTCAGGGCTACTGCATGTGCTGGCCGCCGTTGATCGCGATGTTGGCGCCGGTCACGAATGCCGCTTCTTCGGAAGCCAGATAGATGATGAGGCCGGCAACCTCCTCGGGCTTGCCGAGCCGCCCGACCGGGATCTGCGGCAGGATGCGCGAGTTCAGGATGTCCTCGGGGATCGCCGTCACCATCGCGGTGCCGATGTAGCCGGGCGAGATCGTGTTGACCGTGACGCCCTTCCGCGCGACCTCGAGCGCCAGCGCCTTGGTGAAGCCGTGCACGCCGGCCTTGGCGGCCGAGTAGTTGGTCTGGCCGAATGCGCCCTTCGAACCATTGACCGACGAGACGTTGATGATGCGGCCCCAGCCCTGCTCGACCATGTAGTCGGCGACCTGCTTGGTCATGTTGAACAGGCTGTCGAGATTGGTGCGCAGCACCGCGTCCCAGTTGACCTTGTCCATCTTCTTGAAGGTCATGTCGCGGGTGATGCCGGCGTTGTTGACCAGAATGTCGATGTCGCCGACGCGCTGCCTGACGTCGGCGACGGCGCGGGCGCATGACTCGATGTCGGTCACGTCGCAGGCCACGGTTTCGATCTCGTAGCCGCGCTCGCGCATCCGCTGGGTCCAGGCCGCATGCGTCTTGTTGCTGGGGGAGTAGGTCGCGACCGCCTTGTAGCCCGCGTCGGCCATCTTGGTGCAGATGGTTTCACCGAGCCCACCCATGCCGCCGGTGACCAGAACGACCCGTGCGTTGCCGTTGCCCTGTGCCATGGAACTGCCTCCTGTCAACTCGAGTGATGGACCCTCGATGATGCGCCGTGCAGATGGTTCGGGCACCTTGGCAAACCCGCGCTAGCGATTGCTGGCCGCAGCCGGGTGCGGGCGCGCCATTTGCTCCGCAGGCTATGCGCCCCACGGAGGCGCAAGGAAAGGAACCGACATGAAAATCTCAGCAATTGCTGCAGGAGCCGTGCTGTGTCTGGCCGGCTTCGGCGGTACCGTCTATGCGCAGCAAGGCTCGTCCAGCGACAACAACGTCACGTGGATCGGCTCGCGCACCCCGTCCGCCCCGGAAAGCGCGGCCACCATGCGCTACGAGGCTCAATCGGTGCTGCGTCAGGCCAAGCAGGACTGCCAGCGCGAGAGCACTGCACAAAGCCGCAAGGATTGCATGCAGGCGGCCCAGCATGACTACAAGGCCATGATGGACTCGGCGAAGGAGCATTCGCCAAGCCGGCAGAACTCGCGGCATGGTTCGTAGCACTCGCAGCCGCAGCACAGCCCTGCAGAGGGCAAGCTCGAAGCAGTGGGCGCGACGACGCCGGGTGACGACAGCGACACCGCCGCGCGTCCCGGGCAGAATGGAGAGACACGATCAGCCCCGCTCGGCCGTTCCGAAGGGGGCTCGCACGGCAGAGTGAAGCACGGAGGTTGCCTTATGAGCGTCGGCAGATCTGGAACGCCGCTACCCGCGCAGCCGGTGCGCAAGTCGCGCGGCGAGGGGCGCGGCCAGCGTGTCAGCCAGGAGCGTGGCAAGCACACGCACAAGAAGAACAGCGGCAAGCGAGCACGACAGGGCGGCAGCTGAGCCTGTTTATCTGCTGCCGCCTGTTACCGGGTTCCATTGACAATTAAACTATTCAGCCATAAAGTGGCGCTGCGCCGCCGTTGAGGTCGCGGCGATCGGCAAGCGGCCTGCTTGCCCGACGTCCGGATTTCCGCGGGAGGCGAATGAAGCGAGCCAGCAAGACCGACAGCACGCCTTTGCTCGACGACGCGAGCATCGGCTTCGAGGGTCGGCTCGCTTCGGACGACCACCAGTCGCTGAAGGTCTGGCTGCGCCTGCTGTCGTGCAGCACGCAGATCGAGTCCGAGGTCCGCCGGCGCCTGCGCGCCGAGTTCGGCATGACCTTGGCACGCTTCGACTATCTCGCGCAACTCAGTCGCCACCCTGGCGGCCTGCGCATGAGTGCGCTGTCACGCTTCCTGATGGTCACCGGCGGCAATGTCACCGGACTGACCGACGAGCTCGCCAAGGACGGCCTGGTCGAGCGCGTCACCGAGCCCGACGATCGGCGTTCGTACCGCATCTCGCTGACGCCCCGCGGCGCGGCGCTGTTCGAGCGCATCGCCGCGGTCCACGAAAACTGGATCATCGAGATCTTCGCCGCGATGAACGGCGCGCAGAAAGCCCAGTTGCACGAGTTGCTGGGCGGCGTGCGCGTGCACCTGACCGAAATTCAACATGCAGCGGCCGAGAAGCTCGACGCCGCTCGGACCGGAGCCCTGGCATGACGACTCAAGAAGCGAACCCCGAGCGCGTCGACGCTTCCCTGATCGCCGGCAACAGCCGGCCCTGTGCCGGCTATCAGGCGCAACACTTCGGCTGGGCCGTGCAGGAGCGCGTCGGTGTCGTCACGCTGAACCGCCCCGAGCGAAAAAACCCGCTGACGTTCGCGTCGTACGCCGAACTGCGTGACCTGTTCGAGGCCTTGCGTTACGCCGATGATGTGAAGGCGGTCGTCGTGCACGGCGCCGGCGGCAACTTCTGCTCGGGCGGGGATGTGCACGAGATCATCGGCCCGCTGGTCAGGCTCGAGGCGCCGGAGCTCTTGATGTTCACGCGCATGACCGGCGCCTTGGTGAAGGCGATGCGGCATTGCCCGCAGCCCATCGTCGCCGCGGTCGACGGCGTCTGTGCGGGCGCCGGGGCGATCATCGCGATGGCCTCCGACCTGCGCCTGGGCACCGCGCGCAGCAAGACGGCCTTTCTCTTCAACCGCGTGGGACTGGCGGGCTGCGACATGGGCGCTTGCGCGATGTTGCCGCGCATCATCGGCCAGGGCCGCGCCAGCGAGCTGCTCTACACCGGCCGTGCGCTCGGTGGCGAAGAGGCGGCGCAATGGGGTTTCCTGAACCGGCTGTGCGAAGCCGAAACCCTGCTCGACGACGCCCTGGCGCTGGCGCGCGAGATCGCCAGCGGCCCGACCTTCGCCAACGGCATCACCAAGACGATGCTGCAGCAGGAGTGGGCGATGAGCGTCGACGAGGCGATCGAAGCCGAGGCGCAGGCGCAGGCGCTGTGCATGCTGACCGAAGATTTCGTCCGTGCCTACGAAGCCTTTGCGGCCCGGCGCAAGCCGGTCTTCGAAGGCAACTGACGCACTCGTGCGCGACCCTTCCTCATTCGTGGCCCGGAGTCGTCCATGAGCGATACCCGCTACCTCGACTGGCCGTTTTTCGAGCCGCAGCACCGCGCGCTGGCGCTGGAACTCGACGCCTGGGCCGCCGAAAACATCGCCGGCCTGCACGGCGAGGACGTCGACGCCAGTTGCCGCGCCTGCGTGCAGGCGCTCGGCGCGGCCGGCTGGCTGCGCCATGCGGTGGCCGGCAGCGCCCATGGCGGCGCCGGCGAGCGGCTCGAGACGCGCACGCTCTGCCTGATCCGCGAGACCTTGGCGCGCCACAACGGCCTGGCCGATTTTGCATTCGCGATGCAGGGCCTGGGGTCGGGCGCGATCAGCCTCGACGGCAGCGCCGCGCAGCGCGAACGTTACCTGACCCGCGTGGCGCGTGGCGCGGCGACGGCGGCTTTTGCCTTGTCGGAGCCCGATGCCGGCTCGGATGTCGCAGCGCTCGCCTGCGCGGCCCGGATCGACGGCGACCACGCCGTGCTGAACGGCGAGAAGACCTGGATCTCCAACGGCGGCATCGCCGATTTCTATGTCGTCTTTGCACGCACGGGCGAGGCGCCGGGTGCGCGCGGCATCTCGGCCTTCATCGTCGACGCCGACACTCCGGGCCTCGAGATCGCCGAGCGCATCGAGGTCATGGCACCGCACCCCTTGGCGCGGCTGCGCTTCACCGATTGCCGCGTGCCGCTGGCGCAGCGCCTCGGCACGCCGGGGCAGGGCTTCAAGCTGGCGATGCGCACGCTCGACGTGTTTCGCACATCGGTTGCGGCAGCGGCGCTCGGTTTCGCGCGCCGCGCGCTCGATGAAGGATTGCGGCGCGCGACGACGCGGCGCATGTTCGGCGGCGTGCTGGCCGACTTCCAGCTGACGCAAGCCAAGCTCGCCGAGATGGCGACGACGATCGACAGCGCGGCGCTCTTGACCTACCGCGCCGCTTGGCTGCGCGACCAGGGCGCCAACGTGACGCGCGAGGCGGCGATGGCGAAGATGGTTGCAACCGAAGGCGCGCAGCGCGTGATCGATGCGGCGCAGCAGCTCTGGGGCGGCCTGGGCGTCGTCAGCGAGGTGCCGGTGGAGCGCCTCTACCGCGAGATTCGCGCCTTGCGCATCTACGAAGGCGCAACCGAAGTTCAGCTCCTCATCATCGCGCGCGACCTGCTGCGCGAGACGCCGCAGCGGGAGACGCCAAGATGATCGCGTGCCTGGCCGTTCCCAATCCGAGAGGCGTGCGCGCCGCAGTGCGAAAGACGGAGGTGATCCAGTGAGCAGTGCCCATGTCGACACCTTCGCGGCTCGCCACCTGCCGCCGGCCGAGGAACAACCCGAATATCTGTTCGAGCTGCCCGAACTGCAGTTTCCCGTGCAGCTCAATTGCGCGACCGAATTGCTCGACCGCCACGTTGCCGAAGGCCGCGGCGCGCGTCCCTGCATCCTCGCGCCCGGCGGCGTGCGCTGGAGCTATGCCGACTTGCAGGACAAGGCCAACCGCATCGCCAACGTGCTGGTGCACGAGATGGGTCTGGTGCCCGGCAACCGCGTGCTGCTGCGCGGCCCGAACAACCCGATGATGGCCGCATGCTGGTTCGGCGTCGTCAAGTCCGGCGGCATTGCCGTCGCGACGATGCCCTTGCTGCGCGCCAAGGAGTTGCAGCAGGTCATCACCAAGGGCGAGGTGACGCATGCGCTTTGCGATGCGCGGCTGGCCGAAGAGCTCCAGCGCGCAAGGCAGCAGTGCCCTGGGCTCGAGCACGTGCTGCATTTCAACGACACGACACCCGCGGGGCTGGAAGCAGCGATGGCACGCCAGCCGGCCGCGTTCGACAACGTCGCGACCGCCGCCGACGACACCTGCATCATCGCCTTCACCTCGGGCACCACCGGCCAACCCAAGGGCACGATCCACTTCCACCGCGACGTGATGGCCATCTGCCGCTGTTGGCCGCCCTACGTGCTGCGGCCGCAGTCCGACGATGTCTTCACTGGCAGCCCACCGCTCGCGTTCACGTTCGGCCTGGGCGGCCTGCTGCTGTTCCCGATGGCGGTGGGCGCTTCGACCGTGCTGCTCGAGAAACCCTCGCCGGAGAACTTCCTCCAGACCATCCGTGACTACGGCGTGACGACGCTTTTCACCGCACCGACCTCGTATCGCGCGATGGCGCAGTACGGCGACGCACTGCGCTCGACGCGTCTGCGCCAGTGCGTCTCGGCCGGCGAGGCCTTGCCGGCGGCGACGCGCGCGCTCTGGAAGGAGGCAACCGGCATCGAGATCATCGACGGCATCGGCTCGACCGAGATGCTGCACATCTTCATCTCGGCCGACGAGGCCGCAGCGCGCCCCGGCGCCACCGGAAAGCCGGTGCCCGGTTACCGCGCCTGCATCCTCGGCGAGGACGGCCAGCCGCTGCCGCCGGGGCAGATCGGGCGTCTCGCGGTGAAGGGACCGACCGGCTGCCGTTATCTCGCCGACGCGCGCCAGAGGACTTATGTGACGGGCGGCTGGAACCTCACCGGCGACGCCTACCTGATGGACGAGGACGGCTATTTCCACTACCAGTCGCGCACCGACGACATGATCATCTCGTCGGGCTACAACATCGCTTCGCCCGAGGTCGAGGATGCGCTGCTGCAGCACCCGGCGGTCGCCGAATGTGCGGTGATCGGCGTGCCCAACGCCGAGCGCGGGCAGATCGTCAAGGCCTTCGTCGTGTTGCGTCCTGGCTTCGATGCGGGCGATGCGCGCGTGAAGGAACTGCAGGACTTCGTCAAGCAGACGGTTGCGCCCTACAAGTACCCGCGCGCCGTCGAGTTCCGCGACAGCCTGCCGCGCACCGGCACCGGCAAGCTGCAGCGCTTTCTGCTGCGCGAGACGCAGTAGCGAGCGCCGCGCCGGCTCGGCACTGTTTCGGCCGAGCCGGCTGTTTCGCCCGCTCCGGCCGGATGCAGCACCGCGGCCGGGGCTCTTCCCTTTCCATTTGCTGCGCTCGGCGCAGCTGTTTCGCGCAGAGGAGAAACGAGAATGCAAGTCCTACTTCCCGACGGCTGGCCGCGTCCCAAGGGCTATGCCAATGGCGTGGCGGCGACCGGTCGCACGGTGTTCGTCGCCGGCATGATCGGCTGGGACGCCGAATACCGCTTCGTCAGCGACACCGTGGCCGGCCAGGCGCGCCAGGCGCTGCAGAACGTCGTCGACGTGCTGAAGGTGGCCGGCGCCCGGCCCGAGCACATCGTGCGCATGACCTGGTACGTGACGAACAAGCGCGAATACGTAGCCGCTTACCCCGAGATCGGCAAGGCGTTTCGAGAGATCATCGGCAGCTTCAACATGGCGATGACGGCCGTCGAAGTCTCGGCCTTGATCGAAGACAAGGCTCGTGTGGAAATCGAAGCCACCGCGGTGATTCCCGAGTAAGGGGCTTGCCGCGTCGTCCAGAATCGCCTGTTCGCCCCTGCGCCGTCTGTTCTTTCGGAGAGACCTGATGTCCAAGACCAAAGCCTCGTTCCACTGGGACGACCCCCTGCTGCTCGACCGGCAACTCAGCGACGACGAGCGCCAGGTGCGCGATGCGGCGCACGCGTATTGCCAGGAGCGGCTCAGTCCGCGCGTGCTGGAGGCCTTCCGCCACGAGACCACCGACCCGGCGATCTTTCGCGAGATGGGCGAACTCGGCCTGCTGGGCGCAACCATCCCCGAGGCCTATGGCGGCGCCGGGCTCAACTACGTCTGCTACGGCCTGGTTGCGCGCGAGGTCGAGCGCATCGATTCGGGCTACCGCTCGATGATGAGCGTGCAGTCGTCGCTGGTGATGGTGCCGATCTTCGAGTTCGGCAGCGAGGCGATGAAGCAGAAGTACCTGCCCCGGCTCGCGACCGGCGAATGGATCGGCTGCTTCGGCCTCACCGAGGCGAACCACGGGTCCGACCCGGGCAGCATGGTGACGCGCGCGAAGAAGGTCGACGGGGGCTACAAGCTCAGCGGCTCCAAGATGTGGATCACGAACAGCCCGATCGCCGACGTCTTCGTCGTCTGGGCCAAGGACGACGGCGGCCAGATCCGCGGCTTCGTGCTGGACAAGGGCGCCAAGGGCCTCACGGCGCCGGCGATCCACGGCAAGGTGGGCCTGCGCGCCTCGATCACCGGCGAGATCGTCATGGACGAGGTGTTCTGCCCCGAGGAGAACGCGTTTCCCGAGGTGCGTGGGCTGAAGGGCCCGTTCACGTGCCTCAATTCCGCGCGCTACGGCATCGCCTGGGGCGCGCTCGGCGCCGCCGAGGACTGCTTCCAGCGCGCGCGCCAGTACGTGCTCGACCGCAAGCAGTTCGGCAAGCCGCTGGCGGCCAACCAGCTCGTGCAGAAGAAGCTCGCCGACATGGAGACGGAGATCACGCTCGGCCTGCAGGGCTGCCTCAGGCTCGGCCGGATGAAGGACGAGGGCACGGCTTCGGTCGAGGTCACGTCGATCATGAAACGCAACTCATGCGGAAAGGCGCTCGACATCGCGCGCCTGGCGCGCGACATGATGGGCGGCAACGGCATCAGCGACGAGTTCGGCGTGGCGCGCCACCTCGTCAACCTGGAGGTCGTCAACACCTACGAGGGCCGAACGTCCCTAAGATTCCCCGCAAACGCGCGTGTGATCCGCGCACGAGGCTGCAGCCGCTTCGGCGGGACGCCGCAGCTGCGGCGGGGACAGGGGAACATTCGATGAGGAGGACTCCACTGGGCGGCAGCCGTGCGTTGCCGGCCAGCACCGTCGCGCTGGCACTCGTCATGAGCCTGCCGGCGCTGGCGCAGACGGATGCGCCGAGCAGCGCGTTGCCGACGGTCGAGGTCATCGGCACGACGCCGGTGCCAGGCATCGGCGTGCCGAAGCACCAGATCCCCGCCAACGTCCAGACCATACGCTCCGCCGACATCGAGCGCAGCCAGGCGATCGACGTGACAGGCCTGCTGAACCAGCGGCTGGGCGGCGTCAACCTGAACGAGATGCAGAACAACCCGTTCCAGCCTGACGTGAACTTCCGCGGCTTCACCGCTTCGCCGCTGCTGGGCACGCCGCAGGGACTCTCGGTCTACCTCGACGGCGTGCGCGTGAACCAGCCCTTCGGCGACGTCGTGAGCTGGGACCTGATTCCGCGATCGGCCATTGCCGCCATCACGCTGATGCCGGGCTCCAACCCGCTGTTCGGCCTCAACACGCTGGGCGGCGCGCTGATCTTGACGACCAAGGACGGCCGCAGCCACCCCGGCACGTCGGTGCAGTTGATCGGCGGCACGCATGCGCGCGCGGCCGTCGAGTTCGAGACCGGCGGCAGCTGCGCCGACGGCCTCGACTGGTATCTCACCGGCAACCGCTCCCACGACGGCGGCTGGCGCGGCGCATCGCCCACCGACATCGCGCAGTTGTTCGGCAAGATCGGCTTCAAGTCCGCCGACACGCGCGTCGCGCTCTCGCTCGCGTTGGCCGACAACGACATGACCGGCAACGGCCTGCAGGAAGAACGCCTGCTGGCACGCGACCGGGCGAGCATCTACACCTTCCCCGACAACACGCGCAACAAGGCCTGGCTGCTGAATCTCGAAGGCACGCAACGCCTCGGCAACGGGCTGACGTTCTCGGGCAATGCCTACTACCGCCACATCCGCACCCCGACGCTCAACGGCGACGTCAATGACGATGTCCTCGGCGAAGCGGTCTACCAGCCGAACGCCGCCGAACAGGCCGCGCTGGCCGCCGCCGGCTACAGCGGCTTTCCGACGAGCGGGGCCGATGCCGCCAACACGCCGTTCCCGAAGTGGCGCTGCATCGCCAATGCGCTGCTCGGCGATGAACCCGCCGAGAAATGCACCGGCGTGCTGAACACGACGCGCACGGTGCAATCGAACTACGGGCTCACCGGCCAGCTCGCCTGGGACGCCGAGCTGGGCGGCCGCGACAACCTGTTCGTCGCCGGCGCGGCGGTCGATTTCAGCCGGACGCAGTTCAACCAGGGCTCGGAGCTCGGTTACATCAACCCCGACCACGGCGTCACCGGAGTCGGCGCGTACGGCGACGGCGTGAGCGGCGGCAGCGTCGACGGCGAGCCCTACGACACGCGCGTCGACCTCGCCGGACGCACGCGCACCTGGAGCGTCTTCGCGACCGATACGCTCGCGCTGAACCCACGTACCCACCTGACGCTGTCGGGCCGGTACAACCGCACGAGCGTGCGCAACCGCGACGCCCTGCTGCCAGGGGGTGGCCCGGGCTCGCTGGACGGCGACTACCGCTTCAGCCGCTTCAATCCGGCGATCGGCCTGACGTGGGCGCCGGCCAGGAGCTTCAACACCTACATCGGCATTGCGCAGGGCAGCCGCGCGCCGTCGTCGATCGAGCTCGGCTGCGCCGACCCGGCGACGCCGTGCAAACTGCCCAACTCCTTCGCCGGCGACCCGCCGCTGCGCCAGGTGGTGACACGCACGCTCGAAGCCGGCGTACGCGGGACGGTGGCCGGTCGCTACGCGTGGAACGTCGGGCTCTTTCGCGCCGACAGCACCGACGACATTCTGTTCGTTGCCGACGACCAGCAGGGCTTCGGCTATTTCAAGAACTTCGGCAAGACGCGGCGCCAGGGTCTTGAGGCGGGGCTGAGCGGGCGGCTCGCGCCGAGCTTGACGCTCGGTGCCAACTACACCTACCTCGACGCCACCTATCGCAGCACCGAAGTCGTCAACGGCTCGGGCAACAGCAGCAACGAGCAGGCGCTCGCGGGCTTCCCAGGCGTGGCTGGCACCATCACGATACAGCCGGGCGATCGCATCCCGCTGATCCCGCGCCACATCCTCAAGGTCTACGGCGACTGGCGCATCGACCGGGCGTGGGCGCTCGGCGCCGATGTCGTCGCGGTCGGCAGCTCATTCGCGCGCGGCAACGAGAACAACCGGCACGAACCCGACGGCCTCTATTACCTCGG
>CAJDUZ010000027.1_pt1 | contig 26674 bp, 21 predicted proteins | sample 7391221 | NCBI WGS metagenome assembly CAJDUZ01 (sample SAMEA7055692, study PRJEB34461) | soil metagenome | biome: terrestrial ecosystem; feature: Peninsula; material: soil | place: Antarctica | collected 2016
TCGTCGAGGTGATACGCATTCCCGAACGCTCGATCCAAGGCCATCTGAACTGGGCCACCTGGGGTTTCCAGGACATCGTCCAGAAACGCACTGGCGGCTTGAACCTGTTCGGCAATGTGGGTGCCCACTACACTGGATCGCCCGACGATTCCGCACTCAACGCCGGCGTGCTGCGATACGCCGCCGACCGGCGTGCGGTCGCGCGGTTTGGCGCCGATGCCGACCTGAGCGGGCGCATCCCGGTGCCGGTGCTGACCGTGCATGCGATCGACGATCCGACCGCGTTCGTCGAGATGGAGTCGACCTTCCGCGACACGATGCGCCAGGCCGGCACCGCCGACCACCTGGTGCAGACCTTCAGCGACGACCACGAGCACAGCTACCTGGCCGATCCTGATTACCCGACGCTCTTCGCCGCGCTGCTGCAGTGGGTGAGGCAAGGCGAAAAACCGACGCCGGCGGGCATTGCGCAGCGTTGCAAGACGTTCGAGGCCGAGTTCGGCCCAGGCTGCCGCTTCCGCCCCGACTACCGTCCGGCACCGCTGTCGTCGCGCGTCACGCTGCGCAAGCAATAGGAGCGAGGGCGCCGGCAAATCCCGCAGACACCAACCCGAAGGCACCTGCCATGTCGAGCCGCACCTTGAACCTGGACGACACGCTCTACCACTACCTGCTGGATCACTCGCTGCGCGAGCACCCCGCGCAGGCCGCCTTGCGCGCCGCCACGCGCGAGCAGCCGCACGGCGGCATGCAGATCTCGCCCGAGCAGGGCCAGTTCATGGCGCTGCTGGTGCGGCTGATGGGAGCTCGTCGCACGCTCGAGATCGGCGTCTTCACCGGCTACAGCGCGCTCACGGTGGCGCTGGCGTTGCCCGACGACGGCCAGTTGCTCGCCTGCGACATCAGCGAAGCCTACACGCGGATCGGCCGGCCATACTGGGAGCAGGCCGGCGTCGCGCACAAGATCGACCTGCAACTGGCGCCGGCGCTCGCGACGCTCGACGCCCGCCTCGCGGCCGGCGCCGCCGGGCAATACGACTTCGCCTTCATCGATGCCGACAAGACCGGCTACGACGCCTACTACGAGCGCTGCCTGAAGTTGCTGCGCCCGGGCGGGCTGATCGCGATCGACAACACCTTGTGGGGCGGCATGAGAAACGCGGCCCATCGTCGGGCATCGGCCCGACAGCAGGGCTTCGACATTTCTTCAGGGCTCGAGCCTGCCGTGGCGCCCGGCGCCGCGGGTGAAACGCTCGGCGCCGGCGATGGCCTCGTCGAACACCACCGGATAGCCGGCCGCGCCCTCCTCGCGCAACGCGGTCTCGAGATCGAGGTCCCATTGCCGATACGCGGAGCGGCGGTCGGCCAGCATGCAGCGCTGCGGAAAGCGCGCGATCTGCGCGGCCAACGCCTCGGCGGCCGCGCGGGCCTGGCCGTCGGGCACGACGCGGCTGGCCAGCCCGATCTGCAGCGCCTCGTCGGCGGCGACCGCGCGGCCGGTCAGGAGCAGGTCGAGGGCGCGGCCGTGACCGATGAGGCGCGGCAGACGCACCGTGCCACCGTCGATCAGCGGCACGCCCCAGCGCCGACAGAAGACGCCGAACACCGCCGATTCCTCGATGACGCGCAGATCGCAGAGCAGCGCCAGTTCGAGTCCGCCGGCCACCGCGTGGCCGGCCACCGCAGCGATCACCGGCTTGGCAAGCAGCATCCGCGTCGGCCCCATCGGGCCGGGGCCGCGGCCGTGCGGATCGATCTCGTTGCGCCGCGCCGGGTCGCCGAGCGCCGTCAGGTCGGCGCCGGCGCAGAAGCTGCCGCCCGCGCCCCACAGCACCGCGACCTGCAGCGCCGCATCGCGCTCGAAGGCCTCGAAGGCCTGGTGCAGCGCCGCCGCGGTCTCTCGATCGACGGCGTTGCGCCGCTCGGGACGGTTCAGGATGATTGTGCAGATCGGGCCGCTGATCTCGGTCAGCACCGGCTGGTCGGACATCGTGCTCCCCTTCTCGTTGCCCTCGAGCGGCCCGCGCGGCCGCCGCAACGCCTGCCGCTCAATCGGCGTCGCGCTTGAGCTTGTCGCTTTGCCAGTAGACGTCGTCGCCGGCCAGGCCGTCGAGGTTGGCGCGGTTGAGCACGCGGGCCAGCACGAACAGCAGGTCCGACAGGCGGTTGAGGAACTGCCGCGGCTCGGCGCGCACGCTTTCGCCGGCGGCGAGCGCGACCACCGCGCGTTCGGCGCGCCGCGCAACGGTGCGCGCGACATGGGCATGCGCGGCGCTGCGTCCGCCACCCGGCAGTATGAATTCCTTCAGCCGCGGCAGCCCGGCGTTGTAGTGCTCAAGTGCCTCGTCGAGGCGCTGCACCGCGGCCGGCTTGAGCAGCTCGTAGCCGGGGATCGAGAGTTCGCCGCCGAGATTGAAGAGCTCCTGCTGCACCGTGCCGAGCAGTGCCCGCACATCGTCGGGAAGCGGCTCGGTCAGCAGCACGCCGAGCTGCGAATTGAGCTCGTCGACATCGCCGAGCGCCTGCACGCGCAGGTGGTTCTTCGGCACCCGGCTGCCGTCGCCCAGGCCGGTCGTGCCGTCGTCGCCGGTGCGTGTCGCGATCTTGCTCAGTCGATTTGCCATGTCGTGCCCCTGATTGGCCGCGCGATCCCGCCGGCCGACTCATTTCAACACAGCTTCACGACCCCGTGGCACGCGCCGGCTTTCATCACGGGCTTCGGGTGGCCACTCAAGGGTTGCGCACCGGGCTTCGCGCCAAGAACTCAAACAGCGGCCAACGCCTGGTCGAGGTCCTCGAGGAGGTCGTCGATGTGCTCGATGCCGATCGACAGGCGCACCATGTCCTCGCTGACGCCGGCCTTCACCAGCTCTTCGGGCGAGAGCTGGCGGTGCGTCGTCGATGCGGGGTGGCAGGCCAGCGAGCGCGCATCGCCGATGTTGACGAGCCGCGTGAAGAGCTTCAGGGCATCCTGGAAGCGCGTGCCGCCTTCGCGCCCGACCTTGACGCCGAAGCTGACGATGCCTGAGGCGCGGCCGCCGAAATACTTCTGCACCAGCGCGCGATCCGGGTGGTCGGGCAGCCCCGCGTAGCGCACCCAACCGACCTTGGGGTGCTGCTCGAGGTGCTGCGCGACCTTGAGGGCGTTGTCGCAGATGCGGTCCATGCGCAGCGGCAAGGTCTCGATCCCCTGCAGGATCAGGAACGCGTTCATCGGCGCCAAGGCCGCACCCATGTTGCGCAAGGGCACGACGCGCGCGCGGCCGATGTAGGCCGCCGGCCCGAGCGCCTCGGTGTAGACGACGCCGTGGTACGAGACATCGGGCTCGTTCAGCCGCCGGAAGCGCTCCTTGTGTTGCGCCCACGGGAACTTGCCCGAATCGACGATCGCGCCGCCAATGCTGTTGCCGTGGCCGCCCAGGTACTTGGTGAGGGCATGCACGACGATGTCGGCGCCGTGCTCGAACGGCCGGCACAGATAGGGGCTCGGCACGGTGTTGTCGACGATCAGCGGAATGCCGTGGCGGTGCGCAATCTCGGCAAGCCGCCCGATGTCGGTGACGTTGCCGAGCGGGTTGCCGATCGATTCGCAGAAGATCGCCTTGGTGCGCGCATCGATCAGCGGCTCGAACGAGGCCGGCTCGCTTGAATTGGCGAAGCGCGCCTCGAGGCCGAGCTGCGGGAAGGTATGCGCAAAGAGGTTGTAAGTGCCACCGTAGAGCGTCGCGGCCGAGATGATGTTGTCGCCGGCCTCGGCGATCGTCTGCACCGAATAGCTCACCGCCGCCATGCCCGAGGCCAGCGCCAGCGCCCCCACCCCGCCCTCGAGCTCGGCCACGCGCTGCTCGAGCACGGCGTTGGTCGGATTCATGATCCGCGTGTAGATGTTGCCGGCCACCTTCAGGTCGAACAGGTCGGCGCCGTGCTGCGTGTCGTCGAACGCGTAGGCGACGGTCTGGTAGATCGGCGTCGCGACCGACTTGGTCGTAGGATCGGGTTGCTGCCCGCCATGCACGGCGATAGTCTCGATTCTCATGCGCTGTCCCTTCGGTGCAGAAGTGAACGGAGCAGTGTAGCGAGGCGCAGCACCGCGCCTCAGATGCTTTGCGCATGAGCTTATGCGGCGACTTCGCGCACGAGATCGTGCCGCACGTGCGGCCATGGTGCGGCCCGGCACGGTGCGCGGGTGCGATCCCTAGAATGCAGGGATCGAGTGCCGAAGCGCACGCAGGCCGACTTTCGCGGAGACCGACGATGAACGCAGCCCTGCCGAACCACTTGTTGCCGCACCTGGAGCCGCGCGCGATGCCCGCCGCGATGCTCGAGGCCTTGCAGGCGCGCTTCGGCGCGCGCTGCTCGACCGCGCAGGCGGTGCGCGAGCAGCACGGCCGCGACGAATCGCCCATCGATGCACCGCCGCCCGAGGCCGTCGTCTTCTGTGAAAGCACCGAAGACGTCGCGGCGGTCGTCAAGCTTGCCGATCAGCGTGCACGCCGAGGACCTGACGGCAACCGTCGAGGCCGGCGTGACGCGGATGCAGCTCAACAACGAGATCCGCCATACCGGGCTCTTCTTCTCGATCGATCCGGGCGCCGACGCGAGTGTCGGCGGCATGGCGGCAACGCGCGCCAGCGGCACCAATGCGGTGCGCTACGGCACGATGCGCGAAAACGTGCTGGCACTCAGCGTCGTCACCGCCCAGGGCGAAGTGATCCGAACCGGCACGCGCGCGCGCAAGTCATCTGCGGGCTACGACCTGACGCGCCTGATGGTCGGCAGCGAAGGAACGCTCGGCGTCATCACCGAGATCACCGTGCGGCTCTACCCATTGCCCGAGGCGATCTCGGCGGCGATCTGCACCTTCCCGAGCATCGCCGCGGCGGTGCGCACGACGATCCAGGTGATCCAGACCGGCGTGCCGATCGCGCGCTGCGAGCTGCTCGACCGCCACGCGGTGCGTGCCGTCAACCGCCATGACAAGCTGACGCTCACCGAAGCGCCGATGCTGCTGATGGAGTTCCACGGCAGCGCAGCGAGCGTCGCCGAGCAGGCCGCGACGGTGCAGGAGATTGCGAGCGAACACGGCGGCGAAGGCTTCCAGTGGGCGACGACGCCCGAGGAGCGCACCCGGCTCTGGACCGCGCGGCACCGCGCCTACTTCGCCGGGATGCAGCTGAAACCGGGCTGCCGCACCGTGACGACCGACACCTGCGTACCGATCTCGCGACTGGCCGAAGCGGTGGTGCAGGCATCGGAAGAGGCCGAGGCCGCCGGCGTCGAGCACTACATCGTCGGCCACGTCGGCGACGGCAACTTCCACATCGCCTATCTGGTCGACCCGGCCGTGCCCGAGGAACGCGAGACCGCCGAGCGGTTGAACCGCGGCGTGGTGTTGCGTGCCCTCGAGATGGACGGCACCTGCAGCGGCGAGCATGGAGTGGGCCTGCACAAGATGGATTTCCTCGTCACCGAAGCCGGCGCCGGTGCGATCGAGATGATGCGCAGCGTCAAGCGCGCGCTCGACCCGAAGAACATCATGAATCCGGGGAAGATCTTCGCCCTGTAGCCGTCGCCTCAATGCTCCGGCGCCGGCACCGACCAGCGCATCGTCACGTCGCCGTCGGCATCGACGCCTTCGAGCTCGACGCCGAAGCCCCACAACCGCCCGACGTGCTTGAGCACCTCCTGCGCCTTGTCGTTGAGCGGCCGGTTGTGGTGCTGGGTGTGGCGCAAGGTCAAGGTGCGGTCGCCGCGCAGATTGACGTTCCAGACCTGGATGTCGGGTTCGCGCGTGCTCAGGTCGTACTGGCGCGACAGCGCCTCGCGCAACTGGCGGTAGCCGGCGCCGTCGTGGATCGCCGTCACCTCGAGTTCGTCGCGGCGCTCGTCGTCGAGTACCGAAAACAGCCGCAACTCGCGGATCAGCCGCGGCGACAGATACTGGCCGATGAAGCTTTCGTCCTTGAAGTTGCGCATCGCATGGTGCAGCGCGGCCAGCCAGGGCGTTCCGGCCAGGTCGGGGAACCATTCGCGATCTTCGTCGGTCGGCGCCTCGCAGATGCGCTTGATGTCGGTGTACATCGCGAAGCCGAGCGCATAAGGGTTGATGCCGCTGTAGCCCGGATGACCGACCGGCGGCTGGAAGATCACGTTGGTGTGTGACTTGAGCCATTCGATCATCACGCCGTCGGTGAGCCAGCCGTCGTCGTAGAGCGTGTTGAGCAGGTGGTGGTGCCAGAACGTGGCCCAGCCCTCGTTCATCACCTGGGTCTGGCGTTGCGGGTAGAAGTACTGCGCGACCTTGCGCACGATGCGCACGATCTCGCGCTGCCAGGGCTCGAGCAGCGGCGCGTTCTTCTCGATGAAATACAGCACGTTCTCCTGCGGCTCGGCCGGGAAGCGCCGGGTGTCGACACCCTCTTCGGGATGCTCGCGCGGTGGGGGCAGGGTGCGCCAGATGTCGTTGACCTGCAACTGCGCATAGGCCTCGCGCTCGACGCGTCGCGCCTTCTCCTGCGCCAGCGAAAGGCGGCTCGGCCGGCGATAGCGGTCGACGCCGTAGCTCTGCAGCGCGTGGCAGCTGTCGAGCAGTTCCTCGACCGCGCCCAGGCCGTGGCGCTCCTCGCACTCGGCCACAAAGTGGCGTGCGTAGACCAGGTAATCGATGATCGACGAGGCGTCGGTCCAGAGCCGAAACAGGTAATTGCCCTTGAAGAAGCTGTTGTGGCCATAGGCCGCATGCGCGATCACCAGCGCCTGCATCGCGGTGGTGTTCTCCTCCATCAGGTAGCTGATGCACGGGTCGGAATTGATGACGATCTCGTAGGCCAGGCCCATCTGGCCGCGCCGGTAGCTGCGCTCGTTGGCGATGAACTCCTTGCCAAAGCTCCAGTGGCGGTAGTTGACGGGCATGCCGACCGAGGCGTAGGCATCCATCATCTGTTCGGCGGTGATGACCTCGAGCTGGTTGCTGTAGGTGTCGAGGCCGAAGCGCGCAGCGGTCGCGCGGATCACGTCGTGGTACTGCTCGATCAGCTCGAAGCTCCAGTCGCTCGGGTCGGGCAGCGGATGCGCCGGCCGCGGCCCGGCCGGCAGCGGCGTCTGCAGAGCGTTGCGCAATGGGGGCCGGTGCGCGGCGGGTTCGAGCAATTGGGCCATGCGGTTCATGATGTGCGTGCCGATCGCTTCATGCGGCGGCTTCCTGGGGCTTGAACAATTCGCGGAACACCGGGTAGATCTCGGATGCCTCGGTCACCTTGCGCATCGCGAACTGGTGGTCGGCGGGCTGCAGCCGCGCGTACTCCTCCCACAGGTTCTGCTCTTCTTCGGCCACCTGCACGTAGGCGAAATAGCGGCACTTCGGCAGAAGGTTCTCGGCGAGCAGTTCGCGGCAGCGCCCGCTGTCGTGATGCCAGTTGTCGCCGTCGCTGGCCTGGGCGCCGTAGATGTTCCAGTCGCCGGGCGCATAGCGCGCGCGGATGATCTCGTCCATCAGCACCAGCGCGCTCGAGACGACGGTGCCGCCCGTCTCGCGCGCGTGGAAGAAGTTTTCTTCATCCACTTCCTGGGCCTGCGTGTGATGGCGGATGAAAACCAGGTCGATCTTCTCGTAATGCCGCGTCAGGAACAGATAAAGCAGGATGAAGAAGCGCTTGGCAAGCTCCTTGCGGTGCTCGTCCATCGAGCCGGAGACGTCCATCAAGCAGAACATCACCGCCTTGGCCGTCGGCAGCGGCACGCGCACGCGGTTGCGATAGCGCAGGTCGATCGGATCGAGGTAGGGAATGCGGCGCAGCCGCGCCCGCAACGCGGCAATCTGCACCTCGAGCGTCTTGCGCTCGTGCGCCGCGTCGAGCGAGGGCAGTGTCTCGTCAGCGACGGCCAGCGCCGCCAGCCGCTCTTCGAGCTCGCGCAGTTCGGCGCGCGCCAGCGAGCCGACCGCGATGCGCCGGCCGATCGCGCCGCGCATCGAGCGCAAGACGCTCAGGTTGGCCTGCGTGCCGGCGTTGGAATAGCCGGCACGCTGGCTCTTCCACTCCGGCGACTCGGCGAGCTGCGTGCGCGTCATGCGCGGCAGGGCCAGGTCGTCGAAGAAGATCTGCATGAACTCTTCCTTGCTCAGGTGGAAGACGAAATCGTCCTCGCCTTCGCCGGAATCGCTCGCCTGCCCCTGGCCGCGCCCGCCACCACCGCCGCGCGGCCGCTCGATGCGGTCGCCACGCAGGTACTCCCGGTTGCCGGGGTGGACGATCTCGCGCGAGCCGCCCGGCCCGTGACCGAAGGCCGGCTCGCTGATGTCGCGCCGTGGCAGGTGGATGTCCTCGCCACGCTCGACATCGCGGATCGAGCGGCCGTCGACCGCGCGGCGCACGGCCTCGCGCAACTGCCCCTGGTAGCGGCGCAGGAAGCGCTCGCGATTGCCGATCGACTTGTTCTTCCCCGCCAGTCGTCTGTCGATGATCTGCAGCATGCGTGACCCTTGCTTCACCAGCGCATGGCGGCCTGGTTCAAGAACTCTTGCGCACCCGCAGGTACCACTCGCACAGCAGTCGTACCTGCCTGGATGTGTAACCCTTGTCGACCATGCGGTTGACGAAGTTCTCGTGCTTCTTCGCTTCGTCGGCGCTGGCCTTGGCGTTGAAACTGATCACCGGCAACAATTCCTCGGTGTTCGAGAACATCTTCTTCTCGATCACCGTGCGCAGCTTCTCATAGCTTGACCACACCGGGTTGCGGCCGGCGTTGTTGGCGCGCGCACGCAACACGAAGTTGACGATTTCGTTGCGGAAATCCTTCGGGTTGGAGATGCCGGCGGGCTTCTCGATCTTCTCGAGCTCGGCGTTGAGCGAAGCCCGATCGAAGACCTCGCCGGTGTCGGTGTCGCGGTACTCCTGGTCCTGGATCCAGTAGTCGGCGTAGGTGACGTAACGGTCGAAGATGTTCTGGCCGTACTCGCTGTAGCTCTCGAGATAGGCAGTCTGGATTTCCTTGCCGATGAACTCGGCGTAGCGCGCCGAGAGCAATTCCTTGATGAAGCCAAGGTATTTCTGCTCGAGCTCGGCGGGGAACTGCTCGCGCTCGATCTGCTGCTCGAGCACGTACATCAGATGCACCGGGTTGGCGGCGATCTCGGTCGCGTCGAAGTTGAAGACCTTGCTGATGATCTTGAACGCAAAACGCGTCGAGACCCCGCTCATGCCCTCGTCGACGCCGGCGTAGTCGCGGTACTCCTGGTAGCTCTTGGCGCGCGGATCGGTGTCCTTCAGATTGTCGCCGTCGTAGATCAGCATCTTCGAGTAGAGCGAGGAATTCTCGGGCTCCTTCAGCCGCGTCAGGATCGCGAACTGGCTCATCATCTTCAAGGTGCCGGGGGCACACTTGGCGTCCTCGAGCGAGGAGTTGCGCAGCAGCTTCTCGTAGATCTTTACCTCCTCGCTCACCCGCAGGCAGTACGGCACCTTGACGATGTAGATGCGGTCGAGGAAGGCCTCGTTGTTCTTGTTGTTGCGAAACGACTTCCACTCGCTCTCGTTGCTGTGCGCCAACACGATGCCGTCGAACGGCATCGCACCGAACCCCTCGGTGCCCTTGAAGTTGCCTTCCTGGGTGGCGGTGAGCAGCGGATGCAGCACCTTGATCGGCGCCTTGAACATCTCGACGAACTCGAGCAGCCCCTGGTTGGCCAGACACAGGCCCCCCGAGAAGCTGTAGGCGTCCGGGTCGTCCTGGGCAAAGGTCTCGAGCTTCCTGATGTCCACCTTGCCGACCAAGGACGAGATGTCCTGGTTGTTCTCGTCACCCGGCTCGGTCTTGGAGACGCCGATCTGCTTCAGGACGCTCGGATAGCGCTTGACGACCTTGAACTTGCGGATGTCGCCGCCGAATTCCTCGAGGCGCTTGACTGCCCACGGGCTCATCACGTGATGCACGTAGCGCAGCGGGATGCCGTACTCCTTCTCGAGCAGCGGACCATCCTCGGCAGGATCGAACAGGCCGAGCGGCGACTCGTTCACCGGCGAGCCCTTGATCGCGTAGAACGGCACGTGTTCCATCAGGCTCTTGAGCCGCTCGGCGATCGAGCTCTTGCCGCCGCCGACGGGGCCGAGCAGATAGAGGATCTGCTTTTTTTCCTCGAGCCCCTGCGCGGCATGACGGAAGTAGCTGACGACCTGCTCGATCGCCTCCTCCATGCCATAGAACTCCGCGAAGGCCGGGTAGATCTTGATGATCTTGTTGGCGAAGATGCGCGACATCCGCGGATCGTTGCGGGTGTCGACCATCGTCGGCTCGCCGATCGCCTTGAGCATGCGCTCTGCCGCCGTCGCATAAGCGAGCGGATTGCGCCGGCACTCGTCGAGGTATTCCTCGATCGGCAACTCTTCTTCCCGGCTGCGCTCGTAGCGCGCGGCAAGATTGCTGATGACATCCATTGCTGGGCTCCTGTGTCCTGAGGAGGGGCGCTGAAGGCGAGGCCGTCCAACGTCTGGGGAAGTTCTGATGACGCCCGGAGGGGCGCCATCAGAGCTTTCCTTTCGATCCAGCAAACGCGTGAACCCAGCTTGCTTCACCCGCAACGACTGCAGCCTCGGAAAACAGCCGTGTTTACCGGGCTGTTGCGCTCTTCTCTGCGTGTAACGAGTGTCTGGCAAACAACGTGCCGTTGCACGCTTGGGTTGACCTGGTAGCCAACAGAGCAGCAACGGGGCGGCAAAGTTCCGCAGGGTATCCACGCATGCGGGCAATCCTTCTCGCGGCAGCTCACGTCGGCGCGCGCGCGTGACGCGCCGCCCGGCCTGCTCGCGACTTACCCGACGGCGTTCAGGCCGAGCCTGTCGAGCAGGCCATTGAGTTCGTCGAGCGAGCCGAACGCGATCGCGACCTCTCCCTGCTCGCCGCGCCGCGTGCGCCTCTTGATGCGGATCTCGACGGCCGCGGTCAATGCGTCGGAGAGTTGTTGCTCGATGCGCACCAGGTCGCGCGGTTTTTCGGCGCGCAGCAGCGGAGACTGCCGGCCCAGTCCCGCGGCCCGGCGCGCCACCAGTTTCTCGGCCTCGCGCACGCTCAGCTTGCGCGCGACGATCTCGTGCGCGCTGGCGATTTGCTGCGCGCCTTCGAGCGGCAGCAAGGCGCGCGCATGGCCCATGTCGAGGTCGCCGGCCATCAGCAGTTGCTGCACCGGCTCGCACAGGTTGAGCAGGCGCAGCAGGTTGCTGGCGGCGCTGCGCGAGCGCCCGACTGCCTGCGCGGCCAGTTCGTGCGTGAGGCCGAACTCGTCGGTCAGGCGCTTGAGACCTTGCGCCTCCTCGAGCGGATTGAGGTCCTCGCGCTGGATGTTTTCGATCAGCGACATCGCCGCGGCGGCCTCGTCGGGCACGTCGCGCACCAGCACCGGCACTTCGTCGAGGCCGGCGATGCGCGCCGCGCGCACGCGGCGTTCGCCGGCAATGATTTCGTAGCGCGCCACGGCTGGCGCGGCAACGCCGGCATCGATGACGCCACTGTCATCGGCACTCGGACGCGGCGCGCCAGCCAGTCGGCGCACCAGCACCGGCTGCATGATGCCCTGCGCCTTGATGCTCTCGGCGAGTTCGTACAGCGCGCCTTCATCCATGCGCGTGCGCGGCTGGTACTTGCCCGGCTGCAGACAGTCCAGCGGCAGGCTGTGCGGCAGCCGCTCGGCGGCGGCCAGCTCCGTTGCATCCTGGACGCGCGGGCCGAGCAGCGCTTCGAGCCCCAGCCCCAGCCCCTTGGGTTTTTTCGTCGCCATGTCGCAATTGTCCTTGATCGCCTGGCTCGCGCGGCGCAACAAGGCCCGTCGCGGCGAGCGCCGCGCTGGCCTGCCGTATGCTCGCCATCTGCAGCGCGCTGCGCTCGAGCGGCCACGCCACCACAGACCGCGAAGCACTGTTCTCTACCCGGAAGCAACCACATGAAATACCGCGTCTTCGTCGACGGCCAGGAGGGCACGACGGGCCTGCGCATCAACGAATACCTGGCGCAGCGCGCAGACATCGAGGTGCTGCGCATCGCGAGCGACCAGCGCCGCAACCCGGCCGAACGCGCACGGCTGCTGAATGCCGCCGACGTTGCCTTCCTATGCCTGCCCGATGCCGCGGCGCGCGAAGCCGCGGCACTCATCGACCAGGATCGCACCTGCCTGATCGATGCCAGCACGGCGCACCGCATCGATCCCGGCTGGGTCTTCGGCCTGCCCGAACTCGCGCCCGGGCAGCGCGAGCGCATCCGCGCCAGCAAGCGCATCGCCAACCCCGGGTGCCATGCATCGAGCTTCATCCTGCTGCTGCGCCCGCTGGTCGATGCGGGCCTGGTGCCGGCGGGTTTGCCGCTCTCGGCAACGTCGATCACCGGTTATTCGGGCGGCGGCAAGAAGATGATCGAGCAATACGAGGCGGGCAACGACCCGCGACTGCGCTCGCCGCGGCCCTATGGCCTCGCGCTCGGCCACAAGCACCTGCCGGAGATGACGCGGCACACCGGGCTCGCGCAGGCGCCCCTCTTCATGCCGGTGGTCGGCAACTTCTACAAGGGCCTGGCGGTGATGGTGCCGCTCCAGCTCTCACAACTGGCCCCGGGTACGACCGCCGAGCGAGTGCACGAGGCGCTGTCCGAGCGGTATGCGGATGAGCGCTTCGTTCGCGCGATGCCGCTGCGCGATGCGGCGACGCTGGACAGCGGCTTCTTCGATGTGCAGGGCAGCAACGACACCAACCGCGCCGACCTGTTCGTCTTCGGCCACGAGCAGCAAGCCATCCTGATCGCCCGCCTCGACAACCTCGGCAAGGGCGCCAGCGGCGCCGCGGTGCAATCGATGAACGTGCACCTGGGCGTCGATGAAGGGCTCGGACTCTAGCGGCGACGGGCAGCGCGGCGTCAACGCTCCGCCGCGAAATTTCAGGCCGGCCGGTGCGGCCCGGCCCGCCACCGCATCACCCCGTCACGCGATCGTCTGCGGCCGCAGCCTCTCGACGCGCTGCGCCATTTCACGCGCAAACTCGACGAAGGCCTGCGCGCCCTTCGATTGCGGGTCGAAAACCACCCCTGGCAAACCGTAGCTCGGTGCTTCGGCAAGGCGGACGTTGCGCGGAATCACGGTGTCGAAAACCTTGTCGGCGAAGTGCCCCTTGAGTTGTTCGCTGACCTGTTGCTGCAAGGTGATGCGCGGGTCGAACATCACGCGCAGCAAACCGATGATCTGAAGCTCCGGATTCAGGTTGGCGCGAACCTGCTTGATGGTGTTGACCAGGTCGCTCAAGCCCTCGAGTGCGAAATACTCGCATTGCATCGGCACGATGACGCCGTGTGCACTACAGAGGCCGTTCAGGGTCAGCAGGCTCAGGCTTGGCGGGCAGTCGATCAGCACGAAGTCGTATTCGTGGCGCACCGCGGTCAGCGCGTCGCGCAGGCGCTTTTCGCGCCGCGACTGCGTGACCAGTTCGATCTCGGCGCCGGCGAGTTCGCGGTTGGCACCGATCACATCGTAGCCGGCCTTCTCGGCCGACCGCCGGGCTTCGGCAGCGCTCGCGTTGCCCAGCAGAACGTCGTACACAGACAGTGTGAGCGCACGCTTATCTATGCCCGAACCCATCGTCGCATTGCCCTGCGGATCGAGATCGACGACCAGCACGCGTTTGCCGATTCGGGCGAGGCCCGCCGCGAGATTCACGGTCGTCGTCGTCTTGCCGACGCCGCCTTTTTGGTTGGCGACGCAAAAGACACGCATCTGGCGCGAATTTTCAGACCCTGCAGCTCCGGCAAGCGGCGCATCGGCGATGGATTCGTCTCCGGTCATGGATTGATTTCCTTCGGGCCTCGAAGCGACGGACCTGTCAGTACGCTGCGAATGGGGTTTGCGCCATGTTCCGTGCCGACGAAGCGTCTTTCCTGGCCGCCTGCATTCTAGACGTCGCCCGACGCTGCGCGCTGTGCCGATGACGCGTCGGATCTTTTGATCCACACCAGGTGCCGCTCGGCATCCAAACCAGGCGGCGCCAACTGTTCCACGTGAAACACACGCCACCCGGTGGGCAAAGCCGCTTCCTCCCGTTCGTCCGGCCGCTTGCCTTTCATTGCAAGAAAAACACCCGCCGGCTTGAGCGAACCCTGAGCGCTGATGATGAAGTCACCGAGCGCCGCAAACGCGCGCGACGCAATGACGTCGAACGCAGGCAGACGCAGGCTTTCGACCCTGGCATGCGCAGCCGCGACGTTCTTCAGGCGCAACTCGCCAGCCGCCTGTTGAATGAAAGCCGCCTTCTTGCCGACGGCGTCGACGCAGCAAACCTGCAGTTGCGGCAGCATCACCGCGAGGATGATGCCTGGCAGCCCGGCGCCACTGCCGACATCGAGCAGACGGGCTTCACGCGCGCCCAGATGCCGCTGCAGCGGGCCCACGATCGCCAGGCAATCGGCCAGGTGCTGCGTCAGCATTTGTTCCGGGTCACGCACCGCCGTCAGGTTGTAGACAGCATTCCAGCGCTGCAGCAGCAGAAGATAACGGTGCAGCGATCCGACTTGCGCGTCACTGGCTGCCAGCTCGAGCTCCGCGCAGATTGCGCGCAAGCGCGCCTCGATGTCGGGCCCGCTCACCCAACGCTCAATTGACTTTCGCGCCTGCAGAGCGGGCGCTTCGGAATGCGGGGCGTCCGCTCTTTTTCAGATGCACCAGCAGCAGCGAGACCGCTGCCGGCGTGATTCCTGACAACCGCGAGGCGATGCCCAGCGTCTCAGGTCGGTGGCGGCTCAAGGTTTGGCGCGCCTCGAATGACAACGCCTGCACCTCCGCGTAGTCGAGATCCTGAGGCAGACGGGTTGCTTCAAGCCGGGCGGAGCGAGCGACATCCTGGTCCTGTTTCTCGACATAGCCGGCGTATTTCAATTCGATCTCGATTTGCTCGGCCACTGAATCGGCAAGAACATCGCCCACTTCGAGGCGAAGCGTTTCACGTGAAACGGCCCCGGCGGAGCCTCCAAGAGAAGCGACTCCGTCGAACGTGACACCCGGCCGACGCAGCAAGTCGGCCAAATTCGAGCCGCGGCTCATCGGCGCCCCGAGCAACTTCTCGGCAAGTTCCGCCGACACATCTTCCGGCTGTATCCACGTGTTCCGCAGCCGCGTTGTTTCACGTGAAACGATATCGTTCTTGCGGTTGAAGGCGTCCCAGCGTCGGTCGTTGACCAGCCCAAGTCGCCGACCTTTCTCGGTCAGCCGCACATCTGCATTGTCCTCGCGCAGGCGCAAGCGATATTCGGCCCGGCTGGTGAACATGCGATACGGCTCGGTGACGCCTTTGGTCGTCAGGTCGTCGACCAGCACGCCGAGGTAAGCCTCGTCCCGGCGAAGCTGCCACGGCGCCTCGCCGCGTACCGCAAGCACCGCATTGACGCCGGCGTAGAGCCCCTGGGCCGCCGCTTCTTCGTAGCCGGTCGTGCCGTTGATCTGCCCGGCAAAAAAGAGGCCGTTGATCGCGCGGGTCTCGAAATTGGTCTTCAAGGCGCGCGGGTCGAAGTAGTCATATTCGATCGCGTAGCCCGGACGCAAAATGTGCGCGTTCTCGAGCCCGGCGATCGAGCGCACTGCGGCCCACTGGATGTCGAACGGAAGTGACGTCGAGATGCCGTTCGGATAGATCTCGTGCGTCGTCAGGCCTTCCGGCTCCAGGAAGATCTGGTGCGAGGCTTTGCCGGCAAAGCGATTGATCTTGTCCTCGATGCTCGGGCAGTAGCGCGGGCCGACGCCCTCGATGGCGCCGGTGAACATCGGGCTGCGGTCGAAGCCGCTGCGCACGATCTCGTGGGTGCGCTCGTTGGTTTCGGTGATCCAGCAGGGCACTTGCCGCGGGTGGTGCGCCGGGTCGCCAAGGAAACTGAAAACCGGCATCGCCTGCGCGATCTGACCGTCTTCATCCCGCACGCCGTCGCCCGGCTGCTTCAGCAGCCTCGAGAAATCAATCGAGCGTCCGTCGAGTCGCGGCGGCGTGCCGGTCTTCAGCCGACCTTGCGGGAGCTTCAACTCCTTCAGGCGAGCCGACAACGTGATCGCCGGCGGATCGCCGGCGCGGCCTGCCGCGTGGTGCTCGAGGCCGACATGGATCTTGCCATCGAGGAAGGTGCCCGCCGTGAGCACCACCGCGGGAGCTTCGAAGCGAACACCCACTTGCGTGACGACGCCCGTCACCCGGTCATCACTGAGCATCAGATCGTCGCAGGCGCCCTGGAACAGCCACAACCCCGGCTGGTTCTCGAGGGATCGGCGAATGGCCGCCTTGTAGAGCAACCGATCGGCCTGTGCACGCGTTGCACGCACCGCAGGACCCTTCGAGCCGTTGAGGATGCGCCAGTGAATGCCGGCCTCGTCGGCCGCCTCGGCCATGGCGCCGCCCAGCGCGTCGATTTCCTTGACCAGATGCCCCTTGCCGATGCCGCCGATCGACGGGTTGCAGCTCATCTGCCCCAAGGTCTCGAGGTTGTGCGTCAGCAGCAGGGTGGCCGCACCCATGCGGGCGGCGGCAAGCGCGGCCTCGGTGCCGGCATGACCGCCGCCGACGACGATGACATCGAAATTCTTGGGAAATAGCATCAGGATGCTCGCTTCAGGCAACCTTCGATTCTAGGAAGTCATGCCGATTGCTGCCGGCGAGGGTGTATCGCGGTACGCGAAACGCCGTTGCAGCCTCCCACGGTGGGCTTTTGCGATCGCCATGCGACGACGCCTTGCCTGATCGGGGCCATGGCCTGGTCCCGCGCGCGCTGCATTCGATCGCCCGCCAAGCTCATCGCAACGCTGCACCCCGCAACTCGCGTGCAACCCACGCAATCCCGGCAGCGGTGATGGCCGCGCAGACCCCCAGCGGCACTAGAAACTGCCACGCGCTGAAGCCTTCGCCCTTCAAAACCTGCGTCATAAGCACGTTTTGCGCCAGCGCCGGGACCCACAGATGCCACGGCGCGTCGCTGCCGAGCTTGAAGACGCTGGCCAGCGGCAAGAGCGAGACAGCCAGCACGACGAGCGTGGTCGTCGCCTGCGCCTCCTTGAAGCTGCGGCTGCGGATCGCAACCGCCATCAGCAGTGCTGCGAGCGCCGCGGCGAAGGGCAGCAGCACGACGAGGAAGAGCAGCGCCTCGCGCAGCCCATACTGGAACATCGCCGCCAAAGTGTCGCTGCGCAACAGCCACTGCCCGGAAAGAAAGCTCAGGCTGCTGAGCAGCGCGATCAGCATGCCGATCGCCGCGACCGCGGCCCATTTGCCAACGACCAGCGCCCAGCGCTGCGTCGGGTTCATCAGCAGCGGCTCGAGCGACCCGCGCTCGCGTTCGCCGGCGGTCGTGTCGAGCGCCGCGGTGAGCGCTCCGTAGAGCACCGCCATCAGCACGAAAAATGGCAGCACGCCGGTGAGCTGCATCGCGCGCGTCTGGTTGCTGGCGAGGTCGACGTGCTCGACCCGGACCGGTTCCAGCAAGTCGACCGAGATGCCGCGCAGCGCCAGCCCGAGCGTCGCGCGCTCGCGGTTGAAGCCGGCCAGCAACTGCGTCACGCGGCCGGCCGCGGCGCTCGAGCGCGGATTGGCGCCGTAGCCGGTCACCTCGACGCGCGGCGATCGTCCATGCAGCAGTGCAGCCTCGAAATCATCCGGGATCACAAGGACCGGGTCGGCGAGCGACGAGTCGCGCAGGCGTGCCGCCCAATCGTGCGGTGCCGGCAGAATCACGGCGCTCTGGCGCTCGAGGTAGTTGCGCAGGGTCGGCGCATGCTCGATGCCCGCGACATGGACCTCGCGCTGCTCGGCGTGCGCCTCGAGCGACGCGACCAGCGCCGAGATCGCGACGAGCACCAGCGGCCCGAGCAGCACCGCGGAAATCAGCACGGTCGCCAGGGTGCGGCGGTCGCGCAGCGCGTCGACGACTTCCTTGCGAAAGACCGTGCCGATGGCACGCAGCGCCGCGCGCAGACCGGTGCGCGCCGTCCACCACGACACGCGCTTTCCGCTCATGCGGCCGCACCGGCGTAGGCCAGGTCGACGAACGCGGCCTCGAAGTCGCTGCGGCCGGTACGCGCCAGCAACTCGGCAATGCCGCCGCTGGCAACCGTGCGGCCGTCCGCGACGATGACGACCTCGTCGCACAGTCGCTCCGCCTCCTGCATGATGTGCGTGGAGAAGACGATGCACTTGGCACCGCCCGCCGGCGTCGCCAGCCAGCGCAGGCTTTCGCGCAAGGCGCGCGTCGCCAGCACGTCGAGCCCGTTGGTCGGCTCGTCGAGCAGGATGTTGGCCGGGTCGTGCACCAGGGCCCGCGCCAGCGCGGTCTTCATGCGCTCGCCCTGGCTGAAGCCGGCGCAGCGCCGGTCGAGCAGCGGGCTCATCGCCAGCATGCGCGCCAATTCCTCGGCGCGCGCATTGGCGCGATCGCGATCCATCCCGTGCAGGCGGCCGTAGTAGACGATGTTCTCGCGCGCCGTCAGCCGCGGATAAAGGCCGCGCGCATCGGAGAGCACACCCATGCGCGCCTGCGCCGCGCGCGGCAGCAAGGCGACATCAATGCCGTCGACCCGCAAGCTGCCGGCGTCGGGCGCAACGAGCCCGGCCAGCATCCGCAAGGTCGTCGTCTTGCCCGCGCCGTTGGCGCCGAGCAGCCCGGTGATGCACCCGTCGGCGGCGTCGAAGCCGATGTCGCGCACGGCGTGCACCGGGGCAGCTCGGGTCCAAGGGCGGCGCCGCGCCGCAGCGAAACGCTTGGCCAGATGGCGCACGGCAATCATCGCGGCGTGTCGCGCTCGATCGGCCGGTACGCCGGCGGCCTGGGAATGGCGCTGACGCAAGCGGTATCGACGGCCAGCGCGGCACGATCGTCGGCGGCGTCGAAGAAGCGCTGGATCACGTCGGGCATGCAGCCGGTCGCCATCACGCCGTGTCCGGCGTTGGCGACGACGACATGGCGTGCCATCGCCCCGAGCGCCTGTGCGACGCGGGCGCCGTGGCGCGGCGGCGTTGCCGGATCGAGTCCGCCGCTCAACACCAATGCCGGTGAAGCGCCGGGCGCGATCGTGTAGAAGCCCGCCGGCACCGGGCCGCGGGGCCACTCGGCACAGGCGCGTTGGTAGAGCTCGGCCATATCGTGGCCGAAGTCGGCGCCTGCGGCATCATGCGTCGAGCCGAGCCGCGGCACGTCCTCGGCACAGATCACGGAGAAATGCATTCCCATCGCCAGCCCGCTGCCCCGCGCCTCCAGCATGGCACTCAAGCCCATCAGCGGTTCCCAGCGGCCTTTGGCGGCCGCATCGATCGCCACCGGCAGTCCCGCGGCCAGCGCCGGCACATAGAGCGGGCCGCGCACTGCGCCGAGCAGCAAGCCGCGCGTCACCACGAGCGACTCCGGCACGCCGGTCAACGGGTCTTGCACCACTGCCGGCTGTGGCAGCCGCTGCAGCAACGCATGCCATTGCACGCGCAGTTCCGGGTGCGCGTGACGGCAGGCGTCTTCGGCCTCGCAGGCCGCCAGCATCGCGTCGAACGCGGTTTGGCCGTCGGTGGAGAAGCTCGCCGGCAGCGCCATGTCGGGTGGCGCGGCGCCGTCGAGCACGCTGCGCCGCACCGCCTGCGGGAACTGGCGCAGGTATTCGAGTTCGACCCGCGTGCCGTAGGAGCCGCCAAGCAGGTTGATGCGTCGTGCACCGAGCTGGCGGCGCACGGCGTCGAGATCCTGCACGGCGAGGCTGGTCGTGAAATAGCCCAGGTCGGAGACGTTTCTGATGTAGGGCAGCCGTTGCAGTCTCTCGCGACAGGCGGCCAGCCGTTCGAGCTGACGTTGCGGGTCGGTGGCATCGGTCCACGGCTCGCGCTCGGTGTCCCCGCAGTCGAGCGACGCCGAGCGGCCGGTGCCGCGCTGGTCGACGAAGACGATGTCGCGCCGGCTGTTGAGCCGCTGCAGCAGCGGCAGCACCACCGGCGCCAGCTCGATCGCGCTTTGCCCAGGGCCGCCGGCCAGCATGAAGATCGGGTCATCGTGGTGCCGCCGCGCCACCGCCGGGACGACGACATAGCGGACGGTGATCTGCGTCCCCGACGGCCGCTCCGGGTCGAGCGGGCGCTCGAGGGCGCCGCACTTCGCACTGTATTCGATGCCGGCGATGCGGCAGTCGACAAGGCGCGACCCGGCCGCTGCGGCCGGCCCCGCCACGGCCACGGCGCCCAGCAGCACCCCGGCAGCGACGCCGAGCGCCGCCGCGAGCAAGCGCGTGAGCCCAGGCGGCAAGCCCGCTACTCGCCGAGCGCGCGCTTCAGCTCGCCGCTCTCGATCAGCCGGGCCGTCTCGTCGGCGCCGCCGACCAGCACGCCCTTGACGAAGACCATCGGGAACGTCGGCCAGCCGGTCCACATCTTGAGCGCGTTGCGCTTGCGCCAGAGGCTGAGATAGCTGCCGTATTCGAGGTACTGGTGCGAGATCCCGGCAGCGTCCAGCAGGCGACGCGCGCGCCGGCAATGCGGGTTCTGCCGCATGCCGACCACCAGCACCGGGTTCGACAGCGACGCGGCCTGCACGTTGTGCACGATGTCGGCATGATGATTCGCGACTGTCTCGCGGATCGCCGGGTGCACGCGGGCTTCTTCCAGAATCGTTCTCGGCATGGCGGCTCGGGTTGGGGCGGTCGCCGACGATAGCATCGCGGTCGGCAGCCCCAGGCGGGGAAAATCATTCGGTCAGCACGCCGCGCTGGAAGTCTGCCACCGCCTGTTGCAGCTCGGCCGTGGTGTTCATCACGAAGGGGCCGTATTGCGCAATTGGCTCGTGCAGGGGCTTGCCGGCCACCAGCAGCACGCGCGCAGGCTCGTGCAGATCGGCCGGCGCGCTGAGAACGACGCCGTCCGCAGCCGGGTCGTTGCGCAGGATCGCCATGCGTTCACGCTCGACCGGCGCGTCGCGCTCGTCGGCGACCTCGACCGCACCGCCGTAGACGTAGAAAAAGGCATTGTGACCGGGCGGCAGCTCGGTCTCGAAACGCGCGCCGGGCGCCAACGTCAGATCGAGGACGATCGGCTCCGTGGTCGGCCGCGAGACGGCTCCAGCCACGCCGTGGCTCGCCCCGGCGATCACTCGCACCTGGGCGCCGTCCTGCTCGAAGCGCGGCACGGCGGCGGGTTCGATGTCACGGTACTCGGGCGCCTTCAGCTTGTCGCGCGCCGCGAGGTTGACCCACAGCTGAAAGCCCGCCATGCGACCACTTTCCTGCTCGGGCATCTCGGAATGGACGATGCCGCGGCCCGCGGTCATCCATTGCACGCTGCCGGGCTGCAGCAAGCCGACGTTGCCGACGCTGTCCCGGTGGCGCATGCGGCCCGCCAGCATGATGGTCACCGTCTCGAAGCCGCGGTGCGGATGTTCTGGGAAGCCGGCGATGTAGTCGTCCGCGCTGTCGCTGCCGAAGGCGTCGAGCATCAGGAACGGATCGAGCCGCTGCTGCAGCGCTTGCGCCAGCACGCGGGTGAGCTTCACCCCCGCGCCATCGGAAGTGGGCTGTCCACGCAGGACGCGTTCGACGGTGCGGGAAAGACGGATCGAGACGGGTACCGGCATTCTGAGACTCCTTTTGCTGCAGATGCTGCCATCCCGGCGGAAAACAACATCTCGGCAGGCTTGCCCCGACCGCGTTCTAATGCAGTTTGCGGAACCGCTTGCAAGGACTCTCGATGAAGCTCTACTACAGCCCCGGCACCTGTGCGCTTTCGGTCGACATCGCGTTGCGCGAGGCAGAACTCGCCTTCACTCCGGTACTCGTCAGCATCAAGACGCACAAGCTGGCGGACGGCACCGACTATTACAGCATCAACCCGAAAGGCTACGTGCCGCTGCTCGAACTCGAAGCCGGCGAACGCCTCACCGAGGCCGCGGCGATCCTGCAGTACGTCGCCGACAAGGCGCCCGCGACGATGCTCGCACCGGCCGCCGGCACGATGGCGCGCTACCACCTGCAGGAGTGGCTCAACTTCGTCAGCAGCGAGGTCCACAAGTCGTTCAGCCCACTCTTCAGCCCAGCGACACCGGAGGACTACAAGCCGATCGTGCGCGCCAAGATCCTCGACCGGCTGACCTGGACCGACAGCCAGCTCACCAAGCAGCTCTACCTGCTGAGCGACCACTTCAGCGTCGCCGACGCCTACCTCTACACGATCACGCGCTGGTGCCAGCCGATGAAGCTCGACATCTCCAGTCTGGCACGTCTGAACGCCTTCATGGCGCGCGTCGAAGCGCGGCCGGCGGTGCAGGAAGCGCTGAAGTTCGAAGGCCTGCTGAAGTAGCGCAGCCCGCGGCGTCAGGCCAGTTCGGCAGCCGCCAGCAACGCCTTCGTGTAGGGCTCGCGCGGCGCGTCGAACAGCGCCTCGGCTTCGCCCTCCTCGACGATCGCACCATCTTTCATCACCAGCACCCGGTGCGCCATCGCGCGCACCACGGCGAGATCATGGCTGATGAAGAGGTAGCTGATGCCGTAGTGGCGCTGCAGGTCGGCCAGCAGTTGCAGCACCTGCTGCTGCACCGAGACGTCGAGCGCCGAGGTCGGCTCGTCGAGCACCAGCACTTCGGGGCGCAGCACCACAGCGCGCGCGATCGCGATGCGCTGGCGCTGGCCGCCGGAGAACTCGTGCGGATAGCGGTTGAGCACGTCGGCCACGCCATGGCGCTCGGAGAGACCCACCTCGTCGAGCATCGCGCGCACGCGCGCCTCGCGCGCCTCGCGCGAGAGCTCGGGGTGATGCAAGGCCAGGCCCTCGCCGACGATCTGGCCCACCGTCATGCGCGGGCTGAGCGACGCGAACGGATCCTGGAACACCACCTGCATGCGCCGGCGCATCGCGCGCAGCTCTTGGCGCCCGGCGTCGTCGATGCGCTGGCCGTCGAGCCACACTTCGCCGTCGGCCAGCGGCTGCAGCGCCAGGAGCGCCATGCCGAGCGTCGTCTTGCCCGAGCCCGACTCGCCGACGATGCCCAGCGTCTCGCCGCGTCGCAGCCGCAAGGTCGCGTTGCACACCGCATCGAAGCGACGCTTGCGCCACCAGCCGGCACTGCTGAGGAAGGCGACATCGACATGGCGCGCATCCACCAGGATCGGTGCGCCTTCGGGCAAGGCCTGCACCTGGCGCTGCGGCCGGCTGGCGAGCAGTCGCCGCGTGTATTCGTGCTTTGGTGCGGAGAAGACTGCCGTGGTGGCGCCGCTCTCGACGAGGCGGCCACGCTCCATCACGCCGACCCGCTGCGTGAAGCGCCGCACCAGGTTGAGATCGTGCGTGATGAAGAGCAGCGCCATGCCGAGATCACGCTGAAGATCGTCGAGCAGCGCGAGAATCTGCGCCTGCACCGTGACATCGAGCGCGGTCGTCGGCTCGTCGGCGATCAGCAGGCGCGGCCGGCAGGCCAGCGCCATCGCGATCATCGCGCGCTGGCGCTGGCCGCCCGAAAGCTGGTGCGGATAGGAATCGATGCGGCGCGCGGGCTCCGCGATGCCGGTCTGCGCGAGCAACTCGATGGCGCGTGCGCGAGCCGCGTTCGGCCGCAAGGCCTCGTGCAGCCGCAGCACCTCGGCGATCTGGTCGCCGACCGTGTAGAGCGGGTTCAGCGCCGTCATCGGCTCCTGGAAGATCATGCCGATCTGCGCGCCGCGTACCGCACGCATCGCGCGCTCGGACTTCAGCATCAGGTCCTCGCCGTCGAAGCGGATGCGCCCGCTGGTCGTCGCCGCATCGACGAGACGCAGGATCGACAAGGCGGTGATCGACTTGCCCGAGCCCGATTCGCCGACCAGCGCGAACTTCTCGCCGGCGGCGATGCTGAACGAGACCTCATCGACCACGGTCGATGCGCCGAAGCGCACGCTCAGGCGATCGATTTCGAGCAAGGGTGCTGTCATGGAGGTCATTTCCTCGTGTCGAAGGCGTCGCGCAGTGCCTCGCCGATGAACGTCAGGAGCAGCATCATCACGACCAGCAGCACGAAGGTCGGCACGATGATCCACCAGGAATCGAGGTTGTCCTTGCCCTGGCGCAGCAGATCGCCGAGCGAGGGCACCGAAGGCGGCACGCCGAGGCCCAGGAAATCGAGCGAGGTGAGGGCGACGATCGCCGCGCTCATGCGAAACGGCAGGAAGGTGATGACCGGCGTCAGCGAATTGGGCAGGACGTGGCGCCAGATGCAGGAATTCGGCCCGCACGTAGTCCGACAGCCCCATCCAGCCCCACAGCGACAGCAGCAACAGCAGCAGCAAGAGCGAGGGCTCGAAGATCGACGCGAAGATGATCAGGAGATAAAGCTCGGGCACCGCGCCCCAGATCTCGATCAGCCGCTGCAGGGTGAGGTCGATGCGTCCGGCGAAATAGCCCTGTACGGCGCCGGCGGCGATGCCCATCACCGTACCCGTGACGGTCAGCGCCAACGCGAACCAGATGCTGACGCGAAAGCCGTAGATGAGGCGGGCAACAACGTCCTGGCCGACGGCATCGGTGCCGAGCCAGTTCTGCGCGCTCGGCGGCGCCGGATTCGGCGCCTTCTGGAAGTAGTGCACCGAGCTCGCGCCGTTGCGGTTCAAGGTGTAGATCGCCCAGTTGTCGGGCTTGTCGAACTCGCGCGCGATCAGCGGGTCGCCCCAGTCGGTCGACGTGCCGAAGTCGCCGCCCATCGCCGTCTCCGGCGGGTTGTCGAACACCGGGAAGTAGAGTTGCCCGTCGTGGTACGCAACCAGCGGCCGATCGTTGCTGACCAGTTCGGCGGCCGTCCCGAAGACCAGCATCGCGAGGAAGAGCCACAGCGACAGATAGCCGACGCGGTTGCGCTTGAAGCGCGCCCAGGCGCGCCGGTTCGGCGACAGGCGCGCCGGCGCCGCCGCCAGCGTCTTCGGCAGCGCCGCGCTCGCCCCCACCAGCACACCGCTCATCGCGCCGCACTCCCGAACTGCACACGCGGATCGACGACGACGTACAGCAGGTCGGAGACGAGCTTGACGACGAGTCCGATCAGGGTGAAGAGGTAGAGCGCGCCCAGCACCACCGGGAAGTCACGGCGAACCACCGATTCATAGGACAGCAGGCCCAGGCCGTCGAGCGAGAACAAGGTCTCGATCAGCACCGAGCCCGCGAAGAACGCGCCGACGAAGGCGGCCGGAAAGCCGGTGATCAGCGGGATCAGCGCGTTGCGGAAGATGTGCTTGTAGAGCACGCGGCGCTGCGACAGACCCTTGGCGCGCGCCACCAGCACGTACTGCTTCCGCATCTCCTCGACGAAGACGTTTTTCGTCAGCATCGTCATCACCGCGAAGCTGCCGATCACCAGGCAGATCAGCGGCAGGGTCAGATGCCAGAAATAGTCGGCGATGCGCGCCGGCCACGCGAGCTCCGACCAGTCATCCGAGGTGAGGCCACGCAGCGGGAACCACTCGAGAAAGCTGCCGCCGGCAAACAGCACGATCAAGAGCACGCCCAGCACGAAGCCAGGGATGGCGTAGCCGACCAGCACCAGCAGCGAGGTCATGAAATCAAAGCGGCTGCCGTCGCGCACCGCCTTGGCCACGCCGAGCGGGATCGAGATCAGGTAGGAGATGAGAAACGTCCAGACGCCGAGTGAGATCGACACCGGGAGCTTTTCCTTGATCAAGGTCCAGACGTCCTTGTTTTGCAGGAAGCTGCGTCCGAGGTCGAAACGCGCGAAGTTCCACAGCATCTCGACATAGCGCACATGCGCCGGCTTGTCGAAGCCGTAGAGCTTCTTCAGCGCCTCGACCTGCTTGGCGTCGATGTCGCGGCCGGCCTTGTAGACCGCGCCTTCGCCCCCGCGCTGCGCGGTGCGCGCCTCGGCCAAGACCTGCTCGACCGGACCGCCCGGCACGAACTGGATCACGATGAAGGTGATGGTCAGCGCCCCGAGCAGGGTCGGGATCATCAGGAGCACGCGCTTGAGGATGTAGGCGAGCATCGGTTGTTCTCGGCTGCTCAGCGCCTGGCCGGGTCCTTGATCCACCAGGTCTCGAGCGGCCACGCCGGCCAGCCCGAGGCGGTGTCGATCGAAAAATAGCGTGCCTGCACCTTCGGCATGTCGAACCGGGTCCAGTACGCGGTGGGCTGCGCGTCCGAGTAGAGCTCCGGGATCTGCCAGAAGCTCCACATCACGACGCGGTCGAGCGCGCGGCACGCGTCCTGCAACTGCTGCAAGGTCTGCGCGCGTGCCATCGCCTGCAGGATGTGGTCGACCGCGGCGCTCTTGACGCCGCGGAAGTTGTTGTTGCCCGGCTGATCGGCCGAGGCGCTGCCGAGCACCGAGATGTAGTCGATCGCCGAGGGTATCGTGAACTCGCCGCCGGCAATCGTGATCAGGTCGAAGTCGTACTGCTCGAGGCGCCGGCGGTAGAGCGCGAAGTCGACGGCGCGGGTCTTCAGCTGGATGCCCAGCTTGTTGAGGTTGCGCTCCCAGTCGGCCTGGCGCGTGGCCTCGCCGGGCGTGAGATACGTCATCTCGAACGCCTCGCCCCGGGCATTGCGCAACTGGCCCTCGGCATCGAGCTTCCAGCCGGCCTCATCGAGAAGATCGCGCGCCCGCAAGAGGTTGCGGCGCAGCCGTTCGGGCTCTGCGCCCGTGTCTGCGGGCCGGAACGCCGGACCGAAGACCTCTGCCGGCAGCTCCG
>CAJDUZ010000050.1_pt1 | contig 26294 bp, 22 predicted proteins | sample 7391221 | NCBI WGS metagenome assembly CAJDUZ01 (sample SAMEA7055692, study PRJEB34461) | soil metagenome | biome: terrestrial ecosystem; feature: Peninsula; material: soil | place: Antarctica | collected 2016
TCGGGCTTCGCCGTGACCGACCTGTCGCAGGACGGCTTTGCCGCCGGCCAGCTCTATGGGCTTTCGATCGACAGCAAGGGCGTTGTCATGGCGACCTATTCGAACGGCCAGTCGAAGGCCGCCGGCCAGGTCGAGCTCGCGACCTTCCGCAACCCGCAAGGCCTGAAGCCCCTGGGCGGCAACCTCTGGGCCGGCACGCTCGACTCGGGCACGCCGATCGTCGGCACGCCGGCCAGCGGCAACCTCGGCGTGCTGCAGTCGGGCGCCCTGGAGGAATCCAACGTCGATCTCACCAGCGAGCTCGTCAACATGATCACCGCGCAGCGCATCTACCAGGCCAATGCGCAGACGATCAAGACCGGGGACCAGGTGTTGCAGACCCTGGTCAACCTGCGTTGATGCCGGCGCGGATGCAGCGCATGAATTTCGTGTCGAGCCGGCCGATGCTGTTGCAGCTGACGCGCCCGGGCGCCGCAGCACGCGGCGCGCGCGGCGGAGGTCGCTGATGGACCGCATGATCTATCTGTCGATGTCGGGCGCGAAGGCGACGATGCAGCGCCAGGACGCGCTGGCCGGCAACCTCGCCAACCTCTCGACGCCGGGCTTTCGTGCCGAGATGGAAGCGTTCCGTGCGGTGCCGGTGCAAGGCAGCGGCGCCAGCACCCGCGTCTACACCTTGGAGACCACCAGCGGCTACGACCCGACCCCGGGGCCGGTCGCCGAGACCGGGCGCAACCTCGATGTGGCCGTGAAAGGCGACAGCTGGCTTGCGGTGCAGGCGCTCGACGGCATCGAGGCCTACACGCGCGGCGGCGCGCTCGAGGTCTCGAACGACGGCACCTTGACGACGCGCGGTGGCCTGATGGTGCTGGGTGACGGCGGCCCGATCCAGGTGCCGGAGAACGCCGAGATCACGATCGGTGCCGACGGCACCGTCAGCGCCAAGACCTACGACGGCAAGAGCAACGCGATCGGGCGCCTGAAGCTCGTGACGCCCGAGGCGCCGCTGCTGCGTGGCGAGGACGGCCTGTTTCGCGATCCGGCCGGCGAGCTGACCGCCGACGCTACGGCGCGTGTGCAAGGCGGTGCGCTCGAGGGCTCCAACGTCAGCGCGATCGAGACGATGGTCGCGATGATCGCCGCGGCGCGCCAGTTCGAGTCGCAGATGAAGCTGCTGACAACCGCCGAGAACAACGACAAGGCCGCAGCGCAACTGCTGTCGTCCAACTGACCCCGAGGAGACCGCGATGATGCGTGCACTGTGGATTGCCAAGACCGGCATGGAAGCCCAGCAGACCCAGCTGGACGTGATCTCCAACAACCTCGCCAACGCGTCGACCAACGGCTACAAGAAGTCGCACGCGGTGTTCGAGGACCTGATGTACCAGAACCTGCGACAGTCGGGCGCCAACAGCACCGAGCAGACGACGGTGCCGACCGGTCTGCAGGTGGGTCTGGGCACGCACGCGGTCGCGACCTCGCGCAGCTTCGCGCAGGGAAGCCTCCAGCAAAGCAGCAATCCGCTGGACGTTGCCGTCAACGGCCTGGGTTTCCTCGAGATCCAGATGCCCGACGGCACCACCGCCTACACCCGGGACGGCTCGTTCCAGGTGAATGCGCAAGGCCAGCTCGTCACCAACAGCGGCTACACGGTGCAGCCCGGCATCACGATCCCGCCGAATTCGCAGAGCGTGACGATCGGCGCCGACGGCACCGTCAGCATCGTGCTGCCGGGCCAGGCGCAGCCGCAGACGGTCGGCAAGCTCCAGCTGGCGAGTTTCGTCAACCCGGCCGGACTCGACCCGAAAGGCCAGAACCTTTACGTCGAGACGGCCGCTTCGGGGACACCCAACAGCGGCACGCCGGGACAAAACGGCCTGGGCATCCTGCAGCAGGGCTTTGTCGAGACCTCCAACGTCAATGTCGTCGAGGAGCTGGTCGGGATGATCCAGACGCAGCGCGCCTACGAGCTCAATTCGAAGGCGATCCAGACCGCCGACCAGATGCTGCAGAAGCTCGCGCAGCTTTGAGCCGCCAGGACATCATGAAACGCATCCCCGGGATCGCTGCCTCGCTCGTCACCGCGCTGCTGCTTGGCGGCTGCCAGACCATCAACCCGACACCCAAGGTCGACGTGGCGCAGCCGACGGCGCTGCGCGCGCCGGTGGTCGTGCCGCCGGCGATCAACAACGGCGCCATCTTCCAGGCCGCGCAATACCGGCCGCTGTTCGAGGATTACCGCGCACGCCTGGTCGGCGACACCGTCATGGTGCAGATCGTCGAGAAGATCAGCGCGACGCAGACCAGCACCAGCTCGATCGACAAGAGCGGCAGCGTGGCCGGCAGCATCACCGCCTTGCCGGGTGTCGCCGCCAACTCGTTCGGCCTCGGGCGCGCCAGCGTCGGCGGCGGTTCCAGCAATACCTTCGCCGGCAAGGGCAGCACCGTCAACAGCAACGACTTCTCCGGCACCATCACCGCCACCGTCATCGAGGTGCTGCCCAATGGCCACCTGCTCGTGGCCGGCGAGAAGCAGATCGGCGTCAACCAGAACGTCGATGTGCTGCGCTTTTCGGGCCAGATCGATCCGCGCGCGATCCAGAGCGGGAACATCGTCGCGTCGGCGCAGATCGCCAATGTGCGCATCGAGCAGCGCGGCCGCGGTCAGCAGGCCGAGGCGCAGCAAATTGGCTGGCTCGGACGCTTCTTTTTGAGCGTTCTGCCGATCTGAGCGTGGCCAGAATCGGTGGCATGCCGGACCTCGCTGCCATGCACAAGCTCGATCGACTGTTGCGCGTCGTGATCGCCCTCGCCGCCGTGGCCGCCAGTGCCGCGCTGTGGTGGCCGGGACCGGCGCAGGCGGCGCGGCTGAAGGAAGTCGCCTCGGTGCAGGGCGTGCGCAGCAACCCCTTGGTCGGCTACGGCCTGATCGTCGGGCTCGACGGCACCGGCGACCAGACCACGTCGACGCCGTTCACGACGCAGACCGTCAATGCGCTTTTGCAGCAGCTCGGCATCACCGTGCCGCCCGGCACCAACATGCAGCTCAAGAACGTCGCCGCAGTGATGGTGACGGCGCAGCTCCCGCCGTTCGCGCAGCCGGGCCAGACGCTCGATGTCAACGTCTCGTCGCTCGGCAATGCGAAGTCGTTGCGCGGCGGCACCTTGATCGCCACACCGCTGAAGGGCGCCGACGGCCAGATCTACGCGCTGGCACAGGGCAACCTGATCGTCGGCGGCGCGGGCGCGTCCGCGGCGGGCTCCAAGGTGCAGATCAACCACCTGAGCTCGGGCCGCGTGCCCGAAGGCGCGACCGTCGAGCGCGCGGTGCCGACACCGCTGAACCAGGGCGACTATCTGCAGCTCGATCTCAATTCGAACGATTACGCGACGGCGCGCGAGGTCGAGCGCACGATCAACCGCCGCATGGGCAGCGGCACGGCACAGGCGCTCGACGGCCGCGTCGTGCGCGTGCGCATGCCGGCGGCGCCCGAGGCGCGCGTGGCCTTCATGGCCGACATCGAGAACCTGCCGATCGAGCAGATGGCGCCGGCCGCCAAGGTCGTGATCAACGCACGCACCGGCTCGGTGGTGATGAACGGCGCGGTGTCGCTGGCTGCCTGCGCCGTTGCACACGGCAACCTCACGGTGACGATCAACACCACGCCGCTCGTCAGCCAGCCCAATCCGCTGTCGCGCGGCGGTCGGACCGTGGTGACGGAGAGGGCCGAGATCGCGATCAACAGCCAGCCGGGCTCGTTGATCCAGTTGAACGCCGGCACGCAGCTCTCGGACGTCGTCAAGGGGCTGAATTCGCTCGGCGCAACGCCACAGGACCTGCTCGCGATCCTGCAGGCGATGAAGAGCGCCGGCGCGCTCAACGCCGAGCTCGAGGTGATCTGAATGGCGCTCCAGCCGCTGCGGCTCGCGGGCGACGGGGCCGCACTCGATGCCTTGCGCGACCCGACCGCGAGCGCGCTGCGGGCGCGCGCCTCGAGCGACCCGAAGGCCGCGGTGCAGGCGGCGGCCCGGCAGTTCGAGGCGCTCTTCATGCAACAGCTGATGAAGAGCATGCGCGAGAGCACGATGCCATCGGGTCTGCTCGACAACGCCGGCACCAAGCTCGGCACCGAGATGCTCGACACCCAGTTCGCGAACCAGCTCACGGGATTGCGCGGCGGCCTCGGCGAGGCGATCGCACGCCAGCTGGAACGGCAGATGGGCCGCGAGCCGGCACCGCAGATCGGCGCGGCCGATGGCGCGCCACCCGCCGTTGCGACCCGCGGCAGTGCGAAGCAGACCGATTTCCTGCAACAGCACCGCGCCGCGGCCGAGGCGGCACAGGCGCAAAGCGGCATCCCGGCCGCCTTCATGGTGGCGCAAGCCGCGCACGAGACCGGCTGGGGCCGGCACGAGATCCGCCACGCCGACGGCTCGCGCTCACACAACCTGTTCGGCATCAAGGCCGGCGCGAACTGGAAGGGGCCGGTGGCCGAGGTCATGACCACGGAGGTCATCGATGGCCAGCCGCGCAAGGTCAGCGCGAAATTTCGTGCCTACGCGAGCTATCGCGAGTCGTTCGAGGATTACGCGCAACTGATGAAGAACAGCCCGCGCTATGCGGGTGTGCTGGCGCATGCCGACAGTGCGGCCGGCTTCGCGCAGGGTCTGCAGCGCGCCGGCTATGCAACCGATCCCGACTACGCCGAAAAGCTGACGCGGCTCATCAATACCACGCTGCAGCTGCAGCGCGCCAGCGCCTGAGCCGCGACGGATAGCCCATGAGCGCATCCTCCTTGATGGCGATCGGCAAGACGGCGATGTACGCGAGCTACGCCGCGATGCAGACGACGAGCCACAACATCGCCAACGCCAATACGCCGGGCTATTCGCGCCAGCAGGTGCAGCTCGCGACCGCGGGCGGCCAGTACACCGGCAGCGGCTTCTTCGGCGCGGGCGTCGACGTCACGACGGTGACGCGCGCCTATGACCGCTTCCTGGCGCAGCAGGCACAAGCCACTCGTTCGATGTCGGCCGCCGACGCGGCCCGTCTCGACCGGCTGTCGCAGCTCGAGACGGTGTTCCCGCTCGGCAGCGCCGGCATCGGCGCAGCGGCCGGCCAGTTGCTCAACGCCTTCGTCGATGTCGCCAACACGCCGGGCGATGCCTCGGCGCGCCAGGTGGTGCTGTCGCAGGCGAGGGAACTGAGTGACCGGCTCAACGCCGCGGCGGGCCAGGTGACGGCGCTGCAGGCGGGCGTGACGCACGACATCAAGACCTCGATCGCGAGCGTCAACACGCTGGCGCAGCAGGTGGCGCGGCTCAACCAGCAGATCGTCGCGGCACGTCCGAGCGGCCAGGCGCCCAACGACCTGCTGGATCAGCGCGACCAGTTGATCCGGCAGATCGGCGACATCATCGGCGTGACCGCTATTCCTGCCGACGACGGCAGCGTCGGACTCTTCGTCGGCGGCGGCCAGAACCTGGTGTTGGGAACGACGGTCAACGCGCTGAAGACGCAGCCCGATCCGTACGATTCCACGAGGATTCAGATCGCGCTGGACATCGGCGATGGCCAGCCGGTGCCGGCCGATGCGATTGCCGGTGGTTCGATTGCCGGGCTGCTGCGCTTCCAGAACCAGGACCTGGTCGCGGCGAACAACCTGCTCGGCCAGCTCGCGACCGCGATGGCTGGCGCGGTCAACCAGCAGCAGGCGCAGGGGCTGGACCTGAACGGCAACCGGGGCGCGCCGATCTACGAGGCGGGTGCGCCGCGCGTCCTCGCCGCGGCGAGCAACGCCGGCAGCGCCGCGCCAGAGATTGGAATCGCCGATCCGAGTGCCGTGCAGGCCAGCGAATACCGGCTCTCCTTCGACGGCAGCCGCTACAGTCTGACGCGCCTGGCCGATGGCCAGTCGCCCGGAGGACCGTACACGCTGGCGCAGCTTCAGTCGACCGCCGGTGTCGCGGTCGACGGCTTCACCTTGCGGCTTGGCGCGGGCAGCGTCGCGGTCGGGGACAGCTTCTTGCTGCAGCCGGTGGCCGGGGCGGCGGCCGGCATGCGCACGGTGCTCAACAACCCGGCCGGTCTGGCCGCGGCGTCGCCGCTTACCGCCAGCGTCGGCGCGGGCAACCACGGCACCGCCAGTGTCGCGTCGCTGAGTACGGCTGCCGCCACCATCAGCCCGACGCCAAGCGCCAGCATCAGCTTCACGTCGGACAGCGGCGCCTACATCTGGACTCTGAGCAACGGCGACAGCGGCAGTGGCACCTGGACGGCCGGTAGCCCGATCGACGTGCCCGGCGCCTTCACGCTGCAACTGGCTGGCGTGCCGAAAAGCGGTGACACGGTCGCGGTCGTGCCGACGACGTCCTGGGCCTCGAACAACGACAACGCCCGCGCCTTCGTCCGTCTCGGCGACCAGGCGCTCGTTGCCGGGCAGAGCATCACCGATGCCTATGCCGGTGCCCTCGCCGACATCGGCATTCGTGTGCAGGGCGCGGCGTTTTCCGCGAGAACCTCCGCCGCCACGGCCAGCGCCGCCGAGACCGCGCGCGCCAACCAGGCGGGTGTCAACCTCGACGAGGAAGCCGCGCGGCTGATGCAGTGCCAACAGAGCTACCAGGCGGCGGCGAAGATCCTGCAGGTTGCGCAATCCGTGTTCGACACCCTGCTGCAGACCGTTTCCGCCTGAGCCGGCCACCCCTCTCGAGACCTGCCATGCGCATCAGCACCGCCAACGCCTACAACGCCGCACTCGATTCGCTGATGCAGCGGCAAAACGAGATGACAACCGCGCAGCTGCAACTGACCTCGGGCAAGCGCGTCGGCAAGGCGAGCGACGATCCGGCCGCCGCGGCACGCGCCGAACGCGCGCTCGCGGCCGAGGCACGCGCCGGTGCCAGCCAGCGTGCGGTCGACGCCAGCAAGACCGCGACGACCCTGGCCGAAAGCGCGCTGGGCAACGCCGAGGAACTCCTGCAGCAGGCGCGCGAGGCGCTGATTTCGGCCGGCAACGCCGGCTATTCCGACGCCGACCGCAGGAGCCTGGCAGACGCGTTGCGCGGCCTGCGCTCGCAGCTTCTCGGGCTGGCGAACAGCCCGGACGGCTCGGGCGCTTACATTTTTGGCGGGCAGGGCGCGACGCAGCCGCCGTTCGTCGACGGGCCGGGTGGCGTGAGCTTTACGGCGCCATCGGGACAGATGCGTTCGGCCTCCAGCGACGACCTGCCGCTGACGCTCGACGGCCACGCTGCCTGGATGCAGGCACGCAGCGGCAACGGCGTGTTCGAGACGCGCGCCGGCGACACGACGATCACGCCGGTGAGCAGCGTGCCGCTGAACGCGACGATCGATGCAGGCCGCGTCACGGCGCCGGGGGATGTCACCGGACATACCTACACGCTGCGCTTCACCGCGGCCGACCGCTTCGACATCGTCGATGCCAGCGCGCCACCGCCGGGTACGGTGGCAAGCAACCAGGCCTACACCGCCGGCCAGCCGATCACGGGTGTGCCGGGCCTCACGGTCACGATCTCGGGCACGCCGGCCGCTGGCGATGCATTCACCGTGCAGCCATCGACCTCGATGAGCGTCTTCGACACGCTCGATCGCGCCATCGCCGATCTCTCGACCGCGGGACGCACCGGCGCGCAGATCGCGCAATCGAACGCCGCGAATCTCGCCGGGCTCGACGCGGTGCTGGAGCCGCTGCGCTCGGCGCGCAGCGTGGCCGGCGGCGTGCTCAACCGCATCGACAACGTGAGCGACCGACTGTCGACGCAAAAGCTCGCAGCGCAGACGGAAGTCACGAATGCGACCGACATCGACATGACGCAGGCGCTTTCGGCGTTTGCCAACCAGCAGACCGGCTACGATGCGGCTCTCAAATCCTATGCGATGGTGCAACGCCTGTCGCTGTTCCAGTACCTGAGCGGCTAAGCGCGGGGGGCGGGTGCCGCGTGCTGGCGGTTGACTGAAGCGAACCCTACCCGGAGTTTTTCGACGTGCTGGATGTGGCGATCCTGGGCCAGGTGGCCCTGGGCTATTCCCCTTTCATCGATCGCAACCGCAGCGTCACGGCGACGCGGCTGACGGTCGTGCCCTTGCGGCCCGACACGCAACTCGACGTCGGTCAGTTGCTGCATGCCGTGGGCGCCGTCTGGCCGGCCAGCGGCGGCCGCGTCTCGCTCAACATCGTGAGCGAGAGCCTGCTGCAGGGCGTGCTGGCGACGCAGCCGCCGCTGAACCTGATGATCGAGGTGCCGGCCTTCATGGCCGGCGACGAAGCCAACACCGCGGCGCTGCAGAAGCTGCATGCCTGTGGCAGCACCCTGCTAATCAAGGGCCGGCCGCTGCAGGAACTGCCGCGGGAGGTGCTGCCGTGCTTTCAGTTCTCGATCATCGATGTCGGTGACGAGCGGCGCATCGGCGAGGCAGCGAACGCGCCGCCGGGGGTGACGCGCAGCATCCCGCACGTGCAATCCGGCGTGCGCACGATGCAGGAGATGGAGGCGAGTTTCGGACGCGGCGCGCACGCGGTGCTGGGTTGGCCGATCGATGACGCGATCCGCGCGAGCACCAGCCGTCCGGGCAAGCCGGCGATCCAGCCCGACCTGCAGGTCATCGTCGAACTCATCCACCGCGTCGAAACCGAGGAGCCGATCGAGCGGCTCGAAGGCACCTTGAAGCGCGACCCGGCGCTGGCGTTCAAGCTGCTGCGCTACATCAATTCGCCGGCATTCGGACTGCGCGTCGAGATCAGCTCGTTTCGCCACGCCATCATGATGCTCGGCTACCAGCGCCTGAAGCGCTGGCTTGCGCTGCTGCTGGCCACCGCGAGCAAGGACGTGAACCTGAAGCCGGTGATGTTCGCCGCGGTGCGGCGCGGCCTGCTGATGGAAGAACTGGTGCGCGGCAGCGGCGACGAGGAGATGCGCAACGAGGTTTTCATCTGCGGCGTCTTCTCGCTGCTCGATCGCACCTTCCAGCAGTCCTTCGCCGAATTGCTCGGCAGCATCCCGGTGCCCGAGCGGGTCTACCAGGTGCTGGTCGAAAACGCCGGACCGTACCAGCCCTATATGGACATGGTGCGGGCGGTCGAGAGCGAATCCCTGTTCGAATTCCGCGCGGCGGCCGACCAGCTGATGATGAGCGTCAGCGAAATCAACCGCGCGCAGCTGCGCGCGCTGACCTCGGCCGGCGAACTCGAGTGATTCGCGGGCGCGGTTCGATGAGCGCCCGCCCGGCCGCCCCGAAGGGGGCTCGCACCGCAGTGCGAAGCACGGAGGTTCTAATGAGCCCCCGCCCGGCCGCCCCGAAGGGGGCTCGCACCGCAGTGCGAACGGCGGAGCCTGCGCTATGAGCGGCAGCCGGCGCACGGTCTGATGACGCCGGACTGGACCGGCGCTGCCGGCTGGAGCCCGTTCTTCGACAGCCTCACCGATGCGGTGCTGCTGCTCGATGCGCGGCCAGCGGTCGTCTTTGCCAACACCGCGGCGCTGCGGCTGCTGCCGTGCAGCGCGGGCACACCGCTCGCCGATCTGCGCGATGCGCTCGGCACAGCCGCGCTGCGCTGGCTGACACGTGCCGCCACCGGCGATCCCGACCCCGGCCCGCCGCCGCCCTTGCAGCGCCTGGCCGACGGCCATCCGGCAACGTTCGTCTGGTCGCGGCTCGACGCGCAAATCTCGGCCGCCGCATCTTGCCGATGCCGCGCTGCGGCTGTTCTGGGACGCGCCGTTTCCGGCGGTGCTGCAGGCCGCGGACTTCCGGCTGCAGGAGATCAACCAGGCCTTCATCGACTTCAGCGGCTACTCGCGTGCGCAGTTGATCGGGCTCGATCCACTGCAACTGCTGCCCGAGGAAGACCGCGCCGCGCGGCAAGCAGCCCGCACGACGCGCATCGACGGCGCGTGGCCCGCGCTCGGTGAGGGCCGCTTGATCGACGCCGGCGGCCGCGAACGCTGGTACCGCAGCGCGCACCGGCTGTTGCCCGACGGCGCCGGGCAGCCGCTGCATCTCTCGGTGCTGCAGGATGCCACCGCCGAGCACGTCGCCAGCGAACGCGCGGCTCACTCGGCGCGCGAACTCGACGACTGGTTCGAGTTGAGCCCGGTCGGCATGGTGCTGTTCGATGCGAGCGGTCTGCTGGTGCGCAGCAACCCGGCGTTCGAGGCACGGGTCGCCCATGTGCCGGTTTCGCTCGATCTGGCGCCGGCCGAGCTGCAGCAATTGCTCGCCTGGGGCGAAGGCGATGTGCTGGCGGCGCTGCAACCAGGCGCTGCGCCGATCGAGCGCCACGGCTGGCTGCATCCGCCGCACGGTGCTGCGCAACGGCTGCGCTCGATCGTGCAGTGCTACCGTGGCGCCGGCGGCCAGCCGCGCTACATGGGCATCCTCGAGGATCGCAGCATCGAGGAGGAGCGCGACCTGGCGCAGTTGCAGCTGGGCACCTTGATGGACACCGCCGGCGTCGGGCTGGCGACATTCCAGGAGTCCTCGGGCTGGGTGCGCCAGCGTCAGGGATCCGGCGCGACGACGCCGTCGGCCGCGCTGCAGAGCATCGGCCGCGAGCTCGTCACCGCCGAATCGCTGCCCGAATTCGAGCGGCTGCAGCAGGCGCTGCGCCAGGCGCAACGCGCCGAGGTGCGCTACGCCATCGTCCATCCCGAGCTCGGTGTGCGCTGGCTGCTGACCCGGGTCGAGCCGGCGACCCTGGCCTCGGGCAAGCGCACGACCTCGGTCGTCACGCTCGACATCACCGAGCAGCAACTGGCGCGCGACCGCGCCGAACGGGCGGTCGCGCAGCAGGCCGAGCGCACGCGCGCCATCCTCGATTCGGTATTGGTCGGCATCGTCACCGTGGACGCCGACGGCATCGAGTGGATGAATCGTTCGGCCTGCCGCATGTTCGGCGGCAGCCTCGACGAGTTCCGTGGTCAAGCCATCGCCATCGTCGCGCCGGCCGCGCCCGACCACCCGTTTCGCCGCACGGGCACCCTCGATGAACTCGACGAGGGCCGCGCGGAGACCTTCGAGTGTCGCGTGCTCGGCCGCGACGGACGCGAGTTCGGCGTGGTCGGCAATGTCGTCGTCACCCGCGAGGCGGGCGGCCAACGCCAGCTCACCTACGCCTTGCTCGACATCGAGCGGCGGCGTCAGGCCGAGGCCCGCATGACGGCCGCGCAGGCCTCGCTGCAGCGCGTGATCGAGGCCGCGCCGTTGGCGATCGCGCTGATCGACGCGGCAAGCTTGCGCGTTGTCCAGGCCAACGAGGTGGCCGCGCAAAGCGTCGGCCGCGCGGTGCACGACTTGATCGGCCGCACACCCGAGGACTTGTTCGATGCCGGTGCGGCCGGCACGCGACGACGCGACATGCAGCAGGCGCTGGCGAGCCACGCCGTGACGACGCGCGAATACCGCCGCGGCCAGGGGACACACGCCCGTGTCTGGGATGCGCGCTACCTGCCGCTTGCGACGGTGCCGGGCCAGCCGCCGGACCAGCTGCTGCTGGTCGCAACCGACGTGAGCGAGCAGCGCGCGGCCCAGGAGGCGCGGCTGGAAACGGCGATCGCGCAGCGCGAGATGCTGGTGCGCGAGGTGCATCACCGCATCAAGAACAACCTGCAGGGCGTCGCGGGCCTTCTGCAGCAGATCGCGCACGCCAAGCCGGAGGTCGCGCCGGCCATCGGCGAGGTCATCGGCCAGGTGCAGGCGATCGCGCAGGTCTACGGCCTGCAGGTCGGCGGCACGGCCGCGCTCGCGTTGGTGCGCGTCGTCGAGGCGATCGTCAGCTCGGTGCAGCGCAATTTCGGCCGCGCGATGCGCATCGATGTCACGGGGGAGGCGCCACGCTGGACCCTGCCCGAGGCCGAGGCGATCCCGATCGCGCTCACCGTCAACGAACTGCTGACCAACGCCATCAAGCACAGCGACCGCGCCGGCGAGATTGTTTGCGCGCTGGCCGCCGATGCCGCCGGCGTCCGGCTGACCATTGCCAATCCGGCTCGGCTGGCCCCCGGCTTCGATCTGGCGCGAATCCCCGGCGGCAGTGCCGGGCTGGGCCTGGTGCGCGCCCTGCTGCCGCGTCGCGGCGCTGAACTCGCGCTCGAGCAGCGCGGACCGCAAGTGGTCGCGACCTTGGCGCTGCGACCGCCGGCGCTCACCGGCTAAGCGGCGGGCTTCGCACCGCGGTGCGGGCCGCTCCCTCGGAACGGCCGGGAGAGGGAGTCACTGGGAAGGCTTCGGGCTTCACGCCGCGCTGCGTGCCTGCTTCGGAACGGCCGGGGCGGGCTCATCGATGCACGGCGCGAACCGGCGGCTTCGGGTTCACCGAAAGCGCCCGCCAGCCGCGCTTTCGGTGACAATCGGCCGACGCGCGACAAGCCGTTCGCGCAAGTGGGAGCGAGCGTGACGCGCAAGGGCACGATCCTGGTGGTAGACGACAACCGGCTGGTGCTGGCGACGCTCAGCGCCGGGCTGACCCAGGCCGGCTACGCCGTCATCGATGCCGACAATGGCGACGACGCCATCCTGCTTGCGCGCGAGCACCGGCCCGATCTGGCATTGCTCGACATCCGCATGGAGGGCAAGAGCGGCTTCGACGTCGCGGCCTATCTGCGCAGTCATTGCCGCATGCCGTTCATGTTTCTGTCGGCCTTCGCAGACGACACGACCGTCGCGCAGGTCAAGGCGCTCGGCGCGCTCGACTACCTGGTCAAGCCACTCGATATCGGCCAGATCCTGCCGGCGGTAGAGGCAGCGTTCGCCCGGCTCGGGCAGCGCCCGGCTGCCGCGATCGTCGTGCCGGACGAACCGCTGGCGCCGGCGGTCGCGATGGCGGCGGGCGTGCTGATGCACCGCTATTCGCTGTCGCGCGCTGCCGCGCTCGAGCGCTTGACGCGGCTGGCGCTCGCCGAGCGGCGCGAATTGTCGGACCAGGCCGAGCGCATCCTCGAGGCGGTCGAGGAGCTGTCGCTGCCCGGGGACTCCTAGCGGCGTGCTCCGTTGCCTGCGGCGCTTGCGGACACCGACCGGCGATGCCGGCGCGGCAGCCGGAGGCAACCGGCCTCAGTGGAGGCCATCGCGCTGCGGCAGCGAGAAGTGGAAACGCGCACCGGCATCGATTTGGGCCTCGGCCCAGATTTCGCCGCCGTGGCGGTGCACGATGCGGCGTACCGAGGCGAGGCCGACGCCGTGGCCGGGAAATTCGCTGGCGCTGTGCAGGCGCTGGAACGGTCCGAACAGGCGATCGGCAAAGCGCATGTCGAAGCCGGCTCCGTTGTCGCGCACCGTGTAGGTGTCGACCTTGCCCGGCATCGGTTCGAAGGCGATCGACGCGTGCGCACGATGCGCTGTGTACTTCCAGGCATTACCGAGCAGGTTCTCGAGCAGGATGCGCAACAGCGTCGGGTCGCCGCGCACCAGCATGTCCGGGGCGATCTGCACGTCGATGTGGCGCCCCGGCGTCTGGCGCTCGAGGTCGTCGATGACGAAGCCGGCGAGTTGCGACAGCGACACCGGCTGGCGCGCCAGCGGTTGCGATGACAGCTTCGAGAGCGCCAGCAGCGCGTCGATCATGCTGTTCATCCGCGCCGCGGCAGCCAGCACACGGTCGAGGTGATCGTGGCCGACCCGATCGAGTACCCGTGCGTAGTCCTCCTTGACGATCTTTGTGAAACCCTCCACGACACGCAGCGGCGCGCGCAGGTCGTGCGACACCGTGTAGCTGAAGGACTCCGACTCGGCGGGTGCCTGGAGCTCGGCCGGCGCAGGGGTGCACGGCATGTCGAGTTCGCGCGCCGTGACTGCTTGCAGACGTTCGCGCAGTTCCTGCAGCTGCATCTCGGCGCGGCGCTGCCGCAGCAGCGCCCAGGCCGCAACGATCAGCGCCAGCAGCAAAGCCAAGGCCAACGCGATCAGCAGTGCATCGCTGCGCCCCGCGCCCTCGGCGAGGGCGGGTGCGGGCCGCGCGTTCGCCACGCGGCTTGCGAGTCCCGCTACCAGGGCGACGCCGACCGGGCCTGGCGCGGTCGAGCACGGCGCTCGAGGCGGCGGAGCAACGTCGACGCGTGGCATTCAGGAGATTGTAGGGATGCCTCTCGTTACCGGCCTGCATCGCCCGCCGGCCGGGCCTCAAGTTCGCAGGCGTGGTGTCGAAAAGACGTTGCGGCCGGCAAACCTGGTTTGAAGGCGTGCCGCGGGACTGCGCGTCCGGGGCCTTGGTTATCCTTCGGGCCGGAGCGGGGGCTTGCAGGCGGCCGCGGGGTGCGGTCCGCGATCGGCCGCCTTTGCGAGAACAATTTCGCTGACCGCCACAGCGGTCCGTCAGGCAGTGTCACCAAACAGGTTCCAATCGATGTCGAGGCCGGCCGATGCGTGCGATGGATGCCTCTGTGTCCTGTACGGGCCGTGTCCCGGAGCGTACCGATCATGTCGATGCAAATGAGCGAGCTTGCTGCTGCTGAGGCCGTGCCAGACCCGGCCGGCGTGCTCGACGCCGAGGCGGTCGAACGCTTGCGCGAGCTCGATCCGAATGGCGCCAGCGGACTGGTCGGCCGGGTGCTGCATGCGTTCGAGACGTCGACCGCGCGGCTGCTGCCGCAGTTGCGCACGGCGCTGCAACACGGCGATGTCGCCGGCGTTCGCTTCGTCGCGCACACCCTGAAGTCGTCCTCGGCGAGCATCGGCGCCACGCGCTTTTCGGCGCTCTGCGCCGAGCTCGAGAACGGCATCCGGATGCAACAGTCGCTCGACCTGGCGGCCAGGGTCGGTGTCATCGAGCGTGAACTGGGCCGCGTGCTGCACGCGCTTAAGCAACTGCCGGACGCGCGCCGATGACTTTGCGCTTCCAGATCGACGACGACGGTCTGCCGGAGCAGCCGACCGTGCTCCTCGTCGACGACGACGAGGTCAATCTGCTGCTGACCTCGGTGGCGCTGCGCGAGCAGGGCTTCGCGATCACCGAAGCGACCAGCGGCGAGGCGGCGATCCGCAATCTGGCCGACTGGTCCCCCGACATCGTCGTGCTCGACGCCTTGATGCCCGGGCTCGATGGCTTTGCCACGTGCCGCGAGCTGCGTTCGCTGCCGGGTTTCGAATCGCTGCCGGTGCTGATGCTCACCGGGCTCGACGACGACGCCTCCATCACGCGTGCCTACGAGGCCGGCGCCACCGACTTTTTCGTCAAGTCGACGCAGTGGAGCCTGCTGGCCGGACGCTTGCGATACCTGCTACGCGCCTCGCGCACCCGCGATGAGCTCGAACGCAGCAAGTCACGCTTGGCGCGCGCGCAGGATCTGGCGCGCATGGGCAGCTTCGACTGGCACCGCAGCAAGGGTGGCCCGCAGCTTTCGGTCGAGGGATTGCGCGTCTTCGGCCTGGGCCCCGGCGACACCTTGACCTTCCGCAGCCTGCTGCGCATGCTGCCCGAGGCGGAACGCGGCGCGTTCATGGAACTGGTCGGCGCGGCGATGAAGCAAAACATCGTGCTCGCCACCGACATCTCGGCGCGCCTCGTGCATGGCCGCCAGCGCGTCGTGCATATCGAAGCCGAGCCCGAGTTCAACGAGCACGGCAACCTGGTCGGCTACACCGGCATCGTCCAGGACGTGACCGATCGGCGCATGGCCGAAGACCGCATCCGGCACCTCGCCAATTTCGACGCGCTGACCGGGCTGCCGAACCGGCGCCAGCTGATCTGGCGCACCGAGCGTGCGCTCGAGCAGGCGCGCCGGCTGAATCATCAGGTGGCGCTGCTGCTGATCGACCTCGACCGCTTCAAGATCGTCAACGACACGCTCGGCCACGGCGCCGGCGACGAATTGCTGATGGAAGTCTCGCGGCGGCTGCGATCGTGCGTGCGCCATTCCGACCAGGTCATGGAGAACTCGCTCGAGACGCTCGGCAGCCGTTCGCACCGGGCACTGGAAGCGGTCGGCCGGCTGGGCGGCGACGAGTTCGTCGCGCTGTTGCCCGAGGTTGCCGACGAGCGCGATGCCGAGCGCGTGGCGGCGCGCATCGTCGACTTGATGCGCGACCCGATCTTCGTCGGCGGACAGGAGTGCTTCGTCACGGCCAGCGTCGGCATTGCGATTTTTCCGCGGGACGGCACGACCGTGGTCGATTTGCTGCGCAATTCCGACGTCGCGATGTATTCGGTGAAGAACACCACGCGCAACTCGGCGACGGTGTTCCGCCCGGCTCTGGCCGGCAAGGGGCGCGAGAAGCTCGAGCTGGAAAGCGCGTTGCACAAGGCGATCGAGCGCGACGAACTGGTGCTGCATTACCAGCCCAAGGTCGACGTGCGCGCGGCGCGCATGGTCGGCGCCGAGGCATTGATGCGCTGGCGCCACAACGGTGCGCTGGTGGCGCCAGCCGACTTCATTCCGATGGCCGAGGAGACCGGGCTGATCGTGCCGCTCAGCGAATGGGCGATCCGCGAGGCCGCGCGCCAGGCGCGCATCTGGCAGGACGCCTTCGGTTTCGCCGATTCGATTGCGGTGAACCTGCCGAGCCGGCTGTTCGAGCGCACCGACCTGGTCGAATATATCCATGACGCGGTCACGACCTATGGCGTGCCGCACCGCGCCATCGAGCTCGAGATCACCGAGACCGGCTTGATGAAGGATCTGCAGAACGTGATCCCGTCGCTGCACCGGCTCAACGAGATCGGCGTCGAGATCTCGATCGACGATTTCGGCACCGGCTATTCGTCGCTCGCGTACCTGACGACCTTGCCGATCAGCGAACTCAAGATCGACCGCAGCTTCATCCGGGACCTGGGCATGACGCCGCAGAGCTCGGCAGTGGTGACGGCAATCATCGCGCTGGCGCGATCGCTCGGGCTGCGCGTCGTCGCCGAAGGCGTCGAGACCTTGCGCCAGATGGACGTGCTGCACCGCCTGGGCTGCGGCATCATGCAAGGCTATCTCTTCAGCAAGGCGCAGCCGCCCGAGGAAATCGAAGCCTGGCTGCAGCAGACGGTGCTGCCGAAGAAGGCGCCGTGGATCGGCAAGGCCGGCGACAGCGAAGTGCCGCTGCCCGCACGCACGATCTACCGGCGCGCGTCACAGGCCAAGCCGACGTTCCATTCCTGAACTTGGCCGCCATGCAAGCGACCGGCTCGGAAAACCTCTCATCAGGCGTCGGCGCCTTTACCAGCACGCAACTCGCGCGCGCCGCGCTGCGTCAGCTGCTGGCCGAAGGGCTCGAGCCGACGCCCGAGAATTACGCGCGCGCTTACCAGCATCATCAAGGCGATGTGGCCGGCGCCGGCATCCTGTCGGCTGCGGCGCGTGCCTGGCAACAGGTGACGCTTGTGCTGAGCACGACCTTGCGCCAGGCCTTGCCGCCGGGCGACGGCGCCGACAGCGACCTGGCCGAGGCGCTGGAAGCGCTCGGCCTGCGCATCGCCGCTGAAGGCGCGCAGCCGCTGCTCGTCGACGATCTGGAGCGGCTGTGCCAGTGCGCCACACGGGTGTTGCAGCATCGCCACCGCCTGTTCGGCCAGCTCGGCGCGCTGTGCCTCGAACTCACCGCCAGCCTGTCGGAACTCGTCGAGGACGACAGCTGGGTACGCGGCCAATGCGAGGCGATGCGGCTGCAGCTCGAGGACGGGCTGACGACGCACAGCGTGCACGCGATGAACGGCATGCTGCGCGAGACGCGTTCGCGCCATGCCGAGCTGCGCCGCGAACGCGAACGGGCCCGCGATGCGCTCAAGACCCTGATCAACCGGATGCTTTGCGAACTCGGCGAGCTGGGCGTGCAGACCGGCCAGTTCCACGACAGCGTCGGCCGCTACGCAACCGTCATCGAGGGCGCGGAGACGCTCGAGAGCCTGACCGGGGTGGTGCGCGAGATGGTCGAGGAAAGCCGCACGGTGCAGTCGCTGGTGCAGCAGGCGCGCCAGCGCCTGCACGACGAGCACGCCAAGGCGAGCGACCTGAGCGAGCGCGTCAACCAGCTCGAAGGCGAGATGCGCCGGCTCGCGGACGAGGTCTCGACCGACCAGCTGACCCGCATCGCCAACCGCCGTGGCCTCTTGCGCGCCTTCGAGATCGAGCGCGCGCGGCTGCAGCGCCACGGTGGCGAGTTGGCCGTCGGCATGCTCGATATCGACAATTTCAAGCGCCTCAACGACGATCTGGGCCACAGCGCCGGCGACGAGGCGCTGAAATCACTGGCCGATCTGATGCGCCGCACCCTGCGCCCGACCGACTGCGTCGCGCGCTACGGCGGAGAGGAATTCGCCGTGCTGCTGCCGCACACCGCGGTGCACGAAGCCGAGCGGGTGCTGACGCGCCTGCAGCGCTCGCTCACCGGAGGGCTCTTCCTGCACAAGGAAAAGCCGGTCTTCGTCACCTTCTCGGCCGGTGTCACCGAGTATCGGCCGGGCGAGTCCCTCGAAGAGGCGATCGAACGCGCCGATCACGCGCTCTACGAAGCCAAGCGCCTCGGCAAGAACCGCACCCGCCGCGGCTGAAGCACGCCGCCTAGCCTCGGTCCAGCAGCCGCGGGTCGTCGAGCATCGCCTGTGAACGCCGTACGTCGCGCTCGAAGCCCTCGACGGTTGCCCCTGGCGCCGCCGCACCGCTCAGCGCCGAGCGGAACGCCTCGGTCTCGCTGGCGTGCAGCGCATGCACCACCAGGCGCTGATCCGCGTCGAGCTGCTCGACCAGGGCGTTGACAAGGCATTCCATCGCGAGCAGGCTGCCCTGCAGTCGGTTGATCTTCTCGGTGAGCCTGTCGACTTCGTTCATCGTCACTTCCCGGTTCTCGCGCCACGCGTTCGCGTCAGCGGGCGCGAGCGCGCGCAGCACCATTGTGCGTTCGTTGCAACTTGAATGCACCATCCGGGGTGAGCCTCGACCCGCGCATGCGGTTTGCTCTATTGTCATCAGGAGCCTTCCGATGAAGCCGCATCTCGCCTTGTTCATCGCCGGCGCGATTCTCGGCGTCGCGCCGGCGTGGGCGCAATTCGCGCCACCCCCGCAGCCCGGGCCGCCTTCGGTGCAACCGCTCACGAGCCCGCAGCCGAACCCGGCGTTGCCGATCGGCGCGTCGCTGCTGCCGGGCACACCGCAGCCGGTGCAGCCGGTCGAGCCGCAGCTGCAGCTGCGCTTCGGCAAGGTGCCACCGGTCTCGGCTTCGGTGACGCAGTCAGCGCTCACCGCCGAAACCGCTGCGCTGAACCGCATCGAGGACAAGGCTGCGCGCTGCGACGCCCTGGCCGACGATCCGCAGCGCAGCGCCTGCCGCAGCGAGTTGGCGCATGCGCGCAAGGTGCGGGCGGCGGCGCTGGCCGCTTCGGCGGCGTCCGCGGCGGCGGTGTCGCGCGCCATGCCGCAGCGGCAAGGCCTATGACGTGGCAGCCCTTGCCGGCATCGCCCGCAACATGGCCGCCGCGCGAGTGAGCTCACGTGCCGGCGGCCGCAGCGGCTGAGGTTCCGGCATTCCGCCTCGTGCGGGAGGCCGACCGCGCCCCGACCGTGGTGCTGACCGGCCCGTGGACCTTGCACGGACTGGCACACCGCACCGAGCCGCTGCTCGCGGCCTTGCGGCCCTATGCGGGCGATCCGTCGGTGCACTGGGACCTGACGCGGATCGGCGCGCTCGACAGCGTCGGCGCCGTGCTGGTATGGAGGATCAACGACCGCCTCGCGCACATCGAGGCCCGGCCCGCCCACCTCGCCTTGCTGCAGCGCTGGGCGAAGCAACAGTCCGGAGAGAGCGCGCGCGGCGTGCTGCCGCAACCGCGTCGTTTCGATCCGGTCGGTGCGCTGGCGCGTACCGGCGCCGCCGCCGGCGCGCGTCTCTTCAGCCTCATCAGCCTGCTCGGTCAGGTGGTTCTCGATTTCGTGCAGATGCTGCGGCGACCGAGACGCGCGCCGTGGCGCGAAATCTCGGCGACGATCTACGATGCGGGTGTGCGGGCGCTCGGTGTCACGGCGGTCGTCGGCTTCCTGATCGGCATCGTCGTCAGCTACCTGGGTGCGCTGAACCTGAGCGGCTTCGGCGCCGAAGGCTTCATCGTCAACATCCTGGGCATCGGCATCATCCGCGAGCTCGGGCCGCTGCTGACGGCCATCCTCGTCGCCGGCCGCTCGGGTTCGGCGATCACCGCGCAGATCGGCGTGATGCGTGTGACGCAGGAACTCGATGCACTTGCGGCGATGGGCACGTCGCAGACCTTGCGCCTCGTGCTGCCCCGCGTTCTCGGTCTGATGATCGCGGTGCCGCTGCTGGTGGTGTGGACCGATACGGTCGCCTTGCTGGGCGGCATGCTGGCGGCTCGCGCCAACCTGGGCATCGGCCTGCTGCGGCTTTACGAGGGCCTGCCCGATGTGGTGCCGTCGGTCAACCTCTGGTTCGGCGTCGTGAAGGGCGCCGTCTTCGGCGCGCTGATCGGCCTGATCGCCTGCGACTACGGCCTGCGCACGCGACCCGACAGCGAAAGCCTGGGCCAGGAGACGACCAAGTCGGTCGTGACGACGATCACCCTGGTGATCCTGGCCGATGCGATCGCCGCGGTGGTGTTCCAGAGCGTGGGGCTGCAATGATGGCCGAGACCGATTGCGTCGTCCGGCTCGAGCAGGTCGGCACGCGCTTTGGCAGCGCCATCGTGCACCGCGACATCGATCTTTGCGTCCGAAGCTGCGAGATCCTGGGCCTGGCGGGCGGCTCCGGCAGCGGCAAGACCACCTTGCTCAACGAGATGATCGGCTTGCAGCGCCCGACCGAAGGCCAGGTCTGGCTGTTCGGGCAACGCCTCGACGCGCTCGACGCGCGCGCGCTCAACCATCTGCGCCGGCGCTGCGGGGTGCTGTTCCAGAACGGCGCCCTCTTCAGCGCGCTCGATGTCTACGACAACGTCGCCTTTCCATTGCGCGAATCGCGCCTCGTCGACGAGGGCCTGATCCGCCAGCTCGTCTTCATGAAACTCGGCATGGTCGGTCTCGGCGCGGATGTTGCGCACCGGCTGCCGGCGGAGCTTTCGGGCGGCATGGTCAAGCGTGTGGCTCTGGCGCGCGCGCTCGCGCTCGAGCCCGAGCTGCTGTTCCTCGACGAACCCACCTCGGGGCTCGATCCGCTTGCCGGGCAAGCGTTCGTGCAGTTGCTGGAAGAGCTGCACCGCGAACTCGGCTTCACCGCCATCATCGTCACACACGACCTCGACGTGATGCGCGACCTGTGCGATCGGCTGGCGATCCTCGCGGATCAGCGGCTTGTCGCCAGCGGCACACTGGCCCAGGTGATGCAGTCGGCCCATCCATTCGTGCGCGAGTTCTTCCACGGGGTGCGCGGCCAGCGCGTGTTTTCCGAAGTGTCGGGCGCGCCGCCATGACCAGCCGCGCCTATGCCTTCGCGACCGGCCTGTTCTTGGTGCTGCTGACCGGCGGCGTCATCATCGGTGCGATCTGGTTGCGCGGCCCGCAAACGGCCACCAAGCCCTACATCGTCGTCACCACCGAGGACGTGGATGGCCTGACGCCGCACTCGAGCGTGTCGTTTCGCGGCACCCCGGCCGGCACGGTCACGGCCGTGCGCTTCGACCCGAGCGACCCGCGGCGCATCCTGATCGAGATCGCCGTCCCGGTCACGACTCCGGTGACCGAGGACACCTATGCGGTGCTGAAACTGCGCGGCGTCACCGGCGGCTCGCAGCTCGCATTGCAGACCAGCGGCACCAGCAGCGTGCCGCTGGCCACGTCCGACAAGGCCCCGGCGCGAATCGAGATGCGTCCGTCGCTGCTCGATCGGCTGAGCGCATCGGGCAGCCAGCTCATGAACCGTGTCGACACGCTCGCGGCAGCGCTCAACGAAGCGCTCGACACCAAGAATCTCGAGCACGTCGCGCGTCTCCTGGCACAAGCCGATGCGGCCAGCGCGGGGCTGGTCAAGCTGACTGCCGATCTCGATATCGCCGTGCGCCGCGTGCCGGCGCTGTCGGCTCGGCTGCAGGCGAGTCTCGAGCGGCTCGACCGGTTGACGGTCGAAGTCACCCGCCTGGCGCGCACGGCCGATCAGTTGGGCGCGGTCGGCGTGGCCACCGGCGAGAAAGTGAATCGCGACACCTTGCCGCGGCTCGATGCGGCACTCGTCGACCTGAGTGCAGCGGCACACGACATCCGGCGGCTGACCGAAAGCCTGCACGACAACCCGCAGCAATTGCTGATGGGGCCCGAGCGGCCGCCGCCGGGGCCGGGTGAGCGCGGCTACCAGAAGGGTGCGCGATGAGGGGCTGCAGGATGCGCCTCACGGTGTTCCGCGCGCTGCTGCTCGGCGCGTGCGCGGCGCTGCTGCTGAGCGCCTGCGGTGCCTTGCCGACGCCGCCCGCCTTGCCAGCGCTGCACGACTTCGGTCCGCCGCCGGCAAGCCGTTCGGCACCTGCGGCCGACATCGTCGTCGACGCCGTCGACGCACCGTCGTGGCTTGCCGACCCCCAGATCCACTATCGCCTGCTCTTCGATGAGCCGACACGCCTGCGCGCCTATGCGCAAAACCTCTGGGTTGCACCACCGGCCGAGCTGCTGCGGCAACGACTGCAAGTGGTGTTCGACCGTTCGGGCGTGCAGCGGCCGCGCGCGCCGGCATACCGATTGCGGCTGCAGCTGCTCGATTTCGAGCAGGTGTTCACGTCACCCTCGAGCGCGAGCGTGCAACTGCGCGCGCTTGCAAGCCTGCGCGTGGCGGACGACCTCGTGTTGGTACAAAAGCGCTTCAGCATCAGTGTCGCGGCGTCGCCCGACGTGCAGGGCGCGCTTGCCGGCAGCGCGCAAGCCGCCGAACAGCTGCTCGCGCAGATCGTGCACTGGAGCGATGCACAAGCGACGGGCGGTCGAAGCGGTGACGCCGCGGCTTCTGCTCGGGCTACGTGCGGATCCGCAGCGGGTCCGGCCGTGTCGCGATGCTGACTACGCGGCCACCAACCCGTCTGCGAGCCCCATCCGGCGCGTCTGCCACGACAGCGCGAACCACGCGCCCGCCACAATGCCGGCCGTCGCCAGCACGGCGCCGGTCGAGAGCATTGCAACGCCCGTCACGCCCTGGCCGATGGAGCAGCCCATCGCGGTTACGCCACCGAAGCCCATCATCAGGCCGCCGACGAGGTGGGCGGCCATCTCGCGCGGCGAGCGGAAGGATTCGAGCCGGAACTCGCGCCGCGCAAAGGCCGACACGAGGCTCCCGGCGAGCACGCCGATCACCAGCACGATGCCGAAGCTCAGGCGGGTGGAGGCATCGGTCCAGAGCGACAGCAGATCCAGCGTGTGGGCCAGCGGCGAGGCGAAGCTCAGCGCCTCGGGTCGGTGGGACTGGGTTCCCATCCAGGCGGTCTCCAGCGTCTCGGGATGCTCAGCGATGAAGCCGAGGTGGCCCGTCAGCGCGAAGGCCACGGGCACCAGCACGCCCACCGCCAAGCCGCCGGCCCAGTGCGTGGCGTCCATCGAATGGCGCCAGCGCCGCAGCAGCGTGGCCACGAGTGCGAGCAAGGCGAGGAGCAGCACCCAGCGCAACACGTCGGCGGAGATGCCGAACCAGGGCGCGAACAGCGAGCCGAGATCTTGCGGGCGGTCGAGCATGACCGAGAAGCGCTCGAGCCATTGCGTGCGCGGCAGCGCCAGCACGCCGCGCAAGGTCATTTGCGCGCCGATCGCGGCGGCCACCAGGGTCACGACAGCCTTGAGGTCGCCGCTGCCGGCCTTCACCAGGCTGCGCTGCGGACAACCTGCCGCGAGGATCATCCCCCAGCCGAAGATCCAGCCAGCCACCGGGTAGGCGAGCCACAACAGGCGCGGGCTCCAGGAAATCGACTGGGTGGCGTCGAACGCGCCGAAGCTGATGAGCGCCTGCGAGCCCAGCGCCGCCACGGCCACGGCCAGCAACCACGTCAGCATGCGCGCCGGGCCACGGAAGGCATACCAGTCGGCGATGGCGCCGCGCGTGCAAAAGCGCGAGGCTTGCGCGGCCACACCGAGCACGAGTCCGATGGCAAGCCCGCCCCAGAGCACCGCCTGCTCCGCCGATTGCGGTGTCAAACCTGCTTCCATGCCTGCCTGCCCCATGCCACGCGATTTCGCGTCGGTATTTGTCCTGAGTCAACTTATTCTGCCAGTGACATATATTCGCGACTGCTTATATGTGCATGGATTCGTGATGTCACAGCTCGACGCCGCCGAGCGTAACCGCCTCTTGTCGGGGCGCGTGCGCAAGGCGCCAGAAAATTTCGTCGACTCCGAAGGGGTGCAGCGTGTGCACGCGGAGTCGCGCAGCGGCCGACGCGATTTCATCCGCCAGGCCTTCGCGGCGGCCGCCGGCGTGGGGATGGCCTCGACCGCCGCGGCTGCGACGGAAGGCGATCCCGACATCATCACGCTGCCCGCGCACTCCACCGGCCTCGGCCAGGGTGTGGCGAGCGAGGGCTACGGCAAGCCGTCGAAGTACGAGGCCAACGTGCAGCGGCGCCAGAGCCCTGGGCTCACGCAGACGCGCCAGGCCTCGGTGTCGTTCGCGCCGCTGCAGTCGCTGTTCGGCATCGTGACGCCCAGCGGCCTTCATTTCGAACGCCACCACCAAGGCTGGTGGGACGTGGATCCGTCCAAGCACCGGCTGATGGTCAACGGCAGCGACGAGCGCATGCTCAAGACGCCCAAGGTCTTCACCATGGACGAGCTGATGCGCCTGCCAGCGGTGTCGCGCTTCCACTTCATCGAGTGCGGTGCCAACACCGGCATGGAGTGGGGCAACGTCGCCGTGCCGACCTGCCAGTACACCCACGGCATGCTCAGCTGCAGCGAGTTCACCGGTGTGCCGCTGCGCACGCTCCTCGACCTCTGCGGCGCCGACTGGAAACGCGGCAAGTTCGTGCTCGCCGAAGGCGCCGATGGGTCCTCCATGACGCGCACCATTCCTGTCTCGCTGATCGAGAGCGGCGAGGTGCTGGCGGCCTACGGCCAGAACGGCGAGATGCTGCGTCCGGAGCAGGGCTACCCGCTGCGGCTCGTCGTGCCCGGCGTGCAGGGGGTGAGCTGGGTGAAGTACCTGCGCCGCATCGAGCTCGGCGACGCGGCCTACGGCACCAAGGACGAGAGCATTCACTACATCGACTTGATGCCCGACGGCCGACCGCGGCTTCTACAGCGTCACCGGCCTGGCCTGGTCGGGCCGTGGCAAGGTGCAGCGCGTCGACGTGTCGGTGGACGGCGGGCGAAACTGGCGCGAGGCGCAACTGCAGGGGCCGGTGATGAGCAAGTGCCTCACGCGCTTTTCCATCGACTGGGCCTGGGACGGCAAACCGGCTCTGGTGCAAAGCCGCGCCACCGATGAGAGCGGACAGGTGCAGGCCACGTATGCGCAGCTTCGCAGCGTGCGCGGCACGCGCTCGATCTATCACAACAATGCGATTCAGACCTGGCTCGTGCAGGAAAGCGGCGAGGTGAAGAATGTCCAACTGTCGTGACGACCGCACGGTCGTGCGCCGGGTGCTGATCGGGGCCTGCGCCCTGCTTGCGTGCGCCGCCTTCGCCCAGCCGGCCGTATTCGGCAACATCGGCCGCACCGCGACGCCCGCAGAGCTCGCCGCGTGGGACATCGACGTGCGCCCCGACTTCAAAGGCCTGCCCGCGGGCTCGGGCTCGGTGCTGGCCGGTCAGGATGTGTGGGAATCGAAGTGCGCCTCCTGCCACGGCATCTTCGGCGACTCCAACGAGGTGTTCTTCCCGTTGGTGGGCGGCACCACTGCCGAGGATGTGAAGACCGGCCGCGTCGCGCGCCTGAACGACCGTGCCTACCCCGGGCGCACGATGCTGATGAAGGTGTCGACCGTCTCGACGCTCTGGGACTACATCAACCGCGCCATGCCGTGGGCGCAGCCCAAGTCGCTGAGCGTGGGAGAGGTCTACGCCGTCACCGCCTACCTGCTCAACCTCGGCGGCGTCATCCCCGAGGACTTTGTGTTGTCGAACCGAAACATTGCCGAGGTGCAGGCCCGCCTGCCCAACCGCAACGGCATGACGACGCGCCATGCGCTGTGGCCCGGCAAGGAGTTGGGCGGCACGGCCAAGCCCGACGTGCAGGGCTCCAGCTGCATGAAGGACTGCGCGCCGGAGCCCAAGCTCGCCTCGTTCCTGCCCGAGCACGCCCGGGATGCGCACGGCAACCTGGCCGCGCAAAACCGGCTGGTCGGTGCGCAGCACGGCGTGCAGACGACTGACGAGAAGCCTGCCGCGCCGGGCGCCGCACCTGCCGAGGCGGAGTCGCCGAAGATGCCGTGGCAGGAGGCGCACTTCGA
>CAJDUZ010000012.1_pt1 | contig 25746 bp, 20 predicted proteins | sample 7391221 | NCBI WGS metagenome assembly CAJDUZ01 (sample SAMEA7055692, study PRJEB34461) | soil metagenome | biome: terrestrial ecosystem; feature: Peninsula; material: soil | place: Antarctica | collected 2016
GCCGATCGTGCCGCGGTTGCGCACCGCGCGGTAGGCGATGCGCGCGGCGACGTGCCGCATCAGCCCGTTGCTGCAGTCAGGCACGCGACCGTCCTCGAAATCGGCGTGACGCAGCGTCGCGCCGTAGCGCACGCTGCTGCCCAGGTCCTGGACCTCGCGCAGCGCATCGATGCGCGAGAGGTCGACGACAAGGTCGGCGGGCGCCAGCCGCAGGTTGAGCATCGGCACCAGGGACTGGCCGCCGGCGAGCGGGCGGACGCCTTCGTTGTCGGCCAGCACCTGCAAGGTCTCGGCCAGGCTCGCCGACTGGCTCAGCTCGAACTTCGCGGCCTTCATGCCGGGCTCCTTTCGGCCGCGCACCGGGCCTGCGCTTCGATGACGGCGATCAGCACGCGGTCGGGTGTCAGCGGCGTCTGCGTCATCTCGACACCGAGGCCGCGCAATGCGTCGTTGACGGCATTGACGACCGCGGCCGGCGGCGCGATCGCCCCACCCTCGCCCATGCCCTTGATGCCGAAGCGCGTGTGCGGCGAAGGCGTCTCCATGTGCAGCACGCGCACGTCGGGCACTTCGGTCGGGCCCGGCACCACGTAGTCGAGGAAGGTCGACGCCAGTGGCTGGCCGTTCTCGTCGTAGGGAATCTCCTCGTAGAGCGCGGTGCCCAGTCCCTGCGCGACGCCGCCGACGACCTGGGCTTCGACGATCATCGGGTTGACCATCGTGCCGCAGTCGTGGCAGACGACGTAATCGAGCACCTCGATGAGGCCGGTGCCGGTATCGACCGCGACGACACAAGCATGGCTCGCGTACGAGAAGGCACCGCTGCTGCGCGTCGGCTGATAGACGACGGAAACCTCGAGCGCGGGATCGAGCCCGTCGGGCAGCCGCTCGGGATGCAGGTAGGCGGCCTCGGCAATCGCGGCAAACGAGACCTGCTGCGCGCCGGCGACGACCGCGCCGCCCTGCAGCGAGACGCCCTCGAGCGGCACCTGCAGCAGGTGCGCGCCGATCAGGCGCATCTTCTCGGCCAATTGCCGGCACGCGTTGGAGACCGCGCCGCCGGCCATCGTCATGCTGCGCGACGCGAACGTGCCCATCCCGTACGGCGAGACCGAGCTGTCGCCGTGGCGCACCGTGACCTGTTCGACCGCGATGCCGAGCTCCTCGTGCGCGACCTGCGCCAGGGTCGTCTCGAGACCCTGGCCGTGATTCTGGATGCCGACGAAGAGCAGCAACTGGCCGTCGGGCGTGAAGCGCGCCAGCGCCGGCTCGAAGCCGAACACCACCGGCAGGCCGCGCGCGACCCATTCGGCGGTGCCGTGCGCCGACTGCTCGGTGTAGCTCGCCATGCCGACGCCGATCAGGCGGCCGTCGGCTTCGCCGGCCTGCTGGCGCTGCCGCACCGCATCGAAATCGATCGCGGCGATGGCGCGCCGTGCGCATTCGGGATAGTCGCCGCTGTCGTAGAGCTTGTGCGTCGCGGTCTCGTACGGCATCGCCGAGGGCGGCACCATGTTCTCGACCCGCACCTCCTCGGGCTTGCGCTGCACGGCCACGGCCACCGCATCGATCAAGGTCTCGATCGCAAAGCACGCGCCGGTGCGACCGACGCCGCGATAGGGTCCGAGCGGCGACTTGTTGGTGCAGACGGTGATCGCCTTGCCGTGGTAGACCGGCACGTCGTAGGGGCCGGTCATGATGCCGCACGACATGCCGGCTTCCATCGCCGCCGTCCACGGCCAGACCGAGTAGGCGCCGGCATCGACCATCACCGTTGCCTCGATGCCCAGCAGCCGGCCGCTGCGGTCGGCGTAGGCAACGAGATCGTAGCGGTGCTCGCGCGCATGCGGCGACGCGATCAGGTGCTCGCGCCGGTCTTCGAGCCAGCGCACCGGCTTCTTCAGCTTCATCGCCAGCGCGGCAATCGCGAGCTCCTCGGGGTTGAAGTTGTTCTTCACGCCAAAGCCCCCGCCGACGTCGGGTGCGATGACGCGCAGCTTGCTTTCCGCCAGGCCGAGTGACTGCGCAAGGATCGTGCGGATCACGTGCGGGAACTGCGTCGAGCTGTAGACGACGAGCTCGTCGAGCCGGTTGTCGTAATGCGCGAGCACGCCACGGCCTTCCATCGGCACGCCGGCGTGGCGGCCCATGCGCAACTGCTTCTCGACTCTGATCGGTGCGCTGGCGCGCACGGCGGCCAGGTCGCCGGTCTCGATCCGGGTCTCGACGTAGACGTTGCGGTCCCAGTGTTCGTGGATCAGCGGCGCCTCGGCGCGCAGCGCGTCGACCATGTCGGCCACCGGCGTGAGCTCGTCGAGCTCGAGCTCGCACTCCTGCGCGATGTCCTCGGCCTCGGCGCGCGTCGGCGCGACGCACATCGCGACGATGTCGCCGACGAAGCGCACCTTGTCGCGCGCCAGCGCGTGGTAGTCGGACTTCTGGAAGCCCGGCGCCGCGCCATTCGCGACGATCGGCTTGATCCAGTCGAAATCCTGCGCGGTGAAGACCGCGCCGCGGCGGTGCGCGGGCACCTCGAGACCGCGCAGTCGCGCGTGGGCGACGGGGCTGCGCAGGAAGGCGACGTCGAGCGCGCCCGGGATGTTCAGGTCGCCCAGGAATTCGCCACGGCCATCCAGGAGCCGCCGGTCCTCGCGGCGCTTGACGGGCATGCCGACGCCTTCGGGGCGCTGAATGGCGAAGACTTTTACTTTTGCATCCACTCGAGACCTTTCACGGTCTGCATGTTGGCCAGGCGACTGAAACGGCCGAAGCTGCTGCGATTCATCGGCCCGGGCCACGGCCACCAGAGGCAGCCCATGCATCGTCGGTATCCGGCCAGGCTCGAAACCGAGGCCGACCTTCAAAGCGCGACAGTTAACTAGGTGGGGAATTGTTCAACCGGGTGTTGATGAAAGTCAACCATCGGGTTGATTCAATTGATCAGTAGATACCCGAGGAAGACTTCGGTCATGTGCGACAGCCGTTCGGCCTGCGCCTTCGGCGACATCAGGTCACGCCCGAAACTCGTGGAGAGGGTGTGCCGGTTGGAGATGTAGAAGTAGGTCTGACCAAGGATCGAGACGTAGAGCTGCACCGGATCGACGCCGCCGCGAAACACCCCCTCCACGCGACCGCGCTCGAGCACGTCGCCCAGCCAATCGAGCAGCGGAGAGTCGAGGATCCGCCGCTCCTGACGGGCCTTCAGGTGGCGGGCGCCGCACAGGTTCTCGCTGTTGAGCAGCGAGAGAAACTCCGGGTGATCGAGGTGGTAGCGCCAGATGAACTCGATCAGCCGCGCGATCGCCGCGGCCGGCTCGAGGTGGATCAGGTTTAGCGCGTGCTCGGCTTCGCGGATGCCGGCGTAGCTGCGCGCGAGCACCGCGTAAAACAGCCCGTCCTTGCCGCCGAAGTAGTAGTAGATCAGACGCTTGTTGACGCCGGCTCGCTCGGCGACGCCGTCGATGCGCGCGCCTTCCAGACCGAGCTCCGCGAACTCGACCGTCGCCGCATCGAGCAGGGCCTGTCGGGTGCGCTCCGCGTCGCGCGTGCGCAAGTCGGCATCGTCGGCCAGAGAGGTGGACACCATCAGATAATTCACCAATGGGTGAATAACAGCCAACGGTACAAACCCCAGTCGGTGCATCCGCAGTCGAAAGCGGGCGAGGTGCCGCGAACGAGCGCCGGAAGCTGCCGGTGGCAACACTTGCCGATGACGACGGATCGCCGGGGGCCGCCGCCCGCATGGTCGTAGCGGCCGACGACGCCGAGTCGTGGCCGGCCCGACCACATCGCCCGACAATACCGAGTCCGGGCCGCCCCATCATTGCCAGCGCATGACTTGCCATCGGCCCGTTTCACCCCGCTTCCCTTCACCATGAACACCCGGAGCCCAATCGCCGGATCGCCCGCCAAGCGTGCGTCGCGCGTCGCTGCCGGCAGCACCGCGGCCGACAAGAACCGCCCGCTGATCGAGGACATCCGCCTGCTCGGCCGCATCCTGGGCGACGTGATCCGCGAACAGGAAGGCAGCGCGGTCTTCGACCTGGTCGAGCAAGTGCGGCGCCTGTCGGTCGCCTATCGACTGCGCCGTGACGCGGCCGCAGGCCACGCGCTCGACCAGTTGCTGAAAGGCCTCAGCGACGATGCCACGGTCAAGGTGATCCGCGCCTTCGGCTACTTCTCGCATCTGGCCAACATCGCCGAGGACCAGCACTACGTGCGGCGCCGCATCGTCCACCGCCGCAAGGGCCATCTGCAGGAAGGCTCGCTGGCCAAGGCGTTCGAGCGGCTGGCGCGGGCCGGGGTGCCGGACGCCGAGATCGCCGGCTTGCTGCAACACGGATGGATTTCGCCGGTGCTGACCGCGCACCCGACCGAAGTCCAGCGCAAGAGCATTCTCGATGCCGAGCGGGCGATTGCCGAACTGGTCGGTGCGCGCGAGGCGCTCGGCACCGAGCGCGAGCGCGCGCAAAACGAAGCGCTGTTGCGGGCGCGGGTCACGCAGCTCTGGCAGACCCGGATGCTGCGCACCGCGCGGCTGACGGTCGCCGACGAGATCGAGAACGCGCTGAGCTATTACCGCTCGACTTTCCTGACGCAGATTCCACGCCTCTACCGAGACGTCGAAGACGCCTTGCCGGGGCTGCCGATCGCGAGCTTCCTGCGCATGGGCAACTGGATCGGCGGCGACCGCGACGGCAACCCGTTCGTCACCGCCGAGACCCTGCAGACCGCGCTGATGCGGCAGAGCGAAACCGCGTTGCGTTTCTACCTGGCCGAACTGCACGAGCTGGGCAGCGAACTGTCGATCTCGACGCAGCTCTCGCCGGTCAGCGACGAGCTTGAGCAGTTGAGCCAGCGCTCGGGCGACGCGAGCCCGCACCGCGAGGACGAGCCTTACCGGCGCGCGCTGGTCGGTCTGTACGCGCGTCTGGCCGCAACCTTGTTCGAGCTGACCGGAACCCAGGCCTTGCGCCATGCGCTGGCCCCGCGCGATCCCTATGGGTCGGCCGACGAACTGCTCGCCGATCTGCGCATCATCGAGGGCTCGCTGCAGATGCATCACGCGGGCGCACTGATCGAGCCGCGGCTGAGTCCCTTGATCCGAGCGGTCCAGGTGTTCGGCTTCCATCTCGCGACGGTCGACCTGCGCCAGAGCTCGGATCGCCACGGCGCCGTGGTGGCCGAACTGCTGCGGGTCGCGCAGATCGAGGCCGACTATCCGGCGCTGCCGGAAGTCGACCGGCGCGCGCTGCTGCTGCGCCTCCTGAACGACCCGCGCCCCTTGCGCGTGACCGCCAGCGCCCGGCAACCGGCTTACAGCGACGCCAGCCTCGCGGAGCTCGCCGTCTTCGAAACCGCCGCGAAGATGCTGCGCCGCTTTGGCCGCGAGGCGATCCGGCATTGCATCATTTCGCACACCGAGGCGGTAAGTCACCTGCTCGAAGTGCTGGTGCTGCTGAAGGAGGTGGGCCTGCTGCGCGGCACGCTGCAGAGCGATGCGGTCAGCGATTTGATCGTCTCGCCGCTGTTCGAGACCATCGCCGACCTGCGCCAGGCCGCGACCATCATGCGCGAATTTCATGCGCTGCCGGGCATCACGGCGATGATGCAGCGCTCGGGCAGCGAGCAAGACATCATGCTCGGCTACAGCGACAGCAACAAGGACGGCGGCGCCTTCACCAGCAGCTGGGAGCTCTACCGCGCGGAGATTGCGCTGGTGGGCGTCTTCGCCGAGCTCCGCGCTTCGCACGGTATCCGCCTGCGCCTGTTCCACGGCCGCGGCGGCACCGTCGGCCGCGGCGGCGGTCCGAGCTACGAGGCGATCCTGGCGCAGCCGCCCGGCACCGTGAACGGGCAGTTGCGGTTGACCGAACAAGGCGAGGTCATCGCATCGAAGTACGCGCATCCGGAGATCGGACGGCGCAACCTCGAAACGCTGGTCGCAGCCACGCTGGAGGCGAGCTTGCTGCACCCGACTCAAAGCGCGCCGGCGAGCTTCGTCGACGCGGCCGATGCGATCAGCGCGGCTGGCATGACGGCCTACCGGGCGCTGGTCTACGAAACGCCGGGCTTTGCCGAATACTTCTTCGACGCCACGCCGATCCGCGAGATCGCCGCGCTCAATCTGGGCTCGAGGCCGGCGGCGCGCCGCGTGGCCGATGGCGGCCTGCCGGCGATCGAGGACTTGCGCGCCATCCCCTGGGGCTTCAGCTGGGGCCAGTGCCGCGTCGGTCTGCCGGGGTGGTACGGCTTCGGCTCGGCGATCGAGAGCTATCTGGGCGCCGGCCGGCAGCGCGCGAGCCGGCTGCGCCTGTTGCAGCGCATGCATCGCCAGTGGCCGTTCTTCCGGACCGTGCTGTCGAACCTTGACATGGTGCTCGCCAAGTGCGATCTCGGCATCGCCGGGCGCTACGCCGATCTCGTCGAGAACGAGGAACTCGGACGCACGATATTCGCATTGATCGAGGCCGAGTGGCAGCGCACCGAAGCCGCGCTCGCCGCCATCACCGGCGAACCCCGGCGCCTGGCCAGCAACCCCGCGCTGGCGCGTTCGATCGAACACCGCTTTCCTTATCTCGACCCCTTGAACCATCTCCAGGTCGAACTGATGCGGCGGCATCGGCAGGGCCGACCTGATGACCCCGAGCGTGCGCGGGTGCGGCGCGGCATCCACATCTCGATCAACGGGCTTGCGGCGGGGCTTCGCAATACCGGCTGAGGCCCCGCGCCGGGCGGCGTATGTCCCGTAAGAAATTTCGGCAATCACCGGCTTACGCCGTGACCGCCTGCTCCTTCAGCATCGCGACGAACCGACGCGTCAGCGACGAGGGCGCCGTCTGCCGTGGCAGCGCCATCTGGATCGCGATCTCGACGGCGGGCGCGAACGGCCGGATCAGCAGTTGGCCCGAAAAGGTGCTTGCAACGTACGGGTTGACGATGCCCACGCCGATGCCGGCGGCGACCAAGGCGCAGATCGTGATCGACGAGCTGGTCTCGACCGCGAATTCCTCGGCCGCGCCTTGCTTGCGCAGCAGCGCCTTGATGCGCAAGGTGCTCTCCTCGCTGTCGCTGAGCGACAGCAGACGGTCGCCCTTGAGTCGTCTCAGCTCGATGCTGGCAGCGTCCTTCAGGCGATGTTGCAGCGGCAGCACGCACACCGCCCGGGTACGGCGAATCACGACCGGCTGGAAGTCGCGCGGGTCGAGCGTGCCGGTCGTCAGCACCAGGTCGCACAGGTCCTGGTGCAGCATGTCGGCGAGCTGCGGCGTGCCCACCGTCTGCAGGTCGAAGTAAGTGTCGGGCATTTCGGCGAGAAAAGCGCCGATAACCTTCGGCAACAGCCCGATGCCGAGCGTTGGCGTGCAGCCGATGCGCAGCACGCCGGTGCCTGATTTGCGCAGTGTCGTCACCACCGACTCGATCTTGCGCAAGCCGCTGAAGTGCTGCTGGACCGCCTTGTGCAACTGCTTGCCTTCGCCGGTCGGCCGCAGCCGTCCCTGGTGCAGCTCGAACAGCGTCAGGCCCGTGGCGGCCTGCAGTTCGGCGATGCGCCGGCTGACCGAGGGTTGCGTCGTGTTCAGCATCAGCGCCGCGCTGGTGGTCGTGCCCATCAGCATCACCGCGTGAAAGGCCTCGATCTGGCGGAAGTTCAAGGCTCTGGGCATGGCGGCAACGGTCGCGACGAAGGCACCCCAACGATATATCGATATTGAATAGACAAGCTGCAAAATTGAATTTGATTGCATCGCCACGCACTTCTACGATCGTCGCTCGCCTTTTCGCCCGCCTCGCCAACGCCCGGATGCCGATGTCGTCTGTTTCCCGTCCCTGTCCCGTACGCCGCGTCGGCGTGTCGGCCCGCCACCATTTCTTCGGCTACTACGACAAGACGCCCTGGGACCGCAGCGGCCGCTACCTGCTCGCGCACGAGACCGCGCAGATGACCGCCGAGCTGACACCTGAACTCAGCGCCGGAATCGGCTACTTCGATCTCGAACGCGACGACCGTTACCACCGTGTCGCCGAGACCACCGCCTGGAACTGGCAGATGGGCAGCCAGCTGCAGTGGCTCGACGGCGGTCCGCAGCGCCGCTTCATCTACAACACGCGCAGCACCGCACCCGATGCGTTCTACCCGGGGCTCGGTGCGGTGATCCACGACATCGACAGCGGTGCGGCACAGCCGCTGCCGCTGCCGATCTACGTGGCCGCGCCGGACAGCCGGTACGCGCTGTGCATCGACTACGGCCGGCTCTGGATCACGCACCGCACGATCGGCTACGCCGGAACACGGCTGCCGCAAGGCAATGCACCAAGCGACGACGGCATCCACCGCATGGAACTCGACAGCGGCGCGTCGCGGCTGCTGGTGAGCTACGACCAACTGCGCCGCTTCGAGCCGCGGCCGTCGATGGAACGCGCGATCCACTGGATCAGCCACATCGAGATCAACCCGGCGTCTTCGCGCGTCCTGTTCCTGCACCGCTGGACCGAACGTGTCGAAGACGAGACCTGCTTCCTCCACCGCCTGATGACGATGAATCCGGACGGCTCAGGGCTGCGGCTGCTCGAGTGCTCGGACCACCCGCTGCCGCAGCTGGCCGCCGATTTCGACCCGAACGCGGTCGGCACCTTCGAGTACGAGAAATCCGAATACCAGATCTCGCACCCGCTGTGGCGGGACGACCGGCACATCATCGTCTGGAGCCCGCACGCCGGCCGCATCCACTATCACCTCTACGAGGACAGCGACGGCGGCGCGGTGACGATCATCGGTCGCGATGTCCTCACCGAGAACGGTCACATGAGCTACTCGCCGGTCGATCCGCGCTGGCTGCTGACCGACACCTACCCGGACGACGTCGCGCAGCAACGCGCGCTGCTGCTGCTGGATACGCGGCGCGACATGCGGTGCGAGCTCGGCCGCTTCTATGCCGACCCGGCGCTGGGCAAGGAAAACCGCTGCGACCTGCATCCGCGCTGGAGCCGCGACGGGCGTCAGGTGTGCATCGATTCGGTGCACGAGAACCAGCGGCAGATGTACATCGTCGACGTCGGCAACGTCGTCGCCCCCACCCCGAGGAGCAAACCATGAAGACCTTTCGACCCGCTTCGATGCTGATCGCGCTTTCACTGCTGGCCGGCGGCGCCGCGTGCGCCGCCGATGCGCCGCTGAGCGGCACCTTGAAGAAGGCGGCCGACGACGGCGTCATCGTCTTCGGTTTTCGCGACGCGTCGATTCCGTTCTCCTACTACGACGCCAGCCAGACGCCGATCGGCTACTCGATGGACCTGACGAACCTCATCGTCGAGCGCATCAAGAAGCGCATCGGCCGTTCCGACCTGGCGGTGCGCAAGATCCCGATCACCTCGCAGAACCGCATCTCGCTGCTGCAGAACGGAACGATCGATTTCGAGTGCACGACGACCACCAACAACGAGTCGCGCGCCCAGCAGGTCGCCTTCACCAACAACTTCTTCGAGATCGGCACGCGCCTGCTGACGAAGAAGGATTCGGGCATCAAGGACTTCGACGATCTCAAGGGCAAGACCGTCGTGGTCGGCGCCGGCACGACATCGGACCGCATCCTGCGGCAGATGAATGTCGAGAAGAAGATGGACATGAACGTCATCAGCGCCAAGGACCACAGCGAGTCGTTCCTGACGCTCTCCACCGGGCGTGCCAAGGCGATGATGATGGACGACGCGCTGCTGGCCGGCGAGCGCGCCAAGACCCGCAACCCCAGCGACTACGTCATCACCGGCACGCCGCAGTCGTTCGAGGCCTACGGCTGCATGGTCCGCAAGGGCGACAGCGAGCTGAAGGCCCTGATGGACGAGACCATCGCCGGGCTCGAGACCTCTGGCGAGATGACGAAGATCTACGACAAGTGGTTCATGAGCCCAATCCCGCCGAAGGGCCTGAATCTCGACTTCCCCCTGTCGGAGACGATGAAGAAGCTGTTCGCGCATCCGACCGACAAGCCGGCATCCTGAGCGCGACACATGCGGCCGACGACTGAACCGGGCCGCCGGCGGCAAACCGAGGCGAGCTGACCGTGGACTATCACTGGAACTGGGGCGTGCTGCTGCAGCCGGTGGCCACCGGCGAGCCCACCACCTACCTCGGCTGGTTGGCATCGGGATTCGTCAACACGATGGCGCTGACCGCGCTGGCGTGGCTGCTGGCGGTCGGGATCGGCTCGCTGCTGGGCATCATGCGGACCTTGCCGGGCAAGGTGCCGCGGGCGATCGGCACCGCCTACGTCTCGATCTTCCGCAACACGCCGCTGATCGTGCAGTTCTTCATCTGGTACTTCGTCGTGCCCGAGTTGCTGCCGACGGCGCTCGGCGACCGCATCAAGGCGCTGCCGCCCTTCACGCAGTTCTTCGGCGTCTCGGTCATCTGCCTGGGCGTCTACACCGGTTCGCGCATCTGCGAGCAGGTGCGCGCCGGCATCGGCTCGCTGCCGGCGGGCCAGCGCAATGCCGGCCTCGCGATGGGGCTGACGCTCGCGCAGACCTACCGCCACGTGCTGATGCCGGTGGCGTACCGCGTCATCCTGCCGCCGCTCACGTCCGAATTCCTGATCCTCTCGAAGAATTCGGCGGTGGCCTCGACGATCGGCCTGCTCGAGCTCGCCGGCCAGGCGCGCCAGCTGGTCGACTACACCGCACAGCCATATGAATCCTTCATCTGCGTGACGCTCGGCTATGTGGTGTTGAACTTCATGATCCTGCGTCTGATGCGCTGGGTACGGCGCGCCACCCACGTGCCGGGTCTGCTCGGAACCTGAGATGCAACGGCTCGCGCGTTCACTTCGTTCGCTGCTCCTCGACCGGGTGCGTCAGTCCCTTCGGCCGGCCGGGCGCCACTGACATGTTTGCAATGGACTGGAGCGCGATCACCGAGTCGCGCGCGATCCTGCTCACCGGCATGTGGGTGACGCTGCGCATCACGCTGGTGGCGATCGCCTGCGGGCTGCTCTGGGGCACGGTGCTGGCGGTTTTCAGCACGACCCGAATCGCCTTGCTGCAGACCTTCACGACCGCCTACGTCTCACTGTTCCGCTCGATCCCGCTGGTGATGCTGCTGCTCTGGTTCTTCCTGATCGTGCCGCAGTTCCTGAAGGCGGTGTTCGATCTGTCGCCCAGCGTCGACATTCGGCTGGTCTCGGCGATGGTCGCGTTCTCGCTGCTCGAGGCGGCCTTCTTCTGCGAGATCATCCGCGCCGGCATCCGCAGCCTGCCGGTGGGGCAGGCCCAGGCGGCGCGCGCGCTGGGCCTCACGCCCTGGCAATCGCTGCGCTACATCATCTTGCCGCAAGCACTGAAGGCGATGGTGCCGATCATCCTGACGCAGTGCATCGTGATCTTTCAGGACACCTCGCTGGTCTATGTGATCGGTCTGGGCGATTTCTTTCGCCGCGCCACCAGCATCGGCGAGCGCGACGGCAATCTGGTGCAGATGCTGCTCTTCGCCGGCCTCGCCTACTGGATCATCTGCTCGACGCTCTCGGTCTTCGTCGATCTCGTGCAACGCCGCCGCGCCCACGGTTGACGTGTGGCGACGGCATGGAAGGCGCCGTGCCGGCATCCGCCTGTCTCGTCCTCCATTGCCAATGGCGCGGGCATCGATGGCGGTGTCCGGCTGCTGGTGAGGCGTGTCCCTCGGACTGCGTCGTCACACCTCGATTTCCGCCTTCACCTGACCATAGGCCAGCAATGCAAACAAGCCGGTTCCACCGATGACGTTGCCCACCAACGCCGGAAGCAACACGCCGAAAATGCCGTGCAGCGGCTCGAGTTGCCCGCTGAACATCAACAGGAACATCTCGGCAGAGCCGACGACGACGTGCGTCAGGCCGCCGATGGCGATCATGTACGTCATCATCGTGATGATCCAGAAATGCCCGTTCTTTGCCGCCGCCAGCATCCACACCATCGCGGCGATCAGGAAACCGGCCGGGATGCCGCGCATCAGCAGATCGAAGGCGGTCTTCTCGATGAGCGGATGCGCCACCGCCTGGAAGCTGGCGAGCTGCTCGGGTGTGGCGATGTGCGCGTGAATCGCCATCAGCGACGCCAAGGCCGTGCCCACCATGTTGGCGATGAAGACGATGCCCCACAGGCGCAACACCGCACGCAAGGAACGCAAGCTGCGTTCGGCGAGCAGCGGCAGCACGGCGGTGAGCGTGATTTCGGTGAACAGCTGCAAGCGCGCCAGCACGACGATCAGGAAGCCGGCGCAATAGCCGAAATGAGAGATCAACGGACGCCAGGACGTGTCGGGCAGGTAACCTTCGAGAAAGCCCTGCATGAACATCGAACTGCTGATCGAGATGCCGGCAGCGAGCCCTGAAAACCACAGCGAGAGCGTGGGCCGGGCGAGTTCCTGAGCCCCTTCGGCGCGCACCACCTGGTAGACGGCCGGCGAGGAAATGTTGGCCTGATTCTTGGCCTTGCGGCTTTCCTCGCTCGAAAGCGCCCGTTCGGGGCGGCTGGCTTCGTCGTTGCTCTCGTCGGTGCTGGCCATCGCTGCCTAAGTCATCATCAGCTTCTACTCGCGCTACGCATCGGCGCATCGAACGAACGCGTGCTGATCGGCCTGCGCGACCGCGCCTCACGTACAAAGAGTTTAGCGCCGTCGCTGCTCCGCTACTCGATCGCCGCGGCGATCCGTGCGGCCGAGGCGCTCGCGGTGGAGCACCAGCTTCGTCGTGCCGCGGCGGCCGCCTGCCCTGCCGGTCGCCGCCCGGCGTGAATCGGGCCAAGGCCTCGGTCACGACTTCTCTGGCATGGCCGACGAATGATGGCTTGTGATGAGCCACTGCGTCCCATCCCAACGATATGTGTAGCTGTAGCGGCCACTGACCATCGCTCCTGTTTTGGCGAAGGTGAATGTATAGAGCCCCGCATCGACAGCGGAGTTGCACCCGAGTTCGATGCTGCGCAAGTCAATCCTTCCGGAAGGACGGTCTTCCAGAAAGTGGTGGAAATAGTCTTCCTTCTCTTCAGGGGTGAGGCGCGGCCTGTTCGAGACTGTCGGGAGGAGAATCGATCGCACGGCGTAGTTCGCGACCACCTGATGGGGATCGCCCGTTTGCAGCGACTGATTCCAACGATCAAACAACGCCGCGATCTCTTGCTCCGAGGTCGCCTTGCAGCTCTCTGTGCGCGTGGCCTGTGCATAGCTGGACGTACCGTGGTTCGTGGCGCACCCGGCGAGTGCGACGACTAGGACAAGAACGCTGATCATCTTCATGGACGAACTCCCTTGAGTGGGGTGGTTGGGAAATGAGGCATGACGTGGACGCTGAGCGGCCGCGATCGAGGCAAATGATTCGGTTGTGGCGCCAAGCCATGGCCAAGCTGATGCCGATGACTGTCTTGCAAGGGTGAGCGCATCAGGCTTCTGCGCTGCGGCTGCCGTTAGCTCTGCGACGCGTGGGGCCGATCCTATGCCGGCAACGCCTCCCTTCCCGCCCAGGCCCTGACCGGCAATCCCCTCACCCTTTTCCCCGAAGCCGCAAACACCGCATTCACCAACGCCGGCGCCACCGGCGGCAGTCCCACCTCGCCCAGGCCGCCCAGCGGGCCATCGCTCTCGATGAACGAGACTTCGATCACCGGCGCTTGCTCCATCCGCAGGATCGGATAGTCGGGGAAGCTGCGCTGCACCACCGCGCCATTCTCGATGGTGATGGCTTCGCCCAGCGCCGCGCTCAGCCCCATGACGATCCCGCCCTGCACCTGCGCCGCGCCCGTGTCGGGGTGGACGACGAAGCCGCAGTCGACCACTGCGGTGACGCGGTGAACCCTGGGCATGTTCGCTTCCATCGACACCTCGATCACCTCGGCGACGACGCTGCCGAAGCTTTCCACCAAGGCCAAGCCGCGCCCATGCCCGACGGGCAGTGGCGTGCCCCATCCGGCGCGGCGGGCAAGCTCGTCGAGCACGCGGCGGTGGCGCGAGTCGGCGGGCACGTGCATGCGGCGGAACTCCAGCGGGTCCTTCCTTGCGGCTGCAGCCAGTTCGTCGATGAACGATTCCGTGAAGAAGCCGTGCTGGCTGTGCGCCACGCTGCGCCACGCGCCGTAGCGCACGTGGGTGGGCGCGGGCACGGCGTCGATGCGCTGGTTCGCTATCGAGTACGGCAGCGGGAAGCCTTCGTTGATCAGCTCGGGGGAGTCGATGAAGCGCTGTTGCCAGGCTTGAATCTGCCCCTTGTCATCGAGGGTCGCTTCGATCCGCGTCGCGATGGCCGGACGGTAGGCGCCTTGCGCGAAGTCTTCCTCGCGGCTCCAGATCAGCTTGACGGGGGCGGGTTCCATCGCCCGCGCAATGGCCACGGCTTGCGCGAGGTGGTCCTTCTTTGGCGCGGAACGGCGGCCGTACCCGCCGCCGACCGACATCGGCGTGAACGCCACATCGGCGAACGCGAGGCCGCTCACTTCGGCGAGGTTCGCGCGTGCCCCGAGTGCATCCTGCTCGCTGCCCCACACCTTGAGCTTGCCCGCATGCCACATCGCCGTGACGTTGATCGGTTCCATCGTCGCGTGGTGCAGGAATGGAACGGTGTAGGTGGCAGCGATGCGTGTGCCGCGCGCCTTGGCGGGATCGCCTTGCGCGTGGACCTTCTTCGCCTCGCCCGAGTCGAGTGCCGCATTGAAGCGCGCGGCGATCGACTCGCTGGAGACGTGCGCGTTCGGTCCTGCAGTGAACTCGGGTTTGAGCGCCAGCAGGCCGGTGTGCGCCGCCCAGTAGCCGTCCGCGACGACGGCAACCGACGTGGGAAGCCGGACGACCTTGCGCACGCCACGCACGGCGAGTGCCGGCGCGTCGTCCACTCTCAGGAGCCGCTCGCCGCGCACCGGGGCGGCCATCACGGTCGCGACCAGCATGCCGGGCAGGCTCACGTCGATGCCGTACTTGGTGCGGCCCGTCACCTTCGCGGGAATGTCCAGGCGCGGCGGCGCCGTGCCGATCAGGCGGAACTCGCTGCGTGGTTTCAGCTTGACGTGCGAAGGCGTGCTCATCTGCGCCGCACGCTGCACCAGCTCACCGTAGCGCAGGGTCCGCTGGCTGGCCGCGTGGCTCGCCCTGCCGTCGCGCGTCGTGATTTCGGTCGCCGGCACGCCGAGTCGCTCAGCGGCCGCTGCCAGCAGCATCTGGCGTGCGGCTGCGCCTGCGGCGCGCAGCCCCATCTGGCCCGTGAACCGTACCGAGCCGGAACCGCCTGTCACCTGCATGTGGGCAAGCCGTCCGATTTCGCCGAACGCCAGCATCGCACCCGAGCGAGCGAAGCCTGGAGCCTCCTTGCCGTCGAGCAGAAAGCCTTCGATGTAATAGCGGTTCGCAAACGCCGGGTCGGCCGGCGCCTGCTCGGCGCGCACCTGGCTCCATGCGACATCGAGTTCCTCGGCCGCCATCATCGCGAGCGCGGTGAGCGCGCCCTGTCCCATGTCCGAATGCGGGATGTACACCGTGACGACATCGTCCGGGCCCATGCTGATCCAGCCCGCGAGCAGCGATGGCCGGGCGATTTCCTTCGCGCGCTGGGCGAAGTACGTGTCGCGCCCGACCAGGCCGAGCACGCCCACGCCGAGTGCGCCGCCCACCACGGCGCCGGTGCCGATCAACCAGGTGCGGCGCTTCATGCTCGCCCCTTCGCATCGGCCATGGCCCGGGCCGCATCGTGGATCGCCTGCCGCACACGCGGGTACGTGCCACACCGGCAGATGTTCGTCATGGCCGCATCGATGTCGGCATCGGTGGGCGCGGCCTTCTGCGCCAGCAGCGCGCTGGCTGCCATGATCATTCCCGACTGGCAGTAGCCGCATTGCGGCACCTGCACCGCGATCCAGGCCGTCTGCACGGGGTGTTCGCCCTCAGGATGGCCCGCACTCGCGCCCAGGCCTTCGATCGTCGTGACGCGCGCTCCGGCTGCCGCGGACAGCGGGTACACGCACGAGCGTACGGCAGCGCCGTTCAGATGCACGGTGCAGGCACCACAGGCGGCGATCCCGCAACCGAACTTCGTGCCAGTGATGCCAGCGAGTTCTCGAATGGCCCATAACAGGGGCATCTGCGGATCGGCGTCGAGCGTCGCGGGTTTTCCGTTCAGGGTCAGGGTGACGGGCATCGTGGTTCCTCGTTGCTGTGGCCTCGCTCGGATGCTGAGGCGGCACGGCGCCGCACCCCTTGCCGCACATGCCAAACGACATGCGCAACGCGCCATGGCGCGGGTCGGGGTGGCGGAATATCATTTGCCGGTGCCCCAGACGCTCGTCACGCCGCTGCCCAAGAACCTGATCGACGCGATCGCCGATGCGGGCGTCGACCTGGACGATGCGGCGCGTGAGGCGGGCATCGACCAGGAAGCGCTCGAGTCCGGCTTGACGTTTGCGCAAGCCGGTCGATTCCTCGGCGTGGCGTGGCGGCGCCTCGACGACCCCGCCTTCGGCCTGCGCGCGGGTTGCGTGCTGCGCCCCGAGCGCTACGGCATCTCGGGCCTCACCGCGATGGCGAGCCCCACCTTCGGCGCCGCGCTGCAGCGCAAGGCGCGCTACAACCGCCTGGTGTGGGGCGACACCTACCGGATCAGGCAGGACGCGAAGGCATTCACCATCGTCACCGAGGCGCCCGACGAATCGAGCCCATGGGGCTACTCGAAGGTCGACATGGAGTTCGCGTCGCTGCTGACGTTCGGCCGCCGGTTCGCGTCAGCCGACATGGCGCCGATCGAGCTCACGCTGCGGCGGCCGCGGCCTTCGTTCGTCGCGCTGTATGAACAAGTCTTTCGCTGCCCCATCGCGTTCGCGCAAGCCACCAACAGCCTCAGTTTCACGCAGGCCGACGCACTGCGCCCGCTGATTTCCGCGGACCACCGGGCGGCGCAGTGGCTGGAGTTCGGCGCGAGGAACGCACTCGAACAGATGGACGACAGCAGCGTGACGCCGCGCGTGCGCGCCCAGCTGGAACGCATGCTGCAGGGCGACGAACCCACGCTGGCGGCAGTTGCCTCGGAACTGTGCATGAGCGAACGCACGCTGCAGCGGCGCTTGGCCGCCGAAGGGCAGACCTTCCGGCGCGTGCTGGACGAAATGCGCCGCGATGTCGCGCAGCGCTCGCTGGCCGCAGGCAAGCGCAACGTGATCGAACTCGCGTACCTGCTGGGGTTCGAAGACTCGAATTCCTTCTATCGTTCGTTCCGTCGCTGGACCGGCACCACGCCGGATTCGTACCGCAAGGCCGTGAACGAGTGAGGCCGATCGACACCGGGCCGGCGCCTTGACCGCCCTGCTGCCGGCGCTGATTGCCCATCACGACCCCTGGCAAGGTGAACGCCGCCTGCGCATGGCAACCTAGGCCGTCGGGCAGCAGCGGACATTCGCATCCAGCATGAAGTCGACGCAGCGCTTCTGGCGCTCCAGGTCGAGCACGCCGTCCGCGTCGAAGGTCGTGGGAACCACGGGGAAGAGGCGCGGTAGCGCGGCGTGCGAACTGGATCTGCAAGCTTCATGCAGACCTCAGTGTGGTCATGCCGCGCAGGCTGTTGCGCAGGCGCGCGAGCAGCGGCAGGACGATCAGCAACGCCGACAGCACCACCAGCGTGGCCGATATCGGCGAACCCCAGAGGATTGACAGGTCGCCACGCGAAAGCAGCAGCGACTGGCGGAACGCCTCCTCGGCCCGATCGCCGAGCACCATCGCCAGCACCATGGGCGCAACCGGATAGTCCAGCTTCTTGAAGAAGTAGCCGAGCACACCGAACACCAGCATCAGCCCGACGTCGGAGACCGCGTTGTTCACGGTGTAGGCACCGATCACGCACACCACGATGATCACCGGCGCGATGATGGAAAACGGAACGCGCAGGATTGCCGCGAACAGCGGCACGGTCGCCAGCACGATGACGAGACTGACGACGTTGCCCAGGTACATGCTGGCGATCAGCCCCCAGACAAAGTCCTTCTGTTCCACAAACAGCATCGGGCCGGGCTGCAGGCCCCAGATCATCAAGCCGCCGAGCATCACTGCCGCGGTCGCCGAGCCGGGGATGCCGAGTGCGAGCATCGGCAGCAAGGCGCTGGTGCCGGCCGCGTGATCCGCCGTCTCCGGCGCGATGATGCCTTCCATCTCTCCGGTGCCAAACTTGTCGCCATTGCGGGACAGCTTCTTGGCGATGCCGTAACTCATGAAAGACGCCGCGGTCGGGCCCCCGGGCGTCACCCCCATCCACCATCCGATGGCCATGCTGCGCAGCAGCGTCACCCAATAGCGGGGAAGCTTCACCCAGGTCTGGAAGACGACCTTCGGGTTCAGCTTGGAGGCCACGCCCTTGAAGGCCAGGTCTTCCTCCATCGTCGACAGGATTTCACCGATTCCGAACAGGCCGATGACGGCGACGAGGAAGCTGATGCCACGCAGCAGTTGCGGCAGGTCGTACGTCAGTCGCAGGTTGCCCGATATCGTGTCCATGCCCACCGCCGCGCAGGCCAGCCCGAGCAACAGTGAACCGAGCGACTTCAGCGGCGACTGGCGGCCCATGCCGATGAAGCTGCAGAAGGTCAGAAGGAAGACGCCGAAGAACTCGGGCGGCGAAAAACGCATCGCGAACTCCGCCACCCAGCGCGAGAGGAAGGTGATCACGAGCACGCCCGACAGGGCGCCGAAGAAGGCGGACGTGAAGGCCGCCGTCAGCGCCTCGCCAGCGCGGCCCTTCTGCGCCATCGGATAGCCGTCGAAGGTGGTTGCGACCGACGAAGGCTCGCCGGGAATATTGAACAGGATGGAGGTCGTCGAGCCACCGAACAGGGCGCCCCAGTACATGCACGACAGCAGGATGATCGCCGACACCGGCGGCATCGTGAACGTCAGCGGCATCAGCAGCGTCACGCCGTTGGGCGCGCCAAGTCCGGGCAGCACGCCGACCAGGATACCCAGCAGCACGCCGACGACCATCAGCAGAAGGTGATATGGCGTCAAGGCCACGGCGAAGCCGTGCATGAGGGCATCGAAGGATTCCATCGCGCTCAGCCTCGTTGCATGTCCACCAGCCAGTCGATGATCGGTCCCTTGTACAGGTCCACCTGGAACCACAACTCGAGCAACAGGTAGAACGCGACGCAGATTGCGATGCCCGTCGGCAGCGCACGCCAGCGGTAGCCGCCGTGCCACCACATGAAGCCGGCGATGAACAGCGCCGAGGCGATGTACAAGCCCAGCCACGGGACCGCGACGATGTACGCGACCATCGGCACGAACACCTGCAGCAGCGGCTTGAGCCGATCTCGCCTCAGGAAGACCTCGCGTTGCGCCGGATCTCGGCGCGCGCGCTGGCCCGCAACGATGGACAGGCCCGCCTGGATCACGCCGACGACGACGAGGAGCACGCCTAGTCGCAGAGGGAAATAGCCCGATTCGGGTCCGTTGGGCGTCCAGCCCACCCCCTGTTCCAGGCTGCCGTTGACGACCAGTGCGCCGGCCGCGACGAACGCCAGCGCGAGACCCAGTTCGGCCGCCCAGCGCGCCACACCGGGCGCACGCTGCCCCGCGTCCATCGTGGGCGGCCGACCCTTCACTTCAGCAGCCAGCCGGCGTACGAGAAGATCGCCTTCTGACGCTCGGTATCCTCGGCGATGTATTTGGCCACCGCATCGCCTGTGCCGAAGGTGCCGTTCAACGCGTTGCGGGTCAGGAACTCCTGCCATTCAGGCGTCTGCGACACCTTCCTGAACACGTTGGTGTAGAAGGCCATCTGTTCGGGCTTGACGCCCGACGACATGTAAATCACGCGCGGCATCTGATAGTGCTCGATGGCCAGTCCCTTTTCCTTGCAGGTCGGGATGTCGCCCCAGGCCATCGTCGCGGTCACCTTCTCCTTGTAATTCATCCGCTCCGGTGCAAACACGCACAGCGGCTTGACCTGCCCGGCGCGCCACTGCGAGATGTTCTCGTTCGGATTGTTGACGTTGGAGCTGATGTGCTTGCCCGCCAGTTGCGTGGCGGCTTCGCCGCCGCTCTTGAACGGGATGTACGCAAGCTTGCTGCCGTAGGTCTTGTTGATCAGCTCGTTGAGCGTCTGGTCGGTGTCCTTGGACTGCGAGCCGCCCATGATGTACTTGGCTGGATCGGCCTTGACGGCGTCGAGATAGGCGGTCGGGCCGTCGAACGGCGATTCGGCCGGCACCCAGAGGACGAATTCGTCCAGCGCCATCATCGCCACCGGCTTGAGCTGCGCGAACTGGTAGGGCACTTTCAGCACCAGCGGCAGCAGGTAGGCATTGTTGGTGCCGAACACCACCTTGTACGGATCGCCCTTGGCGGAGGCGACGTCCAGGAAGCCCTCGGCGCCCGCGCCGCCGGACTTGTTGCTGACGATGATCGACTCATCCATCAGCTTGTGCTTGACGATGATGGACTGCACCAGACGCGCGAACTGGTCGGTGCCGCCGCCGGCGCCCGAGGGCACGACAAATTCCACCGGCTTGGTGGGCTTCCAGTCCGCCGCCGACGCGGCCGGCGGCAAAATCAGCGCCGCCGCCGCGGCGGCGCCTGCGAATCCTCGAATCCAGCGGTTCATCGGTTGCTTCACTGTTGCTCTCCTTGGGTCGTGGTCGGATGGGACGGCAGAAAATTCGCAGGTCAAACGGTGCTCGACGACTTCATCTGCGCCCAGGCGCTTGCCAGCGCCGAGCCGTCAAGCGCCAGTGCGGCGGCCGGAATATCGGCGCCGCGAGGCACATCGCGCAGCAGCCGCTTGTTGGCGGCCAGATAGTAAGGCGCTGAATCCTGCGCCCCTTGCGCACCGACCAGGCGTGCGGCAACCCCCTGCATCTCGTGCATGTGGCCGCCCATCGCGAGCGTTTCGCCCGCGCGCAGATCGCGTGTGGCACGGGCGACCATCACCGCATGCGCTTGCTGCGCCGTGCTGCCGGACGCGCGGCCGTGCAGCACAGCTGAATAGATCGAGATGAGGCTCTCCAGCCCCATCAGGTGGAACGGCTGGTAGATGCACGCGTAGTGGCCGCTGCGCCCCACCACATGGCCTTTTTCCCGCAGCAACTGCCAGACCGCGCGATCGGTGCAGCGCACGATCACGAAGACCCCACCGCCGAAGCTCGCCTCGTCGTGGCGCCGCAGCGGATTGAACACGTCCACCACGCCGGCGCGCGTGAGGATGCCGCCGTCCCCCACTGGAACGAAGACATCGGCCAGCTCGGTGGTTCGGCAAATCGGGTAGTGCAGCGCATCGCACGATGGCAGCAGCCCGGTCGAGTTGGCCACCACGTTCATTTCGCAGTAGTCGGGAGTGGCGCTCTGCGGGAACTCGATCAGGGCCTCGCGGCGGCCCTGCAGCGTCGCTGCCACGTCGTCGCCGAGCGGCCACAGGCGTTCCAGTCCGGCAACGGCGCGGGTTGCGCCGGCGTGCGTGACCGTGCCACGACCGGGATCGTGGACGAAGTCGTATTCGCTTGCCTTGCCGGCGCAGACGACGTCAAAACCGAGCACCCGAGCCCAGGTCACCAGCCCGATCAGCCCCGCCGGTTGATCGCCGTCCACCGTGGTGTAGACGACGCCATGTTCGAGCGCCAGCCGATTGAGCCAGGGCCCGACCACTGAATCGGTCTCCTTGGTTACCATGCCGACGTGCACACGGCGGCGCAGCGCGGCTTGTGCGATTTCTACGCTGGCCTCGGGCACGCCGGTGGCCTCGATCACGATGTCGTGTGGAGCCTGCGCCAGCCAGCGCGCGTCGGCAACCAGTGCGATACGGCCGCCGGCGGCCCGCACCTCGGCTTCACTGGAGCAAATGCGCAATCGCTCCGGCGCGATTCCCATCTGCAGCAACGTCGCCTGCAGGCCCTCGACATCGCAATCGCACAGCACGGTCAATTCGATGTTCGCGAGCGCCTGGCACTGCGCGAGGAATGTTCGGGCGAAGCCGCCGTTGGCGCCGGTCAGGGCGATGCGGATGCGGCGCTCGCTCAGGCCCTGAAAAAGCAATTCGTAGTTCATGGTCAGGCCGGGAATGCGCGGGTCCGACGGGCTGCGGTTTGCGCTGCTTACTCGATGATGTGGAACTGCGCCAGGTCGTCCGTGCGCAGCCTCAGGCCCAGGCCCGGCGTGTCGTCGTCGAGCTGCAGGAAGCCGTTCTGGGCCACCGGCTCGCCCTCGAAGATGTAATAGAACAGCTCGTTGCCCACCTCCACGTCGAACATCGGGAAGTACTCGCTCATCGGGCAGTTCAGGCTGCTCATGGTGAGGTGGTAGTTGTGCATCTGCCCCGCGTGCGGAATCACCGGCACCGAATACGCCTCGCAGAGCGCGTTGATCTTGTGCGCCATGGTGATGCCACCGACCCGGTTGGTGTCGTACTGCACGACCGATACCGCCTTGCGATCGAGCAGTTGCTTGAAGCCGTACAGCGAGAACTCGTGCTCGCCGCCGGCGATCGGGATCGACGTCAGCTGGTTCAGTTCGGCGTAGCCGTCGATGTCGTCGGCGACCACCGGCTCCTCCAGCCAGCGCGGCTGGAACTTCTCCAGCTTCGGCAGCATGCGCTTGGCGTACTCGAGGTTCCAGCCCATGTAGCACTCGAGCATCAGGTCGTTGTCGTAGCCGACCACCTCGCGCACGGCCTGCACCGACTTGAGGTTCTCCACGACTCCCTGCTGCCCGTGCGCCGGCCCGTAGCCAAAGCGCATCTTGAAGGCGCGAAAGCCCTGCTGCAGATACTTCTCGGCTTCGGCCTGCATCGCCCCAAGGTCAGTGCGGTACAGCTTGCTGTAGTAGCAGGGAATCTTTTCCTTGGTGCGGCCGCCCAGCAGCTTGAACACCGGCTTGCCCACGCACTTGCCCAGGATGTCCCAGATGGCGATATCGACGCCGGAGATCGCGGCCATGCCCACGCCCTTGCGGCCCCAAGCGTGGGTGGCGCGGTACATGCGCTGGTTCAGGTACTCGTAGTCCCATGGGTCCTGGCCGATCACCAGCGGCGCCAAGTACTCGTCGATGATGGCCTTGGCGATCTTCGGCGCAAGGGCGACGTTTCCCAGCCCGACGATGCCGTCATCGGTCTCCACCTCCACCACCGTCCACTGGTGGAAGCGGAAGGCGTTCATGGTGTCCTTGCCGGCGGCGTGCTGGCTGGCCGGGTTCTCGAAGACCAAATCCATGGCGTTGGAGCAGAAGTTTCGCTGCGGCGGGACGGTCGCGCCCTTCCACTCGAAGACGCGGGCGCGGACAGACTTGATCTTCATGCGGTGGCTTTGTCGGAAACATTGCGATTGGCCTGAGCCATGCGGACGGCGATGGCAAAGGCGTTGGCAGTCGCGGTGACGTCCGCCTTGCCGAGGCCTGCGATGTCGTAGGCGGTGCCATGGGCAGGCGTCGTGATGGGTACAGGCAGGCCACCCTGCACCGTCACGCCGCGCGAAAAGCCCAGAAGCTTCAGTGCGATCTGCCCCTGGTCGTGATACATGGTGACGATCGCGTCGAACTCGCCGGCGCGGGCGCGCAGGAAGATGGTGTCGGCGGAGAACGGGCCGACGACGGCCAGGCCCTCGTCATTCAACTGGCACACGGCGGGGATGATCTCTTCGATCTCCTGGCGGCCGCAGGTGCCGCCCTCCCCGTTGTGCGGATTGAGCCCGGCCACCGCGACGCGCGGCAGCGCGACGCCGGCCGCCTGCAACGCTCGATAGATCAGGCGGGTTGCCGCGACGACGCGTTCACGGTTGACGTAGCGCGGCACTTCCGCCAGCGGCACGTGCGAGGAGATGCGGGAGGTCCACAGGCCGTCGAGGGTGTTGAACTCGCAGAAGTAACCGGTCACGCCGAGGCGCTCGGCGAAGTGATGCAGTTCGTCCTCGTGCCGCAGGCCGCCGAGTTTCATGGCCTGCTTGTTCAGTGGAGCGAAGCAGATGGCATCGATCTCGTGCGCCATCGCAGACTCCAGGCAGCGGTCCAGCACCATCAGCGTCGAGGCGCCGCCGGCAGCGCCCGAGCGGCCACGCACGACCCGCTCGGGCCGCACCGTGTCCATCGGCAGGAACGCCGGGCGCGATGTGTCGGCACGCCCGCCAACGCTGGCGAAGCTCTGGACCCGCTCGCAAGCGATATCCACCCCGGCGAGCCGCTGGCCCTCGGCCCAGAGCCACGGGTCGCCCACCAGCACCACGTTTGCGGCCTGCACTTCGGGCCGCGCCAGTAGCCGCGCGACCAGTTCGGCGCCGATTCCGGCGGGGTCACCGAGCGTGAGTGCCACGACCGGATGGTCGGCAGTCCGCAGGTCTGTGCTCATCTTTCTCGTCTTCGGAGTTGCAGTTCGAGTCGGATGTTAAGGAGGCCGACCCATTCCCGTAAACTGAAACTCCTCTATCAAATCATAACCACAGGAAATCGAATCATGGGCTCCGTCGACCGGCAGCACGGGACCCCTCAGCTGATGAACCGGTTGCGGATGCGGCAGGTCGCGCTCCTGATTGCCATCGACGAGGTCGGCACCCTCAGCGCGGCCGCCGAACAATTGGGGCTGACGCAGCCAGCCGCCACCAAGATGTTGAGTGAGCTGGAATTGGCGCTGGGGCAGCGCCTCTTCGATCGCGTCGGCCGCGGCTTGCAGCGCAACGTGGCCGGTGAACGCGTGACCGGCTTCTTTCGAAGCATTCGCGGCAGCGTCGAAGCCCTCAACCAGGAGCTGGAGGCCGTGCGGCAGGGCGGCGCGGGCAAGCTGGCGATCGGCAGCATCATGGCGGCTTCTCCCGGCCGGCTGACCCGCGCGCTGCTGCAACTGAAGGACGAATTTCCGCTGGTCTCCATCGAGATCGCCGTTGACACGAGCGACCGCCTGCAGGCGCAGCTGCGCGAGGGCGTGCTGGAAGCCGTGGTGGGCCGGCTGACGCCAACGCCCGGCGTGGAATGCATCTTTCGCAGCATCGAAGACGAAGCCCTGGTCGTGATTGCCGGCAACGAGCATCCGCTGGCGCAGCGCCGCCATCTGCCGTTCGAGGCCCTGCTGGACTATCCCTGGATCCTGCAGCCGCACGGCAGTCCGATGCGCGACGTGATCGAGCATGAGTTTCGCCACCACCATGCCCCTTTGCCGCGCGGGCTGATCGAGACCGGATCGATACTGACCACGATCAACCTCGTGCGGAACTCCGATCTGGTCGGCGTCATTCCAGAGGCGGTCGCTCGAGGGCACACGCAGCACGGCATGGTGAAGTCGCTGGCGTATCGATTCAGGCACACCTTGCAGGCCTATGGCAGCCTGGTGCCGCGGGACCGCCCACTCAGCGCGCTGGCCGCCCGGTTCCTGGAGATGCTGCACCGCCGGTGAGGCGAATATTTGAACCCCAAGAGACGCTTTGGCGGTATTTACGCCCTATTTCAAAGCGCATTCGCGGCGTCATATGCAGTTTTGGTTGCGTGTGAAATGTCGGCCACATCACGGCAGTCGCCGACCATGACGACCTCAACGCCCTTGTCAATCATCCCCTCAGTCTCGAATGCGACAGGGCGAGCGCCGCTGGCAATTACGACACTGTCGCAAGGTATTCTCACAACTCTGCCGTCCTTGTCCGTGCAGATCAATTGACCGATCGCAATTTCTAACACCTTGTGCCCCGTGTATTGCTTCACCCCGAATCTCCTGTAATTTTCGAGCATCGTGGGTAATACGGTGGTGCTCAGGCCGATTGCGATCTGTCCCTGCATTTCCACTATCGATACCT
>CAJDUZ010000015.1_pt1 | contig 25587 bp, 22 predicted proteins | sample 7391221 | NCBI WGS metagenome assembly CAJDUZ01 (sample SAMEA7055692, study PRJEB34461) | soil metagenome | biome: terrestrial ecosystem; feature: Peninsula; material: soil | place: Antarctica | collected 2016
TGAATCGTCCGGCAGTGAACGCGATGATGATCGAGGTGATGGCGCCGAACGCGGCTGCTTCCGTGGGGGTGGCGATGCCGGCGAAGATGATCACCAGCACCGTGACCGCCAGGATGCCCGGCAGGAGCAGGTTCCGGGCAATTCCCGACAGGATTTCCGGCACAGGTCGGCGCGGTTCCTGGGCGATGGGGTCCACGACTGAATCGCCGGTCTTGCCCGGGCGTGACTGCCAGAGAATGATCGCGACATATCCCAGTGCCATCAGCACACCGGGAACGATTCCCGCGATCAGCAGTGGACCAATGGGGACGTTCGCGACGCCACCCCACAGAATGGCCAGTGCACTTGGAGGCAGGACCATGGCCAGACCTCCCGCGGCGAGGACGGAACCGGCGGAGAGTTTGGTGTCGTAGCCCGCGCTGCGCATCTGGGGCAGCAGAGTACGACTGAGAAGAGCGGTGTTCGCCAGCGAGGATCCGGACAGCAGACCGAAGGCGCTTCCGCCCGCCACGGCGACCATGGGGAGTCGGCCCGGGACCCGGCGGAGCAGGCGCGAGATCTCGACGATCGCGTCCTGCGCAATGCGTGAGCGGAAGAGGACCTCACCCATGAGGATGAACAGGGGGATGGCCGTGAAGGTGAAACTGTTGACCGAGCTGATGGCGCTCAGACTGACGAGACGGGACGTCGTCTCGATGTCACCGAAAATCAGGAGGGACGCCACGATGCCGACTCCGAAGATTCCGAATGCAACGGGAATGCGGAGGAGCAGGGCCAGGATCAGCGCCAGCAGATAGACAGGGAGGAAAATGTACCATTCCATGGGTCAGGCTCCTTCGTGCGGTCGTCGCGAAGCAGTGGATCGCACGGAGGCGACCAGGCGGATCAGGAACAGAACTGAAGCATGGACGAGAACCGCGAAGCCGAGGAACACTGCGAGGGAGAGCCAGTAGCGGGCCATGGACAGCTCGCCGGCCATCGTGGTTTTCGTGCTCCAGTCGTAGAGGAAGAGCTCCAGGGCGCTGAAGGCCAGGAACAGGCTGACGATCAACTGGACGACAGCGCCGAGGAGGCGGGCCATGTCCACCAGCCGGGGACGTTCCAGCATGTCGACGATCTCCACGATGAAGTTCTCGTCGGCTGCGGTAGCAGCCGGGACGACCAGGACAGTCAGAACGACCATCGCCAGTGCCGAGAGCTCGACGGTGCCGAGGACGCCCTGTCCGAAGTAGCGGAGGATGACCGTGAGTGTGACGAATACGGCGAGAGCGATGATCAGGACTGCCGCGATTCCCTCGAGTGCTCTTTCGGGGATCCAGATTCGTTCCCGGAGGTCGGCGGTGTCGTTCGCAGTGTCCGGGAGCTGCGCCAGGGCCTGCTCCGCGGAGTCTGGGGTGGGGGAGGAAGAAGGGATGCTCATCGGATCTCCTCAAGAAGCTGTTCGGTGTCCGCGATGAATGCGCCGGAGGGGACGCGGCTGAAATCGAGTTCCTCGTCATTTGTGTCGTAGGCGTCCCGGAGTTGCGCCGCAGCCGGGGAGGTGCTGAGGATCCGGGCCCAGTCGAGATTCTCCCAGCCGTCGACGTAGGCGAGCTCGAGCAGTTCCTTCGCTGTCTCGTCGTCGAGCGGGGCCTCTTCGACGCCGTTGGCGTGCCACGACTTCGTTTCCTCCAGGGCGGACGACAGGTAGTGCGCGAACATCTTCGGTTCGACTTCCGCGAGCGTGTCGGTGAGCGCGGTCCGGGTCCGCTCGTCGAGGGCATCCCAGGACTTCTCGTTCATCACCACGTTCGCCACCGACTCATAGAAGCGGGGGGCAACGTCGTAACGGGTGACTCCGTCCAGTCCGAGACTGGACGGGCCGACTGCCGCCCAGGTGGCCCCGGAGACGACGCTGCGTTCCAGCGCTGCGTACACTTCACTGCCGGGCAGATCGACGGGCACTCCGTTCATGGCACGAATGACGTTGGAGGTCGCTGACGACGTGCGGTAGGACTCACCGTGGAGATCGAGGTCCTCGATCCTGTGCCGCGAGAGGATCAGCTGGGGAATGCCTGCGACGGAACGGCCCAGATACTTGATTCCGAGCTGGTCCCTATGAATTTCGTCGTAGATCTCCACCACCCCGTTCTCCCGCTCCTCCATGGGAGTGAAGGGGGTGAAACGTGCCAGTTCCATCGCGGGAATCTGGTCGACGTAGTAGTCACCGGGCAGCGCTCCGAGATCAAACATTCCGGCCGCCACACCCTCGATGAGGAGGTTGGGGGCCATCACCTCGGGACCACCTTTGAAGTCCACGGTGATCCACGGGGCGTTCTTCTCCAGCTCCTCTACGAACATGAACAGGCCGTCGTTGTTCGAGTGAGTACGGGGGAAGGCACTGGCGAGCGTCAGCACGACCTCCTCCGCGGGCGAGTCCACCTGGCTGGGGGAGGCCGGCGCACAGCCGGTAATCATGAGTGGCACTGCTATCAGTGACAGCAACGTGCTCTTCCAGGTTTTTGCCATGGGTCTCCTTTAGTGTCATGGGTCGCACGACCTGTGTTAATGTGATTTATTTCATGCTATTGGCGGAGTGTGGGGGCGAGTATGCGAACAACCTTTAGCCGTGCTGAGGGTTGTCGGGAATGCCATCCGTGGGTGGAAATGGCAGAGGCCGGGATGAATCCCGGCCTCTAGCGCTCGGAGAGCGCTACTTAAACAACACGGAGTGTGAGGGGTGGTCGGAAGCGAAGTTCCGGGGGAGATCGCTGATGAATACGTTCTCCGTCCTGGTGCGGGTGATTCTCCATCCCTCGTCTGTGGCGCGGAAGGCGTTGTTGAGCCGGCTGGAGCGCAGCAGTGCGCGGCCGTCGGAGAAGAGCCAGGGTTGCATGTGGATCCAGGTACCTTCGGCCTCGTCACCGTCGACATGGATCTGCTCCGACGTCAGGTAGTGGGCGTTGAGGACCAGCTCCGGGTCCTGCTCCTCCGGCCAGAAACGTTGGAAATGCTCCCGGATGGCGGCCTTCCCCTCGGCCCGCCCGAACTGGTTGTCGTAGTACTCACCGACCCCCTCCCAGACCGCATCGTCGGTGTAGAGGCCCAGGATCTGGCGCCGCAACAGGTAGAGGCAGCCGCCCATCAACACGGCGATCAGCACCGCGGCCTCGAGACTGTGCCAGCCCAGCCGCCGCGCATCGGCCGCATCGTCGGCGCCGACGCGTTGTGCCACCAGAGTGCTGGCGGCGTTGGCGATCGCCAGCGGCATCATGAAGAGCATCGCCACCAGATTCACCGCGATCTGGTGGCCGGCCACCGGGATCGCGCCGATGCGCGAGATGAAGAAGGCCATGAAGGTGAAGCCGGTGATCTCGATCAGGATCGACAGGCCCATCGGCAGGCCCAAACGCAGGAGTCCGGCGAGGCTCGCGCGGTGCGGCGCCGCCAGGCGCCCGTGCAGCGCGAAACGCCGGTAGAAGGGATCGCGCTGCAGCAGCCACCAGGCCGCGAGCATCTGCCCCGTCATGACGATGGCGGTGGCGATGCCGCAACCGGGGGCGCCGAGGGCCGCGATGCTGAGGCCTTCGTACGGCGCCGGCAGCGCGATGCCGAACACCAGCAGCGCGGTCATCGGCACCTTCAGCACCAGCGCGCCGACCTGCAATGCCATCACCGCCTTCGGCCTGGACACCGCGATGTTGAAGCCGCGGTAGGCGGTGAAGAGCAAGGCCATCGGCAACGCAAACGCCAGGCCGTTCAGATAGCCGCGCACCTTCACCGCGACCTCGGGCGGTGTCCGGGACAGCGCCAAGAAAGGCTGCGGAAAGAGCAGCACCGCGCAGCCGATGACCGACAGCGCCAGCGCCAGCCACATCGATTGATGCAGCTGCCGGCCGCATTCGTGCCACTTGCCGGCACCGTAGAGCTGGCCGGCAATCGGGCCGATCGCCAGCACCACGCCCATCAGTCCGATGAAGACGGTGATGTAGACCGCGGCACCGACCGCCAGCGCCGCGAGATCGAGCGCGGAGTGGCGCGCCACCATGACCGTGTCGACGGTGCTGAACGCGAGCACCGCGACCTGGCCGACAAAGACCGGCCAGGCGAGCGGTGCGATGCGGCGGATGCTGTCCAGCAGGCGCATCAGGCGCCGGGTCCCGTGGCGTTTTCGCGCGCGCGCTCGGCGTAGCGGTTGAAGCGCCACGCCGTGCCTTCCGCGGTGATGCGTCGCCAGGTGCGGCGTTTTTCGCTCGGACTCATCTGCGTCCAGTCCTGCACCTCCTCGAAGGTGCGGCCGCAGCCCTTGCAGACGGCGTCGCCCTGGCTGGTCGAGCAGATCGCGATGCACGGTGCATCGGGCGTGCTCGCATACCAGGCAAGCCAGGCCGTCATGGCCGCGCCGGGCAGCGCCGCCTCATCGCATTCGACGGCGTGCTCGTACACGAGCGTTGCGTAGACCTCGGCCAATGCACACACCTCGGGGCAGGGGGTGATGCCGTCGGGCGAGGGCGCGCGCTCGCGCCACCAGTTGATGGCCGCTTCGATGTCGGTGATGTGCAGCGCTGCCACAATGTCCTTTTCCGGGCGTCGATGAGGGTGGGATGCCGTATTGTTCCTTCTTCCGCTGCCGGTGCTGACGGGGAGGCCGCTTGCTCGAGATCGACGGACCGCAGATTGGTGCCGCGCGCATGCGGCGGGCCGGGCGTGATCTGCTCTCCTTGGCGCTGATCGAGTCGCGCAATCACACCTTGCGGCTGCTGGCCGCGGCCGAGCAGGCGCTCGGGCCGGAGCTGAAGGTGCCGCTCTTGCCCGAGATCAACCCGCCGCTCTGGGAGCTCGGCCACGTCGGCTGGTTCCAGGAATACTGGCTCGCGCGCAACGTGCAGCGGCATCGCGGCGAGGCGTGCGATCCGACGCACCCGAAACTCGGCTCGGCACTCGACGGCGCCGATGGCCTCTACGACTCGTCGAACGTTCCGCACGACAGCCGCTGGCAGCTGCCGCTGCCCGATCTCGAGGCCACGCGCAGCTATCTGGTCGAGACACTCGAGACCACGCTTGAACTGCTCGCCACGGCGCCCGAGAACGACGACGCACTCTATCTATACCGGCTGGCACTGTTCCACGAAGACATGCATGCCGAAGCCTTCACGATGCTGGCGCAGACGCTCGGCTTCGCGGTGCCGTTGCCAGTGTGCCCGGCCCGCACCGCGCCACGCGATCCGCTGCTGTTTCCGGCCACGCCATGGGTGCTCGGCGCTGTGCCGGGCGGCTTCGTCTTCGACAACGAAAAGCGGGCGCACGAGGTGCAGTTGCCCGAGTTCGAGATCGATGCGCAACCGGTGAGCTGGGCTCAGTACGGCGAATTCGTCGAGGATGGCGGCTACGACGATGAGCGTCACTGGAGCGAAGCCGGTTGGGAGTGGGTGCAGCGCCTGTCCCGGCGCACGCCACGCCACGTCGACCAGATGCGTCACGGCGTGCTGCGGCAGCGTTTCGGCAAGCTCGTGCGGGTGCCGCCGGGCGAACCCGTGATGCATGTGAGCTGGTACGAGGCCCAGGCCTGGTGCCGCTGGGCCGGGCGCCGGCTGCCGAGCGAGCTCGAGTGGGAAGCCGCCGCGCACCTGGGCGCGCGCCGCGGCTTTTGCCTGGGTGGCGTCTGGGAATGGACCGCGACGAGCTTGCGGCCGTATCCGGGCTTCGTCGCCGGACCGTATCGCGATTATTCGCAACCCTGGTTCGGCAGCCACAAGGTGCTGCGCGGCGCGTCGTTCGCGACGCGCGAGCGCATGCGCAGCCCGAAGTACCGCAACTTCTATCGGCCCGAGCGCGACGATCCGTTCTGCGGCTTCAGGAGCTGTGCCGCCTGAAGCGGCCTCCAACCGAGCGTCATTCCCACTCGAACGCGGCGCCCGCGGTGGCCTCGAAGAGTCTCGCTGGCAGCCGCATCGTTCGCGCACCGATCTCGCCCTGCGCTGCGAGCCTGTTGCGGTTGATGCCGCGCAAGCTCAGAGTCCGGCCACGTACTGCGCGAGGTCTTCGATGTCGGCCGCACTCAATGTGCTGGCGACACTGGTCATGCTGCCGGCATCGTTGGTGCGGGTGCGGTCCTTGAAGGCGGTCAGCTGCTTGACGATGTAGGCGTAGTTCTGCCCGGCGACGCGCGGGATCTCGTTCTGGCCCTTGAAGCCGCCCAGGTGGCACATCGTGCACAGCATCTGCTCGGACTTGACCTTGCCGAGCCGCGCCTTTTCCGGGTCGGCCTTGAAGGTCTGCGGCGCCGGCGTCTGCTTGGAGTAATAGTCGGCCAGTTGCTGCATCTCTTCGGGCGTCAGGCTGGCGGCCATCGGCGACATGATGGGGTCGGTGCGGCGCCCGGCCTTGAAGTCGCGCAGTTCGAGGACCAGGTAGCGCGCGGTCTGGCCGGCCAGGACCGGGTAGAGCGGCTGCTCTGAGGTGGCGGCGGAGCCGTGGCAGGCGGCACACACCGCCGCTTTCGCCGGCGCTGCGCCCGGGGCGCCTGCCGGCTGCGCCTGGACGAGGCTGGCGGCGAGCGCAAGCGCTCCTGCCGCCAGCGCCCAGGGTGTGCCGCTCATGCCGGTCTCATTGGAATGCCTTCGTGCTGTGCGCTCCCGTGTCCCGTGGGCGGCCCGGCGGGCTCATGCCGGGCGCCGCATCGAAACGAAGCCGTTGCCATCATCCCGATCGCCGCTCAAGGCAACGAGAACACCATGACCGAATTGCCGCGCTTGAAGTCGATCTGGGTGTTGCCGCCGGCCGCCACGGCGACGTATTGCTTGCCGCCCGCGGTGTACGACACCGCTGGCGCGTTGACGCCGGCACCGCACTGGTACTCCCACAGCTTCTTGCCGGTCTTCGCGTCGAAGGCGCGGAACAAGCCGTTGCCTTCGCCGTTGAAGACCAGGTCGCCGGCGGTCGCCAGCACGCCGCCGATCAGCGGCTGTTCGGTGTCGAATTTCCACGCCAATCGGCCGGTGTTCAGGTCTACCGCAACCAGCCGGCCGGCCTGCTTCTCGTCGGGGATCAGCTTGAATGCGCCGCCGAGCCAGAGCTTGCCGCCCGGATATTGCGCCGCCTCGACCTGATAGGTCATCGGCTGATGCAGGTTCGCGGCGTAGGCCAGGTGCAGCTCGGGATTGACCGCCATCGGGCTCCACTCGACGCCGCCATTGGCGCCCGGCAGCATGCGCGCGCCCTCCTTGGTCGGCAGCACCCACATGTTCTCCTGTGGAATCATCGCGTCGCTGAAGCGGATCAGCTCCCCGGTCGCGCGGTCGACGATATAGATGTGCCCGGTCTTGCCGCCATGGATCGCAACCTTGCGCATCTTTCCGTTCTGGTCGCGGGCTTCGGTCAGGATCACTGCCGAGACCGAATCCAGATCCCAGACATCGTGCGGCACGAATTGCATGTGCCACTTGTAGGCACCCGTATTCAGGTCGACCGCGACCATCGAGTCGGTGTAGAGGTTGTCGCCCGGCCGCTCGGCACCGTACAGGTCGGGGCTCGGGTTGCCGACGACGAAGATGGCGGTATGGGTCTCCTTGTCGATCGCCGGCGCCATCCAGACGCCGCCACCGAGGGTCTTGTAGAAGTCGCCGCCCTTGCTGGCGAGCTGCGCCTTCTCGGCGGCGATGTCGCGGTGCAGGTCGCGCCGGGTCGGATCCTGAGTGGCCCAGACGCCTTCCTGGCCCTTGTCGGGGATGGTGTTGAAGGTCCAGAGCAGTTTTCCGTCGTTGGCATCGAAGGCCTTGACGAAGCCGCGGATGCCGTATTCGCCGCCGTTGGTCCCGATCAGGATCTTGCCGTCGACCGCGACCGGCGCCATCGTTTCGGAATAGCCCAGTTCGGGGTCGGCAATCTGCGTCGCCCACAGCACCTTGCCGGTCTTGGCGTCGAGCGCGACCAGCTTCGCATCGAGCGTGCCCAGGTAGACCTTGTCGCCCATGATCGCGACGCCGCGGTTGTTCGGGCCGCAGCAGTAGGTCGTCACCGCTCCCATCTTGTGCGTGTAGTGCCAGAACTCCTTGCCCGTCACGGCGTCGAGTGCGTAGACGTGGTCGTACGAAGTGGTGATGTACATGACGCCGTCGACGACGATCGGCGCGGTTTCCATCGACTCGAGCACCGCGGTCTGGAACACGAAGGCCGGCCGCAGCTGGGCGACGTTCTGCGTGTTGATCTGCGTTGCCGGGTAGTAGCGCGTCTGCGCGTAGTCCATGTTGGATATCAGGAAGTTCGATGCGTCGTGGTCCGCGCCGTCGAGCTGCGCCTGCGAGACCGAGACGGTCTTGGCCACCGGCGAGCCGCTGACCGTGCCGGTCTGCCCGGAGACCTCCGACTGGGCCCAGGCTCCGGGAGTGGCAGCGGCGAGCATGGCCGCGACGGCCAAGGCGGAAAGCCGCCCACACGGGGATGACAGGTGAATATCCATGTGCCTCTCCTAAACGTTGTAGTTCACACTGGCCGTGCGGTTCTTGAACCGGCCGGTGAGGCAACGTGGAGGGCTCGGCGAGGGTAGCTGATCAGTGGGGGAATCAGCTGCGGACGGGTCGGGACGCGCGTATCCTCGGCTGCATTCTTAGGCAGATCCAAGCCAAATGAAAGCCTTTTCTATCGGTCAGCGGAAAGCCTTTTCAATGGGTCGGCGGCGCGGCGCAGCCACGCGACTGGGCGCGGCCGGCGGGTTGCTCGGCGCGGGTCTGATGGCCCTTGCTTGCCTCGGCTCGGCCGACGCGCTGGCGCAGGCTGCAACCGATCCGAACCTGAACGCACAGCTCCTGGTCGGCACGCGCGACAACGATGTGGCGCGGGTCCAGCGCTTGCTCGCTCAGGGTGCGGTAACGGAGTCTCGCAATCGGGTCGGCAAGACGGCGCTGCTGATCGCCGCGGAAAAGGGCAACCCGGAGCTGGTGGGCGTGCTGCTCCAGGCGGGAGCCAACGTCAACGCGGCGTCGTTGTCTCAGGTCACACCGCTGATGGCGGCCAGCTACAACGGTGCGACCGCGGTCGTCAGGCGGCTGCTGGCGGCCGGGGCCCGGACTGATCCACTGGACCGCATGCACAAGCCGGCCATCGTCTATGCCGCCGGCGAGGGCCACGCCGACGTGGTCGATGCCTTGCTCGGCGCGGGCATCGACGTGAATCGCGCCTACGAACACCAGCTGACGGCGCTGATGTGGGCGGCCGGCCAAGGCCATGTTGACGCGGTCCGGCGACTGCTGGCGCACGGCGCGCGCGTGGATCTGCATGACGACCGCGGCCTGACCGCGCTCGACATCGCGCGCCAGACACACCATGAAGACGTGGCGACCCTACTCGCGGCGACCCACTGAGGAACGCCGCCAGGGTGGCTTCGAGCTCCGGCGCTTGGCGCGCCGCCCGGCTAGCGGGCGCGCGCTCCGGCCGTGGGCGGTGGCTTCGATGCCGCCTTCGGCTTGCGGTAGCTCCACCACGGCAGCACCGCGCGCAGCGACAGCACCTGGCCGCTGCGCTCTGGCGCGTAGCCGGGAATGCGACGCAGCACCGCGGCCCATCCGGGTGATGCCAGCACCTGCAACAGCGCCGCGACTTGCGGCTGCTCGAGATTGGGCGCGAGCGTCGCGAGGAAATACTGCTCGCGCGCCAATGCGACGAAATCGAGGCCGCGGGCGCGTGCTGCCGCTTCGATGCCGAAGGCTGCATCGGCGCTGCCGCTGGCCACGCTCTCGGCGACCGCCTGGTGCGAGGGTTCGGTGCGCTCGAAGCCGTCGATTTCGCTGCTGGCGAGATGGGCCTTGGCGAGCAGTTCCTCGAGCACCACGCGCGTTCCGGTGCGGCGCTGCCGGTTGACGAAGCGCAGGCCATCGCGTTTCAGGTCGGCGAGCGTGTGGATCTGCAGCGGGTTGCCGGGCGCGACGATCAGCCCCTGCGTGCGCGCCGCAAAGCCGATCAGCTTGTGCACGCCGGGCTTGAGCATCGGTCGGTAGACCCGCGCGGTCGGCGAACGCGGCGGCGCCTGCGTCAGCGCGTGAAAGCCGGCGATCAGGCAGCGCCCGTCGTTGAGCGCGGCCAGCGCATCGACGCTGCCGGTGAACTGGATGTCCAGGTGCAGGTTGGCGTGTTCGGCGGTCCAGGCGCGCAGCCGCGGCAGTGCCGAGTCATGGCTGGCATACATCGTGACGATGCCGGCGCTGTCGTCGAAGGCGATCGCGAATGCGCGCTCGAGTTCGCTGCGCAGCGCTTCGAGTTCGGGCGCGAGCCGGGCCAGCGCGCGGCGCTCGGCCCAGAGCAGCTTTTCGCCGAACGGCGCGAGCCGTGCCGCATGGCCCTTGCTCCACAGCACGAGCGGATGGCCGAGCTCGCCTTCCCAGCGCTTGAGCTCGCCCCACACATGGCGATACGACAGGCCGAGTTGTCGCGCCGCGCCTGAAATCGAGCCGCTGCGGTGCACCGCATCGAGCAACGCGAGCAGCGGGTGGTAGGCGGCGCGCCGCTCCTGCGCATCGTTTGTCAGCGTGTACGTCAGCTGCACCCTGTGCCTGGTGTTCATATCGGTCCGGGTGTCGGCTGCGTCGGGAGTGGAGCGATCCGAAATGAGCAAGGGGCGCAGGACGCCGGGCGATGCAGGCGATGAGCAAACCACGCCGATGAATTCTTGCACGAGCAGCAGCCACGACCTGAATGGCGGGAAAGCGCTGCCCGGTCCGCAGCAAGCTATGCACGGACCTTCATATCGATTGATTCGGCAACGCCGGCCAGAATGGCGCCGATGAAAAGAGGCCCCGCAAAGGGATGTGAAGAGTGCGCCGGTGAATGACTTCACGCAGAGCTTCCATACGGCGTTCGACCTCATTGCCCATGCCGATGGCGTGCTGTTGCATATCGTCGGTCTGTCGCTCGCCGTCAGCGGCGCGGCATGCCTGATTGCGTTCGCCTTCGGCCTGCTCGGCGGCGCCTGGCTCGCCGTTGCGCGTTTTCCCGGCCACGGGCTGGTGATGCTGGTGCTCAATACGCTGCTCGCGCTGCCTTCGGTCGTCGTCGGCCTGACCGTCTATGTGCTGCTGTCGCGCCGTGGCCCGCTCGGTTCATGGGGCATTCTCTTCACGCCGACCGCGATGGTCATCGCGCAGACCATCCTGGTGCTGCCGCTGGTCGCCGCGCTGGCGCGCCAGCTCGTCGATGACAGTCTGCGCGAGGGCGGTGATCAATTGCGCTCGATGGGCGCCGGGCCGCTGACGAGCGCGCTGCTGATGCTGCTGCATGGTCGCTGGGCCGTCGCCACGATCCTGACCACCGCCTTCGGCCGGGCCATCTCGGAGGTCGGCGCGGTGATGATCGTGGGCGGCAACATCGCCGGCGTGACACGTGTAATGACGACGACGATCGCGCTCGAGACCAGCATGGGCAACCTGCCGATGGCGATGGCGCTCGGCGTGGTGCTGCTCGCGGTGGTCGGCGTACTCAACCTCGCCAGCGCCTTTCTGCCGCGCGCGCAAGGTGCGATGACGCTGCAGCTGCAATGACGCGAGACGCTGCTGCCTGGCCGCACCAGTCGGCCGCGATGTCCGAGCTCCATCGGCATGATCGTCGCGGCACGCCGTCGCCGTTGCCGTCGCCGCGGGCGCAACAACGCGACGCAAGCGCGCATGCGCGCGACGCCGCGCTGCTGGCGGTGCACGATGCCTCGGTCTCGTTCGGCGGCGTCCAGGCCCTGCGTCACGTCAATCTGAGCGTGGCACGCGGTGAGGTCATCGTGCTGGTCGGCGCGAACGGTTCGGGCAAGACCACCTTGTTGCGGCTGCTGCATGGCCTGGTCGGCCACCGTGGCGAGCGCCGGGTGACCGGCACCGTGCAGGCGATGGTGTTTCAGCGGCCGTTCATGCTCAGCCTGAGCGCCTGGAACAACCTGCGGCTGGCGCTCTGGCTGGCCGGCGTTCCTAAGAGCGAGCGCCGGGCACGCGCCGTCGAAGCACTGCATCGGGTCGGCTTGACGGCACTGCGCTCGCGTGCGGCGCGTGCGCTCTCGGGCGGCGAGCAGCAGCGCCTGGCCTTGGCGCGCGCCTGGGCGGTGCGACCCGACGTGCTGTTTCTCGACGAGCCCACCGCCAGCCTCGATCCCTCGGCCAAGAACGCGGTCGAGGCGCTGCTGGAGGGCTTTGCGCGCGAAGGCATGACGATGGTGATGAGCACGCACAACCTCGGCCAGGCGAAGCGCCTGGCAACCCGGGTGGTGTATCTGGACCACGGCGAGATACAGCTGGACCTGCCCGTCGATGCCTTCTTTACCGCACATGGCGAAGGCTTCGGCGGGCGCGCGGATCTGTTCCTAAAAGGAAAGTTGAAATGGGAACTGCAATGAAAACCTGGGGCCGCAGGGCCGCGGTGTCGGCCTTGTTCGCCGGGCTGCTGTCGTTGTCCGGTTGGGCCGCGGCGCAGGAGCGCTTCATCGTGATGGCCTCGACCACCAGCACGCAACAGTCGGGCCTGTTCCCTTATCTGCTGCCGGCCTTCAAGGCGGCGACCGGAATCGACGTGCGAGTCGTCGCGGTCGGCACCGGGCAGGCAATCGACATGGGCCGGCGTGGCGACGCCGACGTGCTGTTCGTGCACGACACCGCCGCCGAAAAGAAGTTCGTCGCCGAGGGCTACGGCTTGAAGCGCAGCGACGTGATGTACAACGACTTCGTGCTGATCGGCCCGAAGACAGACCCGGTGGGCCTGAAAGGTCACGACATCGAGGCGGCGCTGACCAAGCTTGCCGCCTCGAACGCCGCCTTCATTTCGCGTGGCGACAAGAGCGGCACCCACGCGGCCGAACTGCGCTACTGGAAGGCGGCCGGCATCGAGGATCCGGCGGGCCGCTTCAAGGGCTACAAGTCGTGCGGCTGCGGCATGGGCCCGGCGCTCAACATCGCCTCGAGCGAGAATGCCTATGTGCTGTCGGACCGCGGCACCTGGCTGAACTTCAAGAACCGCGCCGACCTGGAGGTGCTGGTCGAAGGCGACAAGAAGCTTTTCAACCAGTACGGAGTGATCGTCGTCGATCCTGCCAAGAACCCGCATACCAAGACCGCGCTGGCGCAGCAGTTCGCCGATTGGGTGCTGTCGCCGGCCGGTCAGCAGACGATCGCCGGCTACAAGATCAACGGCCAGCAGTTGTTCTTCCCGAACGCCAGGCCGTGACGCAGCGGGCCACACGAATGGCCGCAGCACCCGGGAGTGCGGGGTCCGCGTGACCTATGGCGCCTCCGGACTGCCGAAGGCGCGGCTCGCGGCGAGCGGCTCGCCGGAGAGCTGTGACCGCTCGGGTCGAGCAGCGCGAACGAATTCAAGTGCAGCTCATCATGCAGGGCGTGACGTGAGGAGCTGCAAGGGTTCGCATGTCGAGCGGCACTCGCGGCTGACATTCCTGATCTCGGCGTTGCCCGCCGAGGACGTCGGCCGCGGGCGCTGTACTAGGGAAACCCCGTGCTGTGCGGCCTCTGCAAGCTCCAACAATGGTTTGTATGGTCGGCATTCATCGCCGCACACAGGAGTAAGCCTCGTGAACGTTCCCCTTTCCCTGACCGTCAACGGCAAGCCCGTCCAGGCCAGCGTCGACCCGCGTACCTTGCTGGTGCAGTTCATCCGCGAGCATTTGCAACTCACCGGCACCCACGTCGGCTGCGACACCGCGCAATGCGGCGCCTGCACGGTGCACCTTGACGGGCGTGCCGTGAAGTCGTGCTCGATGCTCGCCTTGCAGGCCGACGGCGCCACGATCACGACGATCGAGGGGATTGCTCCGGATGGCGAACTGCACCCGATGCAGGCCGCGTTTCGAGAGTGCCACGGTCTGCAGTGCGGTTTCTGCACGCCCGGCATGGTGATGTCGGCGATCGACCTGCTGAACCAGAACCCGAATGCCAGCGAGGCGCAGATTCGCGAAGCGCTCGACGGCAACATTTGCCGCTGCACCGGCTACCAGAACATCGTCAAGTCGATCCAGTTCTGCCAGTCCGGCGCCACCGCGTCGGCTTGAGGAGCGCCACGATGACCGATCTCTCCGTTCCCCCCGTGTCCCCCATCGGCCAGTCGCTGCGGCGCCGCGAAGACCAGCGCTTCCTGACCGGCAACGGCCAGTACACCGACGATGTCGTGATGCACAGGCAGACCTACGCGGTCTTCCTGCGCTCGCCGTACGCCCATGCGCGTATCCGCTCGATCGACACCGCCGCCGCCGCCGAGGCGCCCGGCGTGCTGCAGATCTTCACCGGCGCCGATCTCGCGGAAGCCAAGGTCGGCGGCCTGCCATGCGGCTGGCTGATCCACAGCAAGGACGGCAGCCCGATGAAGGAGCCGCCGCACCCGGTGCTGGCGCAGGGCAAGGCGCGCTACGTCGGCGATGCGGTCGCGATGGTCGTCGCCGAAAGCGTCGCCGAGGCCAAGGACGCGGCCGAGTTGATCGCGGTCGACTACGAGGAACTGCCAGCAGTGATTGACATCACGCGCGCCGACGGCGTGGGCAGCGCCGTGCACGACGACGTGCCGAACAACGTCTGCTACGACTGGTCCCACGGTGACGCCGCGGCGGTCGATGCCGCGTTTGCCGGCGCGGCGCACGTCAGCACGCTCGAGTTCGTCAACAACCGCATGATCCCGAACGCGATCGAACCGCGCGCGGCCAACGCGATCTACAGCAAGAGCGACGACAGCTACACGCTCTATGTCGCGAACCAGAACCCGCACGTCGAGCGGTTGCTGATGTGCGCCTTCGTGCTCGGGCTGCCCGAATCGAAGGTGAGGGTGATCGCGCCCGACGTCGGCGGCGGCTTCGGCTCGAAGATCTTCCTCTACGCCGAGGAGACGGCGCTGGTGTGGGCCGCGAAGCGGGTTGGACGACCGATCAAGTGGACCGCCGAGCGCAGCGAATCGTTCCTGACAGACGCGCATGGCCGCGACCACGTCACCAAGGCCGAACTCGCGACCGACGCGCAGGGCAACTTCCTCGCGCTGCGCGTGGCCACCATCGCCAACATGGGCGCCTACCTCTCGACCTTCGCGTCGAGCGTGCCGACCATCCTCTACGGCACCCTGCTGGCTGGTCAGTACAAGACGCCGGCGATCCATGTCGACGTGAAGGCCGTCTTCACCAACACCGCGCCGGTCGACGCCTGCCGCGGTGCCGGGCGGCCCGAGGCAACTTATGTCGTCGAGCGCATCGTCGAGCAGGCGGCGCGCGACCTGAAGATGGATCCGGTGGCGCTGCGCCGGCAGAATTTCATCACCGAGTTCCCACATGCGACGCCGGTGGGTCTCACCTACGACATCGGCGACTACGCCGCGCACCTCGACCGCGCGATCGAGCGTGCCGATGTCGCCGGTTTTCCGGCACGCCGCGCCGCCTCGGTTGCCAAGGGCAAGCTGCGCGGCCTCGGCTACTCGTGCTACATCGAAGCCTGCGGGCTGGCGCCGTCGAACATCGCCGGCGCGCTCGGCGCGCGCGCCGGCTTGTTCGAGGCGGGCGAAGTGCGCGTCCACCCCACCGGCAGCGTCACCGTCTTCACCGGCTCGCACAGCCACGGCCAGGGCCACGAGACGACGTTTGCGCAAGTGGTTGCGGCACGTCTCGGCATCCCGGTCGAAAGCATCGAGATCGTGCACGGCGACACCGGCCGCGTGCCCTTCGGCATGGGCACCTACGGCAGCCGCTCGCTGTCGGTCGGCGGCACTGCAATCGTCAAGGCGGTCGACAAGATCATCGCCAAGGGCAAGAAGATCGCCGCGCACCTGCTCGAGGCCGCCGACACCGACATCGAATTCGAGAATGGCGTCTTCAAGGTCGCGGGCACCGACAAGTCGGTGCCGTTCGGCAGCGTCTCGCTGGCCGCCTACGTGCCGCACAACTATCCGCTCGAGACCCTGGAGCCGGGTCTGAACGAGAACGCCTTCTACGACCCGACCAACTTCACCTATCCGGCCGGCAGTTACGTCTGCGAGGTCGAGGTCGACCCGGAAACCGGCCAGACCAAGGTCGAGCGCTTCACTGCGGTCGACGACTTCGGCAACATCATCAACCCGATGATCGTCGAGGGCCAGGTGCACGGCGGCATCGCCTGGGGTTTCGGCCAGGCGATGATGGAAGCCTGCGTCTACGACCCCGAGTCGGGGCAGTTGCTGACCGGCTCTTACATGGACTATGCAATGCCGCGCGCCAGCGACGTGCCGAGCGTCGACGTGAGCACCACCGTGACCGCCTGCACCCACAACCCGCTGGGGGTCAAGGGCTGCGGCGAGGCGGGCGCGATCGGCGCGCCGCCCGCCTTCATCAACGCGTTGACCGACGCACTCGGCGTCAAGGACCTGGCAATGCCGGCGACGCCCGAGCGCGTCTGGCGCGCCGCCAACCGCGACCGCGCGCTCGCGGCCTGAAGCGGAGGAACCGAACATGTATGCATTCGACTATCAACGCCCCGCAAGCCGTGACGAGGCCGTGCGCGCCGCCGGCGAAGACGCGCGCTATCTGGCCGGCGGGCAGAGCCTGATCCAGGCGATGAAGCTGCGGCTCTCGTCGAGTGAACGTCTCGTCGATCTCGGCGCGGTGGCCGACCTGAAGGGCATCGCCGTCGATGGACGCAGCGTGACGATCGGCGCGATGACGACGCACGCCACGGTCGCCGCATCGCCCGAGGTGCGGCGGCTGATCCCGGCACTGGCCGAGCTCGCCGCCGGCATCGGTGATCCGATGGTGCGCAACATGGGCACGATCGGTGGCTCGATCGCCAACTCTGACCCGGCTGCCGATTACCCGGCCGCCGTGCTCGGGCTCGGTGCCACGGTCCACACCGACCAGCGCACGATCGCCGGCGACGATTTCTTCACTGGCCTCTACGAGACCGCGCTGCAGCCGGGCGAGCTCATCACCGCGATCGGCTTCCCGGCGGCGCAGCGTGCGGCCTATGTCAAGTTCCGCCAGCCGGCATCGCGCTTTGCCCTGGTCGGCGTCTTCGTCAGCCAGGGAGCCGGTGGCGTGCGCGTCGCGGTGACGGGCGCCAAGAGCCATGTCTTCCGGGCCACGGCGATCGAAGCGGCGCTGGCGCAGAGTTTCACGCCCGAGGCCGCCAAGGCCGTGCAGGTGCCAGCCGACGGCATCAACGGCGATCTGCACGGCACGGCCGCCTATCGCGCGGCGATGATCAGCGTGATGGCGTCGCGTGCGGTGGCGGCTGCGCTGGCGCGGTGACCGAAGCCGGGCCGCCGGCCGGCGCGGCGCTGCCGGGCTCGGTCGATGCGGTCGTCACGCTGCTCGCCGCTGAGCACTACATCTGTGACCGGCGGCTCGCGACGGCGCTGTTCCTGAGCCTGAAGCTGCAGCGGCCGCTCTTTCTCGAGGGCGAGCCGGGAGTCGGCAAGACCGAACTCGCCAAGACCTTGGCGCGCGCGCTCGGCACCCTGCTGCTGCGGCTGCAGTGCTACGAGGGGCTGGACATCGCGCAGACGGCCTACGAGTGGAACGTTGCGCGGCAGATGCTCGAGATCCGCCTGGCCGAAGCGGCGCACGAGCTGCGCGACAGTGCGGACCGCGAGCGTGTCGGCCACAGCCTCTACGCGCGCAGCATGCTGATCGAGCGGCCACTGCTGCAGGCACTGACGCAGGAGCGCTCGCCGGTGCTGCTGATCGACGAGCTCGATCGCGCCGATGAACCGTTCGACGCGTTCCTGCTCGAAGTGCTGGCCGAGAACCAGTTGACGATCCCCGAGTTCGGCACGATCCGCGCCGTGGCGCCGCCGATCACCATCATCACCAGCAACCGCACGCGCGAGATCCACGACGCCTTGAAGCGGCGCTGCCTCTACCACTGGGTCGAGTACCCGAGCGTCGAGCGCGAGCTCGAGATCGTGCGGCTCAAGGCTCCGGGAGCGGCCGACCGGCTCTACATGCAGGTGGTCGAATTCGTGCAGCGCATGCGCGGGCTCGACCTCTTCAAGTCTCCGGGCGTCGCCGAGACCATCGACTGGACCAATGCGCTGGTGGCGCTGAACGCGATGCGGCTCGACCCGGCGACGGTACAGGACACGCTCGGCGTCTTGCTGAAGTACCGGGACGACATCGCGCGGCTGCAGGGCGGCGACACGGCGCGGCTGCTCGACGAGCTGCGCGTGCGGGGCCTGCTGGAGTAACGGCGACACATCCGCAAGCGAACCATCGCGCGCCCTCGTGATCGCCGAGAACATCGTCCACTTCGCCCGCATCCTGCGCGATGCCGGGATGCCGATCGGCGAGGATCGGGTTCTCGCGGCGCTGGCCGCGATCGAGGCGGTGGGGCTCGAACGGCGCAGCGACGTGCACGCGGCGCTGGCTGCGGTGCTGCTCGACCGCCGTGAACAGCAGGCGCTCTTCGACGCCGCGTTCGACGCGTTCTGGCGCGACCCGAAGCTTCTCGAGCAACTGCTGCTGCTGTTGTTGCCGAAGGTCAGCGGCACGAAGGCGAACACCCCGCGCGTCAACCGCCTCGCCGAGGCCTTGGCGCCGCCGCGGCTGCCGGCCGGCCCGGCCGATGCACCTCCGTCCAGGCAACTCGAGTTCGACGCCAGCTTCACCTACTCGGACCGCGAGCGGCTGCAGCAGGCCGATTTCGAGACGATGACCGTGGCGGAGTTCGCACTCGCGAAGAAGCTCGCGGAGGAACTGCCGCTGCCGGTCGAGCCGGTGCGGCGGCGCCGTCACGCGCTTGCCGCGCGCGGCCGCCTCGATCTGCGCACGACCATGCTGCGCATGGCGCACCAGCCGCAGACCTTGCAGCCCGCCTATACGCGGCCGCGCAGCGACTGGCCGACCCTGGTCGTGCTGCTCGACATCTCCGGCTCGATGGAACGCTACGCGCGGCTCATGCTGCACTACCTGCATGGCCTGACGCGCCGCCACCTGCGCGTGCACACCTTGACCTTCGGCACGCGGCTCACCAACATCACGCGCAGCCTGCGCCACCGCGACCCCGACGCCGCCTTGCAACTCGCCGACCGCCAGGTGCACGACTGGAAGGGCGGCACGCGCATCGCGTCGTGCCTGGACGAGTTCAACCGCCGCTGGGCGCAGCGCCTGCTCGGCGGCAACGCCGCCTTGCTGCTGGTCACCGACGGGCTGGACCGCGACGAGCACGGCGACCTCGGCGCCGCCGCGGCGCAGTTGCATCGCCACGCGCACGAACTGGTCTGGCTCAATCCCTTGTTGCGCTTCGAAGGCTTCGAGCCGCGCGCGGCCGGCGTGCGAGCGCTTTTGCCTCACGTCGACCGCTTCCTGCCGGTGCACAACCTGGCGAGCCTGGCCGACCTGCGCCGGGCGTTGCGCGCGGGGCCGGTCGATCTGGCGCGCCGGCACCCGGGTGGCAACCTGCAGCCGGCTCTCCAGGACGGTGCGAGTCGACCCGGTGCGAGTCCACCCGGCGTGGGTCGATCCGGCACATCGTGGCCATCGGCGATCATCGAGGTCCCGTGACACCTCGAGCAGAGCAAATACGATGGAATTGCAAGGCGAACGAATCGTGCCGGCGACGATCGACGAAACCTGGGCCGCGCTCAACGATCCGGCGGTGCTCAAGCGCTGCATCGCCGGTTGTGAATCGCTCGAGCCCACTGGCGACGCGGCCTACAGCGCAGTGGTCGCGCTGAAGATCGGCCCGGTCAGTGCGCGTTTCAAGGGCAAGCTGCAGCTCAGCGACATCGAGCCGCCACACCGCTACACGATCCATTTCGACGGGCAGGGCGGCGTGGCCGGCTTCGGCAAGGGCTCGGCCGACGTGGCGCTTGCACCCGAAGGTGCGCAGACCCGGCTCGGCTACACGGCACGCGCCCAGGTCGGCGGCAAGATGGCGCAAGTGGGCTCGCGGCTGATCGATGCCGCTGCCGCGAAGATCACCGAGGACTTCTTCAAGGCGTTCGAGGCGCAGCTGCAGGCGCGCGCCGCGCCGCCAGAAGGGGATGCGGGCGCGAACGGGATGGTCGAAGGCGAGGGCATGGCGCCGCGCGCGGTCAACACGACGGATCGCGCCCGGCCCGTTGCCACGGCGCCAGCGCGGCGCACGCTTGCCGGCAACTTCTGGTGGGCGATCGCGGCCGCGGTGGTCCTGGCGGCGATCTATTTCCTGACGCGCTGAATCGTCTCGTTCGAACGGGCATGCAGCACCCGGGCGTGGCGCGGTCGGCACGCCGCCTCCCGGGCTTGGCCACGCCGGCCGCCGCCGGGACGCGTCCGCCTGCCCTCAGCGGGCGGGCGGCGAGGCCGGCTGCGGTCGGCGGATGTCGTCGCCCCCAAGGTAGATGCGGTTCCACACCGGCGTGATCACGAGCTCGTTGATGCAGACGTGCGGCGGCATCTCGGCAATGAAGCGGATCGTGCGGCCGAGGTCGAGTTCCTGCAGCATGCGTGCCTTCTCCGCGGCGCTGGGTTCGATCGGGCGGTGCTTCAGGATGGGCGTCGCCACCTCGCCGGGGCACAAGGCCGTTGCGCGCAGGCCGTTGACGCCTTCTTCGATGTTGAAGGCGTGCGTCAGTGCCATCAGGCCTGCCTTGCTCGCGATGTAGGCCGGGCCGGTGAGGTAGCTGTAATGCCAGCCGGCAAACGAGGCGACGTTGATGACGGTGCCGCGGCTGCGCCGCTGCATGCCGGGCAGCACCGCCAGCGTGCAGGCCGCCGCGCCGTTCAGGTTGACGGCGACGACGCTCTCGAAGGTGGCGGCATCGGTCTCGCCCCAGAACCGTTTCGGGTAATTGATGCCGGCGCTGTTGACGAGGATGTCGACCGCGCCGCATTCCCGCTCGATCGTCGCGGCGACGCGTGCCACCGCTGCGCGGTCCGCCACGTCGAGCACGGCGCTGCTGATCGAGCCGCGCGGTGCGCCTTGCGTCTCGGCCTGGGGCACCGCGGCTTCGAGCTTGCCGGCGTCGCGCCCGGAAATGACGACGCGGCAGCCGGCGCGTGCCAGTTCCACCGCGCCGGCCAGGCCGATGCCGCTGCCGCCGCCGGTGATCCAGGCCACCTGGCCGGCGAGGTTCGTTGCTGCGCTCGACATCGTGCGTCTCCTGTTGGGCTGCGCCGATCTTACGGCCGGGCACCGCGGTGCATCGGCAACGGCTTTGTCACGCCGGCGCGCCGACACGCGATGCGGCCCTTACCATTGCAAGAAGCGGCGGCGTCCATGGTTTCCGGGAGGCGGATTCGAGGCTGCGAGCCGTAACCACCACACCGGCGCACGCGCTGTCTTTGTCACGATGTCGACCCCACTGGCCCCGGCGCTCTCCACGGCGCGGCAGCGCATCTCGTTGGGGGTGATCGGCGCGATCAGCGCGTCGCACCTGATCAACGACATGACGCAGTCGCTGATCCTGGCGATCTACCCGATCCTCAAGGGCAGCTTCCATCTGAGCTTCGCACAGATCGGGCTGATCACCTTGACCTTCCAGATCACGGCCTCGTTGCTGCAACCGCTGGTGGGGCTCTACACCGACCGCCGGCCGCGGCCGTACTCGCTTCCGGTCGGCATGGGCTTCACCCTGGCGGGCTTGCTGCTGCTGGCGTTTGCTCCGAACTACGCGACACTGCTGGCCGCCGCGGCACTGATCGGCACCGGCTCGTCCATCTTCCACCCCGAGTCGTCGCGCGTCGCGCGCATGGCATCGGGCGGCCAGCATGGCCTGGCGCAGTCGCTCTTCCAGGTGGGTGGCAGCACCGGCGCGGCAATCGGGCCCTTGGTCGCGGCGGCGGTGATCGTGCCGTTCGGCCAGAAGAGCCTGGCCTGGTTCGCGCTGGCGGCGCTGGTCGGCATCGCGCTGCTGATGCGGGTGAGCCGCTGGTATGCCGAGCACCGCGTGGCGGCGCAGACGCGAGCGCGTGCGCAGCCGGCCGTTGCCGCGCTGCCGCGCCGCAAGGTGCTCGGCACGATCAGCGTGCTGCTGGTGCTGCTGTTCTCAAAATATTTCTATCTCGCAAGCATCAGCAGCTTCCTGACCTTCTACCTGATGGGTCGCTTCCAGCTCTCGGTGCAGAACGCGCAGCTGCACCTGTTCCTGTTCCTGTTCGCGGTCGCGATCGGCACCCTGGTCGGCGGCCCGGTGGGCGACCGCATCGGCAGAAAGCCGGTGATCTGGGTCTCGATCCTCGGCATCGCGCCGTTCACCCTGCTCTTGCCGCACGTCGACCTGTTCTGGACCGGGGTGCTGACGGTGGTGATCGGCCTGGTGCTGTCTTCGGCGTTTTCCGCGATCCTGGTTTACGCGCAAGAACTCATCCCGGGCAAGATCGGCATGGTCTCGGGCCTCTTCTTCGGCTTCGCGTTCGGCCTGGGCGGCCTCGGCGCGGCCTTGCTCGGCATCCTCGCCGACCGCACCAGCATCGACTTCGTCTACCAGGTCTGCGCATATCTGCCACTGCTGGGCATCGTTGCCGCGCTGCTGCCGAACCTGCGCGAGCATCACGCTTAGACCACGCCCGGATCGGCACCGGGGAGCCGCGCCCCGCTGACTGCTCGACTCCCGCGGCATCGTCCGAAAGAGACTGCCATGGCACGAATTGCGCATTTGCTCGGGATCTCGCTGCTGCTCGCGTTGCCGGGTGCATGGGTGGCGCAGGCGCAGAGTGCCGCTGCCGGTCGGGGGGCTGCTGCAGCCTCGGCCGCAATGCCATCGGCCGCAACGCCTGCGGCAGGCCAGAGCGCGTCGGTCGCCCCGGACGGAAACCAGCATCTGGTCTACGAGGTCTGGCTCAATAATTTCAGCAGCGGCGCGATCGACGTCGAGCAGGTCGAGGTAGTTGACGGCCAGCGCATCGTCGCTCGCCTCGACGCGGCGGCGGTCGCGAGCCGGCTGCAGGCCGCGGGACGGCGTGATGCGAGCGCGACGATGGCGCCGAGCACGCAGGCGCTGCTGTTCCTGCACCTGACGCTGCCGGCGGATGCGCCGTTGCCGGTGCGGCTCGAGCACCGCATCCGCTCGCGTGTCGCTGCCGCGCCGCCGGGCCGGCAGCAGATCACCGAGACCGGAGCGGCGGTCGCCCCCGACCGGCGCCCGGTCGTCGTCATCGGTCCGCCGCTTGCCGGTGATGGCCATATCGCGGCCGATTCCTGCTGCGATGCGACGCGCCACACGCGCGCGGCGCTGCCGATCGACGGCAAGGTCTGGCTCGCGCAACGGTATGCGGTCGACTGGGAGCGGCTCGACGCGCAGCGGCACATCTACACCGGGCCGCGTGCCGACCCGCGCAGCTACGCGATCTATGCCCAGCCGGTGCTGGCGGTGGCCGATGCGCGGGTCGCCTCGATCAGCGACGGCCTGCCCGAGCAGACGCCGGGGCACTACCCCGAGGCGATCGCGCCGGCCGAGGCCGACGGCAACGCCATCGTGCTCGACCTGGGCGGCGGCAACTACGCGCTCTATGCCCACCTGCAACCCGGCAGCCTGATGGTGCACGTCGGCGACACGGTGCAGCGTGGCCAGGTGCTGGCGCGCGTCGGCAACAGCGGCAATTCCGTTGCGCCGCATCTGCATTTCCAAGTCATGGATTCCGCCTCGTCCTTGGCCGCCAACGGCCTGCCGTACCAGATCGACCGCTATTCGGTGACCGGCACGACGCCAGGCACCGAGGCTTTCGATGCTGCCGAGGCCGATGGCACGCCGCTCGCGATCACGCCGCTGCGACGGCCGGTGCGGGACGCGCTGCCGCTCGATCAGCAGATCATCGACTTCCCGGTCCCATAGCCGCAGCCGAGGTCGACATGCGGCCGACGCCAAGCATCCGGCGCCGCTGCCGCCTCAACCGCGCATCTGCTGCGGCAGGAAGGTGACGAGCTGCGGGAAGGTCCACAGCAACACCACCATCAGCGCCATCAGCAGGAAGAACGGGAACGCTGCCTTCGCGATGTAGCCGATCTCGCGCCGTGTCATGCCCTGCAGCACAAAGAGGTTGAAGCCGACCGGTGGCGTCACCTGCGCCATCTCGACGACGATGACGATGAAGATGCCGAACCAGAGCGGATCGATGCCGGCCTTTTGCACCGTCGGTTGGATCACGCCCATCGTCAGCACCACCATCGAGATGCCGTCGAGGAAGCAGCCGAGGATGACGTAGAAGGCCGTCAGCATCAGGATCAGCCCGAACGGGTGCAGCCCGAGCGTACCGATCCATTCGGCGAGGTGCCGCGGCAGCCCGATGTAGCCCATGCTGAGCGTCAGGAACGCGGCGCCGGCAAGGATCAGCGCGATCATGCAGTAGAGCCGCGTGCCCCCCATCAGCGAGGCCTTGAAGGTGGCCCAGTTCATCGAACCCTGTGCCACCGAGATCAGCAAGGCGCCGGCGACGCCGAGCGCCGCCGCTTCGGTGGCGGTGGCGATGCCGGCATAGATCGAGCCCAGCACCGCCGCGATCAGCAGCACCACCGGGATCAGACTGCGCGATTCGTGCAGCTTTTGCCGCAAGGTGAGGGGCGCATCGGCCGGTGGAATCTTGTCCGGGTGGCGCAACGACCACAGCACGATGTAGCCGGAGAAGATCAACGCCAGCAGCATGCCGGGGAAGATGCCGCCGATGAAGAGCTGCGAGATCGAGACGTCGGCGGTGACCCCGTAGACGATCATGATGATCGACGGCGGAATCAGCAGGCCCAGGGTGCCGGAGCCGGCGAGCGTACCGACCGACATGATGTTCGGGTAGCCGCGGCGCTCGAGCTCCGGCAGGCTCATCTTGCCGATGGTCGCGCAGGTGGCCGCGCTCGAGCCCGAGACCGCTGCGAAGATCGCGCAGCCCACGACGTTGGTGTGCAGCAGCCGCCCGGGCAGCCGCTGCATCCAGGGGGCGAGGCCGCGGAACATGTCTTCGCTCAAGCGCGTGCGAAACAGGATCTCGCCCATCCAGATGAAGAGCGGCAGCGCGGTCAGGGTCCAGCTCGAGGCCGATCCCCAGATCGTCACGGCCATCGCGTCGCCGGCCGGTCGCGTGCTGAAGAGCTGCATGCCGATCCACGCCACGCCCGAGAGCGTCAGGCCGATCCAGACACCGCTGCCGAGGATGAGAAAAAGCGCCGCGATCAGCAGCGCGGTGGTGGTCAGGTCACTCATTGCGCAGCGCTTCGTCGGGCACTCGGACGGTGCGCCGGCCGCGCAACTCGAGCACCAGTTCGTCGATGAAGGCGATCGTCAGCACGACGGTGCCCAGCGCCATCGCGATCTGTGGCAGCCATAGGGGCGTGGCGTCGTTGCCGGTGGAGATGTCGTGGAAGACGTGCGACTGCCAGGCAAGCTTGCAGCTGTAGATCGCGAACAGCAGCGCGAGCAGCGTGGCGGCGCCGAGCGCCCAGATCTCGAAGGCGCGCCGCACGCGGCCGCGCAGCGCCGACAGCACCAGGGTCACGCGGATGTGCTCGCCGCGCTTCAAGGTGTGCGCCAGCGCGAGGAAGCCGGCTGCCGCCATCATGTAGCCGGCGTAAGCGTCGAGGCCGGGAAAGTTGAAGTGGATCTGCCGCGTGACGATGGAGGCCAGCACCGTCAACAGCAGCAGCACCATGAAGACGCCGGCGAGCGCCGCCGAACCGTCGTAGAGCGCATCGAGCGCGCGGCGCAGCGGGCCGGGCCGCTCGG
>CAJDUZ010000065.1_pt1 | contig 25405 bp, 22 predicted proteins | sample 7391221 | NCBI WGS metagenome assembly CAJDUZ01 (sample SAMEA7055692, study PRJEB34461) | soil metagenome | biome: terrestrial ecosystem; feature: Peninsula; material: soil | place: Antarctica | collected 2016
GCGTGTTGCCTGCGTCGGCGCCGGCCCGGCCTCCCTCACCGTCGCGCGCGACCTGGTGCCGCTCGGCTATGAGGTCGTCGTCTTCGACGCCGAGGCTCGTCCCGGCGGCATGATCCGCTCGCAGATCCCGCGCTTTCGACTGCCCGAGGAGGTCATCGACGAGGAGTGCGGCTACGTGCTCGGGCTCGGCGTGGAGTTTCGCGGCGGCACGCGCATCGAGTCGATGCAGCGGTTGCTGGCCGAGGGCTGGGACGCCGTCTTCGTCGGCAGCGGTGCGCCACGCGGCCGCGACCTGGCGATCCCGGGGCGCAAGGAGGCCGCGGCGCAGATCCACATCGGCATCGACTGGCTGGCGTCCGTCTCGTTCGGCCATGTCACGTCGATCGGCCGGCGCGTCATCGTGCTGGGCGGCGGCAACACCGCGATGGACTGCTGCCGCAGCGCCAGACGGCTCGGCGGCGTCGACGTCAAGGTCATCGTGCGCTCGCCGTTCGATGAAATGAAGGCCTCCCCATGGGAGAAGGAAGACGCGCTGCATGAAGGCATCCCGATCCTCGATTGCCTCGTGCCCAAGGCGTTCCTGCACGAAGGCGGGCGGCTCACCGGCATGTGCTTCGAGAAGGTGCGTGCCGAGCGCGATACGAGCGGCCGGCGCCGCCTCGTTCCGACCGGTGAGCCCGAGCAGGTCTACGAGTGCGACGAGGTGCTGGTCGCGGTCGGCCAGCAAAACGCCTTCCCGTGGATCGAGCGCGACTGCGGCATCGCCTTCGACGAGCACGGCATGCCGGTGCTCGACGCCGAGACCCTGCAATCGAGCCTGCCGCGGGTCTGCTTCGGCGGGGACGCCGCGCTCGGCCCGAAGAACATCATCTGGGCGGTGGCTCAAGGCCACGCCGCGGCGATCTCGATCGATCGAGAACTCTCGGGCGAAGATGCCGCGCAGCGACCGCCCCCCGGTGCGACCTTGGTGTCGCGAAAGATGGGCATCCATGAGTGGAGCTACGACAACGCCGTGAGCCCCGACTGGCGCAACAAGGTGCCGTGGCGCGAGCGCGAGGCGGCGCTCGCCGGCATCGGCGTCGAGGTCGAACTGGGCTTCGATGCCGCCACCGCCTGGAAGGAGGCGCAGCGCTGCCTCAACTGCGACGTGCAGACGGTCTTCGGTGCGAGTCAGTGCATCGAATGCGACGCCTGCGCCGACATCTGCCCGACCGACTGCATCACCTTCACGACAAACGGCGACGAGGCCGAGCTGCGCGGCCGCCTGCGCGCGCCGGCGCGCAACACCGAGCAGGCGCTCTACGTGTCGAGTGACCTGAAAACCGGGCGCATCATGGTCAAGGACGAAGACGTCTGCCTGCACTGCGGCCTGTGCGCCGAACGCTGCCCGACCGGCGCCTGGGACATGCAGCAGTTCGCGCTGCAATTGCCGCGCGCGGGGCATGGCTGTGGCAAAGCGGCGCGGCGCGAACGGGTGGGTGCGAATTGAAGCATCCGTGTGAAGCATCCGTTGTCGATCCCGTGCGGGCTGGGCGCGACCTGGAAGGAATTCCTGTTCGTTCCCGGCGTCCTGGACACGTGACATGACGACGAACGTAAAGACTGCCGATGCACCGCGGATCGAAGCGGTCAACGACTTCGTCGTGAAGTTCGCCAACGTCAACGGTTCGGGCTCGGCGTCGGCCAACGAATTGTTCGCGAGGAGCCTGTTGCGCATGGGCGTGCCGGTCAGCCCGCGCAACATCTTCCCTTCGAACATCCAGGGGCTGCCGACCTGGTACGAGGTGAGGATCAGCGAGCGCGGCTGGCTCGGGCGGCGTGGCGGCGTCGATCTGATGGTGGCGATGAACCCGCAGACCTGGGAGCGCGATGTCGCCGAGGTCGAGCGCGGTGGCTACCTGCTCTACGACAGCAGCAAGCCGCTGCCGGCGGCGCAGCTCCGTCCCGACCTGCATCTGCTCGGCGTGCCGTTCGCCGATCTCTGCGCCACGCGCTATGCCGACCCCCGCGAACGCCAGCTCTTGAAGAACATCGCCTACGTCGGCCTGCTCGCGGCCTTGCTCGGCATCGAGCCCGAGGTCATCGCGACCTTGCTCGGCGAGCAGTACCAGGGCAAGGCCAGGCTCATCGAGCCCAACCTCGACGCCTTCATGATGGGGCTGCACCACGGCCGCGAGCATTTCGACGATGCGCTCGGTCTCAAGATCGAACGCCGCGATGCGGTGGGCCAGCGCATCTTCGTCGAAGGCAATGCGGCCGCCGCGCTCGGTTGCGTCTATGGCGGCGCGACGGTCTGCGCCTGGTATCCGATCACGCCATCGTCGTCGCTGGCCGAAGGCTTCCAGAAGTACTGCACGAAGCTGCGTGTCGATGCCGGGACCGGTCGGCACAAATACGCCATCGTGCAGGCCGAAGACGAGATCGCCGCCGTCGGCGTCGTCGTCGGCGCGGGCTGGAACGGCGCGCGTGCGTTCACCGCCACCTCGGGGCCCGGCATCTCGCTGATGAGCGAGTTCATCGGGCTCGCGTACTTCGCCGAGATCCCGGTGACGATCATCGACGTGCAGCGCGGCGGGCCCTCGACCGGCATGCCCACGCGCACGCAGCAGGCCGATGTGCTCGCCTGCGCGTACGCGTCGCACGGCGACACCAAGCACGTGCTGCTGTTCCCCGAAGACCCGCACGAGTGCTTCGAGTTCGCCGCGCTCTGCCTGGATCTGGCCGACCGGCTGCAGACGCCGGTGTTCCTGATGACCGACCTCGACATCGGCATGAACCACCGCCTGTGCGAGCCGTTCGAGTGGGACGATGCGCGACGCTACGACCGCGGCAAGCTGATGACCGCCGACGAGCTCGAATCCGGGCGTGCCTTCGGCCGCTATCTCGACGTCGACGGCGACGGCATCCCGTACCGCACCCTCCCCGGAACGCATCCGAGCAGGGGCGCCTTCTTCACTCGCGGCACGACGCGCGACGCGCATGCGCGCTACTCGGAAACCGGCAGCGACTACGTCTACAACGTGCAGCGGCTCTTGCGGAAGTTCGATACCGCAAAGGATCTGGTGCCGCAGCCTGTCGAGCACCCCGCCGCGCGGCCGACGCGCTTTGGCGCCATCTACTACGGCTCGACCAGCCCGGCGATGGCCGAGGCGCGCGAGGCCCTGCAGGCCGAGGACGTGCACGTCGACACCTTGCGCATCCGCGCCTTCCCGTTCAGCGCCGCGGTCGACCGCTTCATCGCCGCGCACGAGACCGTCTTCGTCGTCGAGCAGAACCGCGATGCGCAACTGCGCATGCTGCTGGTCAACGAGCAGCAGATCGACCCGGCCAGGCTGCTGCCGGTGCTGCACTACGACGGCACGCCGATCACCGCGCGTTTCATCGGCGAGGCAATCGCCGAGCACGTGCAGGCCGCCAAGGTCGAGCCGATCCGTCCCGGCAAGGTCGCCTGACGCCGATGCCCGCAACCGATCCATCCCGCCGCATTCGCCGCGTCCACGGTTCGAGGCCCGCTCGATGACCTATCTCGCCAAGCCGAAACTTCACCACCCCACCCTGCCGGCCAACGCGCTCGGCTACACGCGGCGCGACTACGAAGGCAAGATCTCGACCTTGTGCGCCGGCTGCGGCCACGACTCGATCTCGGCGGCGCTGGTGCAGGCCTGCTGGGAGCTCGAGATCGAGCCGCACCGCGTCGCCAAGCTCTCGGGCATCGGCTGCTCGTCCAAGACGCCCGACTACTTCCTCGGCGCCTCGCACGGCTTCAACAGCGTGCACGGCCGCATGCCCTCGGTGGCCACTGGCGCCAACCTCGCCAACCGCGAGCTGATCTACCTCGGCATCAGTGGTGACGGCGACAGCGCATCGATCGGGCTCGGCCAGTTCGCGCACGCGATGCGGCGCGGCGTCGACATGACCTACATCGTCGAGAACAACGGCGTCTACGGCCTCACCAAGGGCCAGTTCTCGGCCACCGCCGACGCGGGCAGCAAGTCCAAGCGCGGCGCCGTCAACCACGACAGCGCGATCGACCTGGTCGCCCTCGCGCTGCAGCTGGGCGCGAGCTTCGTGGCGCGCAGCTTCTCGGGCGACAAGGAGCAACTCGTGCCGCTGCTCAAGGGCGCGCTGAGCCACCGAGGCGCCGCCTTCATCGACGTGATCAGCCCGTGCGTCGCGTTCAACAACCACGCCGGCAGCACGCGCAGCTACGACTTCGTGCGCGCGCACAACGAGGCCGTCAACCGGCTCGATTTCATGCCCAGGCGTGCACCGATCGGCGCGCACTATGCGCCAGGCGAGGTCACCGAAGTGGCCTTGCACGACGGCAGCGTGCTGCGCTTGCGCAAGCACGCTGGCGACCACGACGTGGGCGACCGCCACGCCGCGATGGAACGCGTCGCGGCGCACGCGGCGCGCGGCGAGATCCTCACCGGGCTGCTCTACGTCGACGCCGACGCGGCCGACCTGCACGAGCACCTGCACACCGTCGAGGTGCCGCTGAACCGCCTCGGCGAGGCCGAACTCTGCCCAGGCGCCGCAGCGCTCGCGAAGATCAACGCCGAGCTCGCCTGAGCCGGCATGCGTTAGTTAGGCAAGGTGCCGCTGCGGCACACTACCGGTCCATGAAGATCATCGACCTCATCGAATCGACCCGGCCGATCGCCTCGGACATCCGCAACGCCTACATCGATTTCTCGAAGATGACCTTGAGCCTGGTCGCGGTCGTCACCGACGTCGTGCGCGACGGCCAGCCGGTCATCGGCTACGGCTTCAATTCCAACGGCCGCTACGGCCAGGGCTGCCTGATCCGCGAGCGCTTGCGGCCGCGTCTGCTGGGGGCCGATCCGGCGAGCCTCGTCGACGAGAGCGGTGAGAACCTCGATCCGCACAAGGCATGGGCCTGCATGATGGCCAACGAGAAGCCCGGCGGCCACGGCGAGCGCTCGGTGGCCGTCGGCACGATCGACATGGCGATCTGGGATGCGGTCGCCAAGATCGAGCGCCGGCCATTGCACGACCTTCTGGCCGAGCGCTATGGCACAGGACATGCAAATCCGCGCGTCTTCGTCTACGCCGCCGGCGGCTATTACCACCCCGGCAAGGGCCCTGAGGCACTGCAGCGCGAGATGACGGGCTACCTCGAGCGCGGCTACTCGGTCGTGAAGATGAAGATCGGCGGCGCGGCCATGGGTGACGACCTCGCGCGCATCGAGACCGTGCTGAAGCTGCTGCGGCCCGGGCAGCAACTGGCCGTCGACGCCAATGGCCGCTTCGACCTCGAGACGGCGCTGGCGTACGGCAAAGCGCTGTCGCAATACCCGCTCTTCTGGTACGAGGAAGCCGGCGACCCGCTCGACTACGAACTGCAGGCGCGGCTCGGCGAGGCCTATGCCGGCGCGCTGGCCACCGGCGAGAACCTGTTCTCGATGCAGGACGCGCGCAACCTGATCCGCCACGGCGGCATGCGCCCCGACCGCGACTGGCTGCAGTTCGACTGTGCCCTGAGCTATGGCCTGGTCGAGTACCTGCGCACGCTGGCCATGCTGAAAGAGCATGGCTGGTCGCCGGCGCGCTGCATCCCGCACGGCGGTCACCAGATGTCGCTGGCGATCGCCGCCGGACTGGGGCTGGGCGGCAACGAGTCGTATCCCGACCTGTTCCAGCCCTACGGTGGCTTTCCCGACGGCGTGCAGGTGCAAGACGGCTACGTCACCTTGCCGCCGCTGCCCGGGATCGGCTTCGAAGGCAAGGCCGACCTCTATCGCGAGATGCGCGAGTTGACGCGGGCGTAGGGTCGGCGGCGGCTCCAGCCCACCGATTCAGGAAGCCGGTCCGCCGACCACCGCCCAAAGGCGCAGCGATGGCCACTCAGCGCGAAACATGGCCGTGCTCGCCCATGTCCTTCGGCCGCTGGCCGGTGATGGCCGCCTTCAGCATCTTGCCTGCCTGGGTGATCTTGCTGTCGGTGACGTTCCAGTACTCGGCTTCGACCACCTCCACGCCCACCAGCGCGAGGTCCGGATCGTCGATGCCCTTCGGAAACCAGGCCTCGTTCATCTTCGACCAGAGCCGTTCGCGCAGGGCCCTGTCGTCGACGAGCGTGGCCCGTCCCGCCACCGAAACCCAGACGTCGTGGTCGCGGTCGGCGTAGCCGAGGTTGACATCGGGCGCGGCCTGCAGCTCACGCACCGAATCGCTGCTGCGCGACATGAAGAACAACAGGCTGTCGGGATGGGCGTCGTCGCGCTTCTGCGTGGTCATCGGCCGCGCACGCAGCCGCCCATCCGCAGCGCGGGTGGTGAACATCGCGATGCGCACGTCACCGATGAGTTCGTGCAAGGTCTTTTCGTTGGCTTCGGAAGATGAAGACACCAGGGACTCCTCGATCAGGCGTGGCACATGCCACACCGGCTGCGAGCAAGCCTCATTCCCGCAGACTTCCACGCTCCCAGGGTTCGACGCCGCCGTCCTGCACTTCGAACAAGGGATGAGCCTGCGGCTGAGCCGTGCCTCTCCAACGCTCGTGCATCGCCGGGCTGCGCACACACAGCTTGTCCATCAGGTGCTGCCACTCGAACGCGAGCTGGCCGCGCGTCACGACCATGCCCGGGGTCGGGGCACCGGCGCATACGTCGATGCGGCGCACATCGAAGGCGTGGCCGCGGGCCAGCGCCTCGCGGTGAACTTCGTGCAGGTAAGCCGTCAGCGACGCCACCGGCTGCGCGCAGGCCGCAAACCGCTGCAGCTGCGGGTGCTGGCGGTAACCCCTGGTCGACCCGCGCAGCACAGCCTGGGCAAGCAGACCTTCGCGCCACAGCGCGACGAGGCCCCGGGTATCCAGATAGCGCGGGTGCAAGGACCACAGGCGCATGGCTCAGATGCGCCGGTGCTCGAGCGCCGGCAGCTGGCGGCGCACCGCGGCGAGTCGCTCCGGATCGAGCTCGGCGAGCACGACACCCTCGCCGGCCTCGCGCATGGCCAGCACCTCGCCCCACGGGTCGACGATCATGCTGTGGCCCCAGGTGCTGCGGCCGTTCTCGTGCCGGCCGCCCTGCGCGGCTGCGAGGACATAAGCCTGGTTTTCGACGGCGCGTGCCCGCAGCAGCAGCTCCCAGTGCGCGCGGCCCGTCGTCGACGTGAACGCCGAAGGCACGCTGAGCAGGGCGCAGGGCGGCTGCATCAGCACGCGATAGAGCTCGGGAAAGCGCAGGTCGTAGCAGATGCTCAGGCCCACCCGCAAGGCACCGGCGTCAAACGCAACCGGCGCGCCACCGGCCTGCAAGGTGCGACCTTCGTCATAGCGCTCCTTGCCGTTGTCGTAGCAAAAAAGGTGCATCTTGTCGTAGCGCGCCACGAGTGTGCCATCGGGACCGAAGACGCAGTTGGCATTGAAGACACGCTTCGGATCGGAGGTGCGCAGCGGCAAGGTGCCGCCGATCAGCCACAGGCGATGCCGGCGCGCGGCTTGCGCGAGTCTTCGCTGGATCGGCCCGTCGCCGGGCGCCTCGGCAATCTGAAGCTTGTCGCGGTCGGCATGGCCCATGAAGCAGAAGTACTCGGGCAGCGCGGCAAGTTCGGCACCGGCCTGCGCGGCCTCGTCGATCAGCCGCTCGGCCACGGCGAGGTTGTGCTCGACGTTTGCACTCGAGACCATTTGCAAGGCGGCAATCTTCATGCGGTCCTCATGGGGGTGTGGCAGGGGCGATCGCCGGTTCAGCAGCAGAGTCGGCGCGCGCCGATCCTCCGGTGGCTGCGGACGCAGCGGACGCAGCGGAGGCCGGAGCAGCGGGCTCGGGCGCCGCGGCCTCAGCCCCGGCGGGTTCCGATGCTGCAGGTGCGGAAGAAGACGGCGCCGCCCCGTTGCGCGCGCCGCCGAACAGCGGCCGCTCGACCTTCTCGACCTTGGGCTGGCTCCACGATCCGCTGATCTGGAACTCGCGCGTGCTCGCAGCAATCAGTGGCTTGCGCAGGAACAATTGCGCAAGAAACGTGCCCAGGCCCACCGCCGGGTTGATCACCGCATAGGCGAGCGACGCGGCGCCGGCGTTGATCTCGGGCACGACGACGACACGCAGATCCTGGGTCTCGTGCACGAGATCGGCGTGGCCTTCCATCAGCACCGCGACGGCGACCGAGCGCATGCGCAGGTTGTTGGTGCGGGCGATGCCGTCGGCGAGCTGCACGTCGCCGTCGATGTCGTCGAACGCAAAGCCCTTGTCGAAGACGTCGCGGAAATCGAGCAGCAGCCGGCGCGGCAGCGACTGCAGGCTCAGCACGCCGAGCAGCCGCGCGACGCCGGGCTCGGCCTGCAGGAACTGGCCCGACTTGATCGCCACGTGCATCTTGCCGACCATGTGCTCGACATCCGGCGACAGCGGCGAGCCGGGCCACGAGAGGTCACCCGAGAGCTCGCCCTTGCCGCCGCGCAGCAACTTCTCGAAACCCAGCCGGTCGAGCAAGGCGCCGCTGTTGGCCAGGGTCAGCCGAAAGCTCAGGTCGGCCCGGCGCGGCGGCGTGCCGGAGGCCGGATGGGTGGTCGGCGCCCAGCGGCCGGTGGCGCTGAATTCGGCTTCCGGCATCGTCAGGCTCAGGCGCGAGAGCTGCCACTCGAGCGGTGCCCCCGGGGCGCTGCGCCGGTTGCTCGCGACGATCTCGGCGCGGCCCAGACGCTTGCCGCGCAGTTCGAAATCCTCGACGACGATGTCGAGCGCCGGCACGCTGGCCGGCGGCCTGTCGAGCAAGGTCTCGACGCGCTCGACTTCGCTCTTGGGCAGGCTCAGACGCCCGAGGCGTGCATAGATGCGGCCGGCGCCGCTGCGCGTCGGGCGGTATTCGATGTAGCCGTTGAACTCGTCGGCCTCGATGCTCGCCCGCCATTGGCCGGCCTCCTCGGAGATCCCGGCAACGACATGGTTGAAGCGCCGCGACGCGGCGGTGAGTTCGCCGATCTCGAGTGCAACGCGGTTCGGCATGTAATCGGCAGCGGCCCCGGTGATGTCGGCCGATGCCGGCGCGGCGGCGGAACCGGCCTTTCCGGGCGCAGCGCCGGCGGCGGCGGGCTGCGACCCGAACAGCCGCGTGGCCGTCGCCTCCCAGGCGTCGACATCCAAATGCGGCAACTTGACGAGGGCCGCGATGCCTTGCCCCGGCTGCGGCACATCGGCCATCACGCCGATGCCGCCGCTCAATACCTTGACCGCGCTGCCGTCGAGCTCACGCAGGTATTGCAGCCGCACGCGCTGGCCGATGTCGATGTCGAGCGCTTCGTGCAGCGGCGCACCGGCCTTGCCCGAGACCACCGTCTGATAGCGCATCTCGAGCGGCGTCGCGGCTGGCTTCTCGAGCGGATACGGCAGATCGATCGCGAGACCGACGAGATTGCTGGTGAGATCGATCTGCGGCTGGCCGTGCACGAAGCCGAGATCGAAGCGGTAGCCGGCCTGGCCTTTGAGCGCCTGCGCCACGCGCGCAATCGTGCCGAGCTCGGGTGCTGCGCGCAAAGCCTGCGCAGTGGCGTCGCCCTGGCCGCTGAAGTGCAGGCTGCCGTCGGCGCGCATGCCGCCGCTCAGGCTGAAGTCTCCGCCGAGGGCGCGCGCGCTGACGCGCTGCACCGTGAAATCCTGCTGCGTGAAGTCGACCCGGCCGCGCGCGCCGCCGAGCAGCGGCGTCTCGGCGCTCATGCGCACATCGTTGCCCGCCAAGGTGACGCTGCCCTTGACCGTCGTCGCGCCGGCATCGGCCAGCGGGATCGTCAGCCCGAGCTTCAGCTCGAGCGGCCCGTTGCCGGTCGCACCGGCCAAGGCGCCACCGATCCAGCCGCCGACCGGCGTGGTGTTGACGAAGCGCAGCATCTCGTCGAGCGGCCCGCGGCCGGCCCCCTCGACATCCAGCACCGGCGCCTGCGCGGCGAGATTGGCGATGCCGCCCTGCACGCCGCTCCACTCGACACCGCCGAGCCGGCCGTGCGCGTTGCGAATCGAAAGCCGCGCACGGTCGATCAGCAACTCGCCGCCGACCTGCGTCATCACCGGCCACACGAACCCCGCCCCGGCCCGCGGCAGCGAAGGATCGGGGGGCATGTAGGCCAGCGTCACGTCATCGATCTTCGTGGCGATGCGGAATTCGCCCTTCTGGTGCGGCTCGAAGAACGGAAAGTCCCCGAGCGCGCCGTCGATGTGAAAGCTCAAACCCGAGAGCGCGCCGCTGCGCACCGCGCGCTCGACGTACTGGCGCGTCTCCTGCGGCAACTCGAGCGGCAGATAACGGGCAACGCGCGCAGCCTTGGCTTTGCCCACCTTGCCGTCGAGCCGCAATCGCCCCGGGAAGCGCTGCTCGGGCGCGCTGCCGGAATGCCAGTCGGCCGTGACCTCGCCCTTGGCGTCGTTGTTGACGAAGCGCACATCACGCGCCTGCACGCTCAAGCGCGGCGGTGCGCCGGCCTCGGCTTCGATCTTCCACTGCAGACGCGCGCTCAAGGCGTCGAGGGGCAGCAGCGCGTCGGCGAACAGGCCCGGGATCTCGACGGCGCCATGGTCGATGCCGATCTGCGCGTTGCCGCCGGTCTCGCTCGCATCGAGCCGGATGCTGGCGTTGCGCAAGCCGGGGCGGCCGATCTCGTGCGGCGTCGAGCCGGCGTGACCGGCAAACGAAAGCCCGCTCAGCTGCGCGCCGACGCGATAGCGCCGCGGCGCGTCGAGCGGGCCCTGCCAGCTTGCGTCCAGATCGCTGACGACGCCGTGCGGGTCGAGCTCCGCGAGCAGCTTGCGCAGCGCATCGCCAATCGGTACGCGCCCGGCAATCTGCGACATCACCCCGATGTCGAGACGCTGCGCCGCGACACTGCCGCCGCTGATCGGCCCATCATCCTGCTGCAGCCAGGCGACGCGCATGTCGCTGCGCGGCCAGCTGAGGCCATCGCCGGTCAGGAAGCCGAAATCCTGCACTCCCACCACGTAACCGGCGTCGTGGCGCTGCGCAACGATCCGGCCCTCGACCTGCTGGAACACCAAGGGCTCGATCTTGGCCTCCAGGCGCAGCGCGACTGCACGCAGGGCAAGGTCGACCGTGGCGGTGCGCGGCTTGCCGTCGGTGATGTCGATCCAGCTGCGCAGTGCGCCATCGCCCTCGTTCAGCTCGAACGGCAATTCGACGTACTGACGCAGCCGCTGCACGTCGACGCGCGGCAGGCTCGTGTACGCGGTGCCGCTCCAGTGGCGCCAGTCGCCGCTGCGGGCCCAGATCGGCTGCGTCATGCGCGCGCGCGCGCTGAAGCGCTCGCCCCAACCGGGCGGCGGCGTCGCATCGAAGCGCAAGGCGTGGCGCCGCGTGCTGTTGCGCATCACCAGTTGCACGTCGTCGAGTTGCAGCGGCCCGGCACCGCGCTGCTCGTCGACCCAGATGAGACGGCCGCCACGGATCACGAACTCGCGCTGGCGAAACACCCAGTCGACCGCTCCGCTGTCGGCGCCGGTGGCACCGGCCCCACCGACATCGAGGCCGGCGTCGCGCAACTCGAACGCCGGCATCCAGCCGCCCGATCGCACCTCGATATGGCCGATGCGCACTTCCAGCCCGATTGCCTGGCCGACGCGCGCGGCCAGCGGCGCACGCCACTGCTGGATGTGAGGCAGAATGATCCAGTGGAGCGCCAGCCAGGCGGCCACCAGGACAATCCATGCCGCGATCACCAGCCCGACGACGAGGCGCGCAAGCCCGCGCAACCGCGCACCGCGCGAGGCCGACACGGCACGCTGCCAGAAGGCAGCCGAAGCGTTGGGCGGTATCAGGGACATGAAGACATCGGTGCCCCATCAGGGGTCAGACCCAACTCCAGCGCGCCGTACGGCGTGGTCGAGCGCAATGCGCCGCGCCGGCGGCCGCAGCAGACCCCGAGCATAACCAGCGCCGCGCCATGGGCACCGAGGCTGCAGCCAAGTCCGCATTGCCGTGCGCGGCCGGCGCGCAAACGGCGCGCGCGATGCACAGCCGCTTCGTGCAGCGCATCCGCCGCCGCTACGCTGCCGAACGCGCCCTGCTCGCACCGGGGCTGCCCGATCGCACCACGATCGACGCCCTGCTCGACACGTTGGGCCAGGAGGGCCGGGCGTTGCCCAGCGCCTTGCGCGTGGCCCGGCAACTGGTGCTCGAGCGCCTCGCCGTGCTGGACATCGAGCAGCACGCCGCGATGCAGGATGTGACGCGGGCGATGACCGATCTGGCCGAAGCGACGCTCGAACGCGCGCTGGCGCAGGCGCTGGCCGAACAGGACACGCGCCACGGCGTGCCGCGCGACACCGAAGGCCGCCGCATCGAGTTCTGGGTCGTCGGCATGGGCAAGCTCGGCGGGCGCGAGTTGAACGTTTCCTCCGACATCGATCTGGTCTACCTCTACGAGACCGACGGCACGACCGACGGCGCAGCGTCCCTGAGCGCGCATGAGTACTTCTCGCAGGTCGCGCACATTCTCTACGCCTTGATCGGCGAGACCACCGAAGACGGCTTCGTCTTCCGCGTCGACCTGGCGCTCCGGCCGTACGGCAACTCGGGGCCGCCGGTGCTGAGCCTGTCGATGCTCGAGGAATACCTGCAGTTGCAGGGCCGCGAATGGGAGCGCTTCGCCTGGCTGAAGAGCCGCGTCGTCGTGCCGCGCGCAAGCATTGCGAGCGGCCGCGTGCTGGCGCTGCGCGCGCTGGTGACACCCTTCGTCTACCGGCGCTACCTCGACTACGGCGTCTTCGAGGGCTTGCGCCAGTTGCACCTGAAGGTGCGCAGCGAGGCGCAGCGGCGCGCCGCCGGTCGGCCCGAGCGCGCCAACGACATCAAGCTGTCGCGCGGCGGCATCCGCGAGATCGAGTTCATCGTGCAACTGCTGCAGGTGGTGCGCGGCGGCCAGTTTCCCGAGATGCGAACGCGCTCGACCTTGAAGGCGCTCGACCGGCTCGCCGATGGCGGGCTGATGACGCCCGAGCGCGCCGCCGAGCTCGCCGAGGCCTATGTCTTTCTGCGACGCGTCGAGCACCGCATCCAGTATCTCGATGACCAGCAGACGCATCTGCTGCCGACGCAGGATGCCGACCTCGACTGGATCGCGTGCAGCCTGGGGCTCTGCGCCACACCGCCGGCCTGTGCGCTGCTCGACCGGCTCGGCGAGATCCGCGAGCTGGTTGCCACCGAGTTCGACGCGTTGCTGCACGACGGCCGCACTCCCGGCACCGGACACGCCGGCACCTGCCGGGGTTGCGGCACCCAGCCGCCGGAGCTTGACAGTGCCGACTTCCTCGCTGCACTGCCGCCCGAGCTGGCCACGCGGATCGCCCATCTGGCCGGGCTGCCGAAGGTGCAAGCGCTGCGCGACGACGGCCGTGTGCGGCTGGCACGGCTGGTGTCGCGCGCCGCCCGCGCCGTCGACGAGGCGCGCTGCACGCTGCAGGCGGCGCTCCTGTTCATCGACTGGCTCGAGCCGCTGCTGCGTCGCGAGGCATATCTTGCGCTGCTGACCGAGCGCCCCGAGGTGCAGAACCGCTTGCTGCGGCTGCTCGGGCTGGCGCGCTGGCCGATGCGCTACGTCATGCTGCACCCCGGTGTCGTCGACGAACTCGCCGACGAGCGATTGCTGCACGGTCGCTTCGACGCCGCCGGCTATGTGCGCGAACTGCAGGATCGGCATGCGGCTTGGCAGCGTTCCGGCCAGGCCGGCGAGGAGCAATTGCTCGACACCTTGCGGCGCGCGCACCATGCCGAGGTGTTTCGCACGCTGGTGCGCGATGTCGAAGGTCACATCAGCGTCGAGCAGGTCGCGGACGACCTCTCGGCGCTGGCCGACGCGACGCTGTGCTGCGCGCTCGACTGGGCCTGGCAGCACCTGCGCCAGGCGCACCGCAGCGAGCCGCGGCTGGCGGTCATCGCCTACGGCAAGCTCGGCGGCAAGGAGCTCGGCTATGGCGGCGATCTCGACGTCGTCTTCGTCTACGACGATGCCGACTCGGCCGATCGCGATCACGACGCCGAGGTCTATGCCGCCTTCGTGCGCAAGCTGATCGGCTGGCTGACGGTTCGTACCGCGGCCGGCGAGCTCTTCGACATCGACACGGCACTCCGGCCCAACGGCAATTCGGGCCTGCTGGTGACGTCGATGACCGCGTTCGAGAACTACCAGACCGGCCGTGGCAGCAACACCGCGTGGACCTGGGAGCACCAGGCGCTGACGCGCGCACGCTGGTGCGCAGGGCTGGCCGAGCTCGCGCCACGCTTCGAGACGGTGCGCCGCAGCGTCTTGTGTGCACCACGCGACCGCAGCGCACTGCGCAGCGAAGTCCAGGCAATGCGCCGCAAGGTGCGCGACGCCCACCCGGTGCGTGGCGGCCGCTTCGATGTCAAGCACAGCGCCGGCGGCATGCTCGACGTCGAGTTCGTCGTTCAATATCTGGTGCTGGCCGAATCGGTCGCGCACGCCGAACTGCTCGACAACGTCGGCAACATCGCGCTGCTGCAACGCGCCGAAGCTGCCGGACTGTTGCCGGGCGGTGTCGGCGTGGCAGCGGCCGACGCGTACCGCGAGCTGCGGCGGGCGCAGCACCGCGCGCGCCTTGACGAGCAACCGACGCAGGTCGACCCGGACACGCTGGCCGCGCCGCGCGACGCGGTGCTCGCGCTGTGGCAAGCGGTCTTCGCTTGAGCCGCACAGCGCGTTGGCCCACGCTCGGCTGGCTGCTCGTGGCCGCGCTGCTCGGCGGCGCCGCTCTGCTGGCCTCGGCGTTGCCCTCGGTCGCGATCGACTGGCAGCCGGGGCGCTTTGCCGCAGAACCGTGGCGCGCCTGGTCGGCGGTGGGCTTGCACTACAGCACGATGCACCTGGTGGCCAACCTCTGCGGACTCGTCCTGGTCGGCGCGCTCGGCGCCTTGGCCGCGCTGCCGGCGCGCGCCGTCTGGGCCTGGCTTGCCGCCTGGCCGCTGACGCAGATCGGGCTGCTGCTCGAGCCGGCGCTGCGGCACTACGGCGGCCTCTCGGGCGTGCTGCATGCCGGCGCCGCGGTCGTCGCGACGCAACTCGTGCTCGACGGCGGCCGCCGGCGCTGGCTCGGCGTGGCGCTGCTTGTGGGGCTCGGCCTGAAGGTGCTGAGCGAGTCGCCGTGGGGGCCGGCGCTGCGCCATCCGCCCGGCTGGGACATCGCCGTCGCGCCGCTGGCACACGCGACCGGCCTGCTCGCCGGGCTCGCCTGCACGCTGGCCGCGCACGCCGTGCACCGAGCGCTGCAGCGGCCGGCTATCCTGCCCCGCCCCACCGCGCACCGATGAACGCCGATGACCACGCCGACCGCTCGAGCCGCGAGCCCCGCCCCATCACGACCGCAGAGGGCCACGCAGGGCCGGCCAGCCGAGCGCAAGAGCCGCCTCGATAGCCGCGCGGTCGCGCTGCTCGTGCTCTGCTGCCTGCTGTGGGGCTTGAACCAGGTCGCGATCAAGGCGGCGCTGCCGGAAATCCCGCCGTTGTGGCAGGCCGCCGCGCGCTCGGTCGGCAGCGCCGTCCTGGTCTGGTCATGGGCGCGCTGGCGCGGTATTGCACTCTTCGAGCACGACCGCACCCTGCGCGGCGGACTGCTCGCCGGCTTGCTGTTCGCCGCCGAATTCGGCTGCATATTCCTGGGGCTGCAGTTCACGACGGCCGCGCGCATGGTCGTCTTCATCTACGCCGCGCCGTTCGTCGTCGCGCTCGGAATGCCCTTCATCGCGCGCTCGGAACGGCTCTCCAGGCTGCAGCTCACCGGCCTCGTCCTTGCCTTTTGCGGCATCGCCTGGGCGTTTGCCGAAGGCTTCACGCAACCGGCGGCCGGTCCGCTTCAATGGCTCGGCGACGCGCTCGGCCTGCTCGCCGCGCTGCTATGGGGTGGCACGACCCTGGTGATTCGCGGCACGCCGCTGACCCATGCCACGGCCGAGAAGACGCTGCTCTATCAACTCGTCGTCTCCGGCGTGCTGCTCGGGCTGGCGGCCGCGCTCTTCGGCGCGCCGCCGCCGACGACGCTTTCCTTGCTCGCCTGGAGTTCGATCGCATTCCAGGTCGTCATCGTGACCTTCGCGAGCTACCTGGCGTGGTTCTGGCTGATCCGCAACTATCCGGCAACGAGGCTGGCAGCCTTCACGATGCTGACGCCGGTGTTCGGGCTGCTGCTGGGCGCCGCCTTGCTCGCCGAGCCCGTCACGGCGCGGCTGTTGTTCGGCCTGGTCGCGGTGGCCGGCGGCATCGTCCTGGTGAACCGCACGGGCTGAGCGCGGCGTACTGCAGCGGCCCGCGCTGGGCCCTGCCGCTCAGCCGCGAATCCGCGCCACCAGCGCCGTCGTCGAATAGCCGTCGACGAAGGCAAGGGCCTGTGCCTCGCCACCCCAGCTGCGCACGCAGCGCGTCTCCTCGAGCGCCTCGATGTCGTAGTCGCCGCCCTTGACGTAGAGCTCGGGCCGCACCCGCTTGAGCAATTCGACCGGTGTGGCCTCGTCGAACAGCACGACCAGGCTCACGCTCTCGAGCGCCGCCAGCACGCAGGCGCGATCGAGCTCGGCGTTGAGCGGTCGATCCGGTGCCTTGGCCAGGCGGCGCGCGGAAGCATCGCTGTTGAGCCCGACGACGAGGCTCGCGCCGAGCGCGCGCGCCTGCGCCAGATAGGTGACGTGGCCGCGGTGCAGGATGTCGAAGACGCCATTGGTGAAGACGCGGGGTGCCGGAAGCGCGGCCACACGCCGCGTCAGGTCGCGCGGGGCGCAGAGCTTGTCGAAAAAGGATGGGCTCATGAGCAAGCTGGTGTTTCGCAAGGCGGTGCGAGCCCCGTCAGAACGGCCGAGCTCGTCGCGCCGATTGTCGTCGTGCGCCGCGCGCGCCCGAGTCCGGCGAGCAGGGCAGACGGCACCGCTTAAACTGACCCGTCCACCTGAATGGAGATCCACCGATGCTCGTACTGTGCGGATTCAGCCTCTCGAACTACTACAACAAGGTCAAGCTGGTGCTGCTCGAAAAAGGCGTGCCGTTCACCGAGGAGGTGGTGATGACCGGCGGCAGCGACGAGGCACTGCTCGCGGCAACGCCGCTGGCGAAGATCCCGTTCCTGCGCACCGAGCACGGCACGCTGTGCGAGAGCCAGGCCATCGTCGACTACCTCGAAGCGGCCTACCCGCGGCCGGCGCTGCTGCCGGCCGATCCATGGCAGCTCGGCAAGGTGCGGGAACTCACGACCTTCATCGAGCTGCACCTCGAGTTGGTCGTGCGCGAGCTCTATCCGCAGGCCTTCTTCGGCGGCAGTGTCGATGCGGGCACCGTCGCGAGCGTGCGCAAGCGGCTCGAGAAAAACATCGCCGGCTTCAAGCGGCTGGCACGCTTTGCGCCCTACATCGCCGGCGCGGCCTTTACGCAGGCCGATTGCGCCGCCTGGGTCAGCCTGCCGCTGGTCGGGCGCGCCACCAAGGCGGTCTATGGCCAAGACCTGCTCGAGGCCGGCGGCGTGGCCTGGAAGCCCTATGTGCAACTGATCGGCGAGCGGCCGAGCGCCCAGAAAGTCAGCGCCGACCGCAAGGCCGACCAGGAGCGCCGCGCCGCGTCGCCGAAGACCGCCTGACGACGCCGCGGACTGACGCACAGGAGCCGGCGGACGCCGACAAAAATTTACAAAATCACACGGAACTCGCCGGCACCGGCTGCCTCTGAATCGTTGTGCGTCGGCGATGCCAAGGCACATCAGTTTCATGTTGCGAAGCCGGTCGGTCACACCGACTGAAATCCTCGGAGGGTTCCCTCCTCCCTCCTCCCTCCCCCATTCCCTCGAGGGCGCTTCGCGACATTTGTCTACACCGGGCCCGCTGCATGCGGGCCCGCGTCGTTCGCGCTTGGGGAAGCGCTCGAGGAGATCTCCGGAATGGGTCGCATCGGCCGCGAGTTCGGCGTGCCGGTCGGGTTACCGATGCCGGGATCGCCGATTCCGCAGTTCGGAACCCTCGTTCAGGCCGGCGCTACTGCAGCCAACCCTTGCGGCGGAAATAGACGAACGGCGCGAGCACCGACGCCAGCATCAGCAGCAGCGCAAACGGGTAGCCGAACGACCAGTCGAGCTCGGGCATCGCCCGGAAGTTCATGCCGTAGACGCTCGCGATCAAGGTCGGCGGCAGCAGGGCGACCGCGGCGACCGAGAAGATCTTGATGATCTTGTTGTTGTTGATGCTCAGCACACCGAGCGTCGCGTTCATCAGGAAGTTCACCTTGTCGAACAGGAAGGTCGTGTGGCTGTCGAGCGAATCGATGTCGCGCAGGATCTGCCGCGCCTCCTCGAACTGCTCCGCACTGAGCATGCGGTTGCGCAACATGAAGCTCACGGCACGCCGCGTGTCCATCACGTTGCGCCGGATGCGCCCGTTCAGGTCTTCCTGGCGTGCGATCGCATTCAGCGCCTCGCCCGCCTCCTGGTCGCTCACGTCGGTCTTCAGCACCTCGGCACTGACCGCCTCCAGGCTGTCGTAGATGCCCTCCAGCGCGTCGGCCGAATACTCGGCGTCGGCGTCGTAGAGCTTGAGCAGCACGTCCTTGGCGTCGTCGATGAGCGCCGGAATGCGCCGCCCCCGCAGCCGCAGCAGCCGGAACACCGGCAGATCCTCGCGGTGCATCGAAAAGAGCACGTTGCGATAAAGGATAAAGGCCACTCGCACGTTGCGCGGCATCGCGCCGTCGTCGATCAGGAAGTCCGAGCGGATGTGCAGCTCGCCGTTGTCTTCCTCGTAAAAGCGCGCCGACTCCTCGAGGTCGTCGCCGAAGACGTCGCGCGGGATCTCGAGGCCGTAGTGCGTGGCGATCCAGCTGATTTCCTCAGGAGTCGGTGCATCGAGATCGACCCAGATCGGTTGCAGCGGCGCCAGGGCGTCGAGGCTGGCGATTTCCTCCTGGACCAGCCGGCCGTTGGCCAAGGTGAAGACGTTGAGCATCGGGGCTTTCGCGGGCTGCGGCAGACGGGCCGTCAAAGCCGCTCGGTCTTGCCGACCCAAGCTTCGGGTGGCGAGCGGACTGCAACGACGGAAATTATCGCATCGGGCAATTCTGCCCAAGCGTGCGCCAATGCGCACTCTGGCTTGCGCTGGGTCAGCGGGTCGACTTGTCACGCCTGCCCAAGGTGGGCACACTGGGGTCGACGGCTCGAGCCGCACCGGTCCTGCCGTCTGCCCTCTTGCAGCAAAGGAACCTCTCATGAATCTGACGATCAGCGGTCATCACCTCGAAGTCACGCCGGCGCTCAGGGCCTATGTGCTGAACAAGCTCGATCGGGTCACACGTCATTTCGATCAGGTGGTCGACATCACCGTTCTGCTGTCGATCGAGAAACTCAAGGAAAAGACACGACGGCAGAAGGCCGAAGTCACGGTGCACCTGAAGCGCAAGGACATCACCATCGCGCAATCGAGCGCCGACCTCTACGCGGCGATCGACCAATTGATGGACCGGCTCGATCGCCAGATCGGCCGCTACAAGGACAAGGTGCAAAACCACTACACTGAGGCCAAGCGGCTCGACGCCACGGCCGGCTGAACAGCGGTGCGAGAAGCGGAGCTGCGGCCCGCTTCTCGCGGGTTCGGCCGTTTTGCAGATGCCGGCGCCGCGACTGACGCCGGGCCCCATCGGGCCATAAACGCTCTCCGACACGGCCGGCGACACCGGTCAGCAATATGCATTCGAGATTGCCGCGATGAACCGACTCGCCTCCATCCTGCCAGCTGTCAATGTGCTGGTCGATGTCGACGCCACCAGCAAGAAGCGGGTGTTCGAACAGGCCGGCCTGCTGTTCGAGAACCGCCATGCGATCGCCCGCGCCAGCGTCAGCGACAACCTGTTCGCGCGTGAACGCCTCGGCTCGACCGGTCTCGGCCACGGCGTGGCGATTCCGCACGGCCGCATCAAGGGGCTGAAGAACGCTTTGGCCGCGGCGCTGCGACTGTCCCAGCCGATCGCCTTCGACGCACCCGACGCCGAGCCCGTCAGCCTGCTGATCTTTCTCCTGGTGCCCGAGGCGGCGACGCAACGCCATCTCGAGATCCTCTCGGAGATCGCCGAGATGCTGTCCGACCGCGAATTGCGCGAGCGCCTGAAGACCAGCGCCGACGCCGCCACGCTGCACCGCCTGATCGCCGACTGGGAACCGCTCAAATCGGTGGCCTGACAACGGCCCGATGAAGCCCACGGTGATCAGCGCCGACGCGCTGTTCGAGGAGCACCGACCGACCTTGCACTGGGAGTGGGTCGCCGGCCATGAACATCCAGAGCGCCACTTCGCCGAGTCCGCAGTCGCCGAAGCCGAATCGGTCGCCGATCTCGTCGGCTATCTGAACTATCTGCACCCCTACCGCGTGCAGATCGTCGGACGGCGCGAGATGGCCTATCTCGCCGAAGCGAGTCCCGATGTCGCCGAACGGCGCATGGCACGCATCGTCTCGCTCGACCCGCCGGTGCTGATCGTGGCCGATGGCCAGGTGCCCTTCGAGCGCATGATCGCGATGTGCGACCGCTCCGACATCCCGCTGTTCGTTACCGCGGAATCGGCCGGGCATGTCATCGACATCGTGCGCGACTATCTGCGCATGCACTTCGCCGAACGCACGACGCGCCACGGTGTGCTGATGGACATCCTGGGCCTGGGCGTGCTGCTGACCGGCGAATCGGGACTGGGCAAGAGCGAACTCGGACTGGAACTGATCTCGCGCGGCCACGGCCTCGTCGCCGACGATGTCGTGGACTTCTATCGCGTCTCGCAAACGGCGCTCGAAGGCCGCTGCCCCGAACTGCTGCTGAACCTGCTGGAAGTCCGCGGCATCGGCCTGCTCGACATCAAGGCAATCTTCGGCGAGACCGCGGTGCGGCGCAAGATGCGCCTGAAGCTGATCGTCCACCTGGTGCGCAAGGAAACGATGGAGCGCGACTTCGAACGCCTGCCCTACGAGGCGCTGCACGAGGACATCTTGAACGTACCGGTGAAGAAGACCGTGATCGCCGTCGACGCCGGACGCAACCTCGCCGTCCTGGTCGAAGCCGCGGTGCGCAACACCATCCTGCAGTTGCGCGGCATCGACACCTATCGCGAATTCATCGAGCGCCACCAGAAGGCGCTGCGCGACAGCACCGAGCCCGAGTGATGGTCGAAGCCTAGCGCGACCTGAATTCGCAGTTCCTCTTCGTGCAGTTGCCGTAGAGCGCCAGCGAGTGGTCCTGCAGCTTGAAGCCGCGCGCCTCGGCGGTCACGTGCTGGCGTCGCTCGATCTCGGCGTCGAAGAACTCCTCGACATGGCCGCAATCGAGGCAGACAAGGTGATCGTGGTGCGCACCCTCGTTGAGCTCGAACACCGCCTTGCCCGGCTCGAAATGGTGGCGCGACAGGATGCCGGCCTGCTCGAACTGCATCAGCACGCGGTAGACGGTTGCCAGGCCGACATCGGAATCGTCGGCCAGCAGCATCTTGAAGACGTCTTCCGCGCTCATGTGGCGCCGCGTCGTCTTCTGGAAGACCTCGAGGATCTTGATGCGTGGCAAGGTGGCCTTGAGGCCACTGCTCTTGATTTCGTCGGCTTGGGTCATGGTGTGCAGCAGCCGGGCCTCGAGGGGCGAGCCGCTAGAATCATCCGATCATATCGAGGTTGCGCCCGCGGCGCCCCGCTTGCATGACCATCCGATTCCGTTTGCGACGCCGCGTTCCCGTGCTGGGCGCCCTGCTGCTGGCACTTGGCGGCTGCGGCTCGCTGCAGTCCTCCCACGGCGGCTTCCTCGGCTTCATCACGCCGTACCGCGTGGAGGTGGTACAGGGCAACGTCGTGACGCGCGAGCAGGCGGCGCGCGTGCAGCCCGGCATGTCGCGCGCTCAGGTGCGCGACGCGCTCGGCTCGCCGCTCCTCACCGACCCCTTCCATGCCGACCGTTGGGACTACGTCTTCACGATCCGCCGGCCCGGCTCCGAATCGCAGGTGCGCCGCGTCGAGGTGCACTTCGCCGGTGACGCGCTGCAGCGCATCGAGACCGGCGGCGAGTTGCCGAGCGAGCGCGAATTCGACGATTCGATCGATACTTTCAAGCCGCGCAAGGTCCCTGTGCTGGCACTGACGGCAGAGCAGGTGCAGGCCTTGCCGCAGGCGAAGCCGCCGGCAGCGGCGGCCAGCGCCGCGCCTCCGCCGGCGCGCAGCTATCCGCCGCTGGAGGCGCCGAAATGAAACGTTCTCCGTACTCGCTTCGCCCGCGCGGGGCCCGGCAGGCACCGCTATGACGAGCCCGCTGCGCATTGCGGTCGCCGGCGCGTCCGGTCGCATGGGTCGAGCGTTGATCGAGGCGGTCGGCGCCACCAACGACCTGGCCCTGGCCGCTGCGCTCGACGTGCCGGGCAGCCCGGCGATCGGCCAGCGCGTCGGGCAGCAGCCGGGCACGCTGGTCAGTGACGAACCCCGCGAGGCGCTCGGCCAGGCGCAGGTCCTGATCGACTTCACACGCCCCGAAGGCAGCCTCGCGCACCTTGCCGTCTGCCGCGCGCTCGGCGTCAAGGCGGTGATCGGCACGACCGGCTTCAGCGATGCGCAAAGACGGGAGATTGCCGAGTGCGCACGTGACATCGCCATCATGCTGGCACCCAACATGAGCATCGGCATCAACGTGATGCTGCGCTTGCTCGAGACCGCGGCGCGGGCGCTGACGCCCGGCTTCGATATCGAGATCATCGAGGCGCATCACCGCCACAAGATCGATGCGCCGAGTGGTACCGCGCTGAAAATGGGCGAAGTCGTTGCCGCCGCACTCGGCCGCGAGCTGAAGGATTGCGCGGTCTACGCGCGCGACGGCTGGAGTGCGCCGGACCACGGCGAGCGCCAGGCGCAAACGATCGGCTTCTCGTCGATCCGCGGCGGCGACATCGTCGGCGATCACACCGTACTCTTCGCCGGCGCTGGCGAGCGCATCGAGATCACGCATCGCTCCAACAGCCGCACCACCTACGCCGAAGGCGCATTGCGCGCCGCCCGCTTCCTTGCCGAGCGGCCATCCGGCCTGTTCGACATGAGCGACGTGCTCGGCATCGGCGGGGCCTGAAGCCGGCGATGGGCGGCCTCGGCCATTTCTGGGCGCAGGGCGACGCAGTCACGCGCAGCGTCGTTGCCTTGCTGCTGCTGATGTCGGTCAGCGCCTGGGTCGTGATCTTCTGGAAGGGCTGGCTCTTGCGCCGCGTGCGCGGCGACATTGCGCGCGCGCTGCCGGCGTTCTGGGCTGCGCCGTCGCTCGACGCCGCGCGCACGCAACTCGCGGCGTTCGACCGCGAGGGCGTGTTGAGCCCGCTGCTCGCGGCGGCGGTCGCCGCGCCCCCCGGCGGCAGCCTGGAGGCCGTCGGCCAGGTCGATGCGCAACTCACGCGCCGCTTGCGTGACGCCTTGCAGCGCGTGCTGGCGCAACTTCAGTTCGGCCAGGTGCTGCTCGCCTCGATCGGCAGCACGGCGCCCTTCGTCGGCTTGTTCGGCACCGTCTGGGGCATCTACCACGCGCTGGCCGGCATCTCGGCCGCCGGCACGATCACGATCGAACGCGTGGCCGGCCCGGTCGGCGAGGCGCTGGTGATGACCGCTGCCGGCATCGCCGTCGCGATTCCCGGCGTGCTCGGCTACAACGTCTTCGGCAAGATGGTGGCGAGTCGCGAGGCCGAGCTCGAGGGCTTCGCCCACGACTTGCGCGCGATGATCGTCGAAGACGGCGCGTAGCCTCGCGCTGCGCAGGAACGACAGCCGCCCGCTCGGCACCGGCGACACCTTCAATCGGCACTGACGACACCTCGATGGCTTTCGGACGCCTGCAGCGCAGCCCCGGCGGACAGCCGATCAGCGACATCAACATGACGCCGCTGATCGACGTGATGCTGGTGCTGCTGGTGATCTTCATGATCACCGCGCCGCTGATCGGCTCGAGCCTCAAGCTTGATCTGCCGAAGAGCGATGCCGGCCAGCCGCAAGATGCGTCGCAGTTCATCGGCGTCGCACTCGACCCCGACGGCACGCTCTTCATCGACGACCAGGCGCTGGCGCCGGCCGAATTCAGCGCCCGCATCGAGGCCGCGGCACGGCGCAATCCGCAGCTCGAGGTGCAGTTGCGCGCGGACCGCAACGTGCCCTATGGCCGCGTCGCCGAACTGATCGGCATCGTGCAGAAGGCCGGCCTGAGCCGCATCGGTTTCGTCACCGAGGCTCCGCCCGGCAACGCGGCTGCCGGCACGCAGGACGCGGGCGCCGCGGCCGGTGGACGAGGGTTCGAGACGCGCTGATCCGAGCGCGCTGCCCCGGGAGGCACTGATCGACAGACCCGTCGGCGTCCGCACGCTGCCAACCGCGCCGGCCGGCTAGCCGCGTGCCGCGATGTCATCGGCATCGTCGGCCGCAGGGCTTCAGTCGGCCGCCTCGGCCCCGCTCATCAGTGCGACGAAGCGCGCGATGTCGATGTTGCCGCCCGACAAGGTGACGCCGACGCGCTGCCCGGCAAAGCGCTCGCGCTCGTGCATCAGCGCCGCCAGCGCGTTGGCGCCCGACGGCTCGAGGACGATTTTCAGCCGCTCGAAGGCAAAGCGCATCGCCTCGACGACGCGCGGATCGGGCACCGCCAGGATGTCACTGACCAGCTCGCCGATGACATCGAAAGGCAGGCGACCGACCGCTTGCGTCTGCTGGCCGTCGCAGATCGTGCGCGGCACGTCGATCTTGACAATGGCGCCGCTGCGCAGCGACTGCTGCATGTCGTTGCCGCGCTCGGGCTCGGAGCCGTAGACGGCAATCTGCGGCGAGAGGTGGCGCGCCGCCACGGCGCAACCCGCCAGCAGTCCGCCGCCGCCGGCGCACACGACGAGCGCGTCGAGCCGGCCAACCTCTTCGATCAGCTCGAGCGCGACGGTGCCCTGGCCCGCCATCACCGGCAGGTGGTCGAAGGGCGGGATCAGCACGGCGCCGCGCTCGGCAACGAGCCGCTCGGCGATTGCCGCGCGATCCTCGGTGTAGCGGTCGTAGAGCACGATCTCGGCACCATAGCCGCGCGTGGCCGCGAGCTTGTTGGGTGGCGCGTCGTGCGGCATCACGATGGTGGCGCGGCAGCCGTGCAATTGCGCCGCGAGCGCCACCGCCTGCGCATGGTTGCCCGACGAGAACGCGACGACGCCGCGCGCGCGCTCGGCATCGCTCAGCACGTTGACGGCGTTATAGCCGCCACGGAACTTGAACGCGCCCATGCGCTGGAAGTTCTCGGCCTTCAGGAAGACCTCGCAGCCGAGCAGCGCATCGAGCGTGCGCGAGGTCAACACCGGCGTGCGGTGGGCGACGCCGGCGAGCCGGACCGCCGCAGCCTGGATGTCGGTGAATTGCAGCATCATGGCCGGATTATTGACGC
>CAJDUZ010000017.1_pt1 | contig 24678 bp, 24 predicted proteins | sample 7391221 | NCBI WGS metagenome assembly CAJDUZ01 (sample SAMEA7055692, study PRJEB34461) | soil metagenome | biome: terrestrial ecosystem; feature: Peninsula; material: soil | place: Antarctica | collected 2016
CTGCGGCGCAACGAGCGCTATCTGGATGGCGTGACCCTGCCCGCGGCGCTGCAACTGAGCGCCGACTTCGATGCGGCGGTCGAGTTCGCGCGCGAGGGCCTGCTCGTCATCGCGACACCGATGGCCGGCCTGCGCACCCTGTTGCAGCGCCTGGCGGCGTGGCCCGGACCTGCCGTTTGGCTCTGCAAGGGGCTTGAGCAAGGCAGCGGCCGGTTGGCGCACGAGATCGCGGCCGAGGTGCGGCCTGGCGCGCCGGGTGGCGTGCTCTCCGGGCCGAGCTTTGCGCTCGAGGTGGCGCGACGCCAGCCCACTGCAGTGGTTGCGGCGAGTGCCGACGCCGCCGTGTCGGCGCTGGCGGTCGAGGCTCTGCATGACGACAGCCTGCGCATCTACACCTCCGATGACCCGATCGGCGTCGAAGTCGGCGGCGCGGTCAAGAACGTTCTGGCGATCGCCACCGGCATCGCCGACGGCATGGCGCTCGGCGATAACGCCCGCGCCGCGCTCGTCACACGCGGCCTGGCCGAGATGACTCGGCTCGGTGTTGCTCTCGGTGCCCGCGTCGAGACCTTCATGGGCCTCTCGGGGCTCGGTGACCTGGTGCTGACCGCGACCGGTGGCCTGTCGCGCAACCGCCAGGTCGGGCTGTCACTGGCTGCGGGGCGGCGCCTGCCAGAGATCCTCGCAACCCTTGGCCATGTCGCCGAAGGCGTCCACAGTGCGCCGCTGGTGCTGCAGCGCGCGAGGGTGTACGGCGTCGAGATGCCGCTCGTCGAGGCCGTGGTCGGCGTGCTCGATGGCCGTCTCGCTCCCTCGGCGGCCTTGCAGATGCTGATGCGCCGCGACGCGCGCGTCGAGTCGTAAGCTTGCTCGACCTGCCACTGCCGCCGCTCAGAGCGCGCCCGCATAGCCATTCTGGCGCCAGGCCTCGAACACCACGACCGCCACGGCGTTGCTGAGATTGAGGCTGCGCTGTCCAGGACGCATCGGCAAGCGCACGCGCTGCGCCGGCGAAAAGCTCTCGAGTGTCGCCGGCGCAAGCCCGGCCGTTTCGGAGCCGAACACCAGCCAATCCTGCGCTTGCCAAGTGACGGTCGCGAACGCGCGCGCGCCCTGCGTCGTGAACGCGAAGCGCCGCAGCCGCGCGGGCTCGGCCGTTGCGACGAAGGCCGGCCACGAAGCATGGCATCGCACCGCGGCGTATTCGTGGTAGTCGAGCCCGGCGCGGCGCAACTGCCGGTCGTCCATCGAGAAGCCGAGCGGCTCGATCAGGTGCAAGGTGCAGCCGGTATTGGCCGCGAGCCGGATCACGTTGCCGGTGTTGGGCGGGATCTCGGGTTGCACCAGCACGATGTTGAACATCTCAGTGATCCATGGCGCTGCGCGCCACGCGCGACTCCACCGACTCAGCCGAGGGCGGGGTCTCCGGGCGCAGTGGATAGGAATTTGCTGAACGCAGCGCGGGGACCCCGCCCTCGGCGTGCGCGCTGCACGGATTCGCGAACAGTTTCATCCTAGTGATCCTGGCGCTGCGCGCCACCCGCGACGCATGAAATGTCGAATTTTTGGGGCGCACACGCAGCCGGAAATGGGGCCACCCGCTCCGTTGGGCCACCCGCTCCGTTCAGCCAATTCTTATTCACTACGCGGGTGGCCCCATTCCCGGCTGATTCAGTGCGCTCGCAGCGTCACCCCACCCGCCCTCGGCGTGCGCGCTGCACGGATTCGCAACGGTTTCATCCTGGGGGCGCCCGGCCGCCCGTAGGCACTGAGCCGCCCCCTGGGGGCAGCGAACGCAGTGAGCTGGGGGTCGTTTCATTTCAACCCGGCGGTGGCGTGCGGGCGACGGCCCAGACCTCGATGCACGCGGCGCCGGCGCGCCGCAGCAGGCGGGCGATTTCCGCGGCGGTCGTGCCGCTGGTCATCACATCGTCGACGAGCGCCACGCGGCGACCCTGCAGTTCGGCCGCATGGCGCGGTTCGATCGCAAACGCAGCGCGCACGTTGCCGGCACGCTGAGCGAGCGGCAGCGCCGATTGGTGCGGCGTGTCGCGCACCCGCTGCAGCAGGTCCGGGTGGCTGGGTCGGCCGAGCGCGCGGCCGAGTCGCCGCGCCAATTCCCAGGCCTGGTTGTAGCCGCGCTCGCGCAACCGCGCCGCGCTCAGCGGTACCGGCAGCAGCAGATCGGGCAGCGGCAGCGCCGCCTCGCGCTGGGCCTGCAGCAGCAACTGTGCGAACGGCGCTGCCAGTTCGAGCGCTGCGGCGAACTTGAACGCCGCGATCAGCCGGTCCCAGGGATAGGCGTAGTCGACCGCCGCGAGCGCTGCGTCGTGCGGCGGCGCAAGCACGCTGCAGACGGCGCACAGCAGCGTTCCCGTCGTGACCCCGAGCGCGCAACGTTGGCAGCGGGGTCGCGGTGCCGCGTAGCGGCCGACGCAGTTGGCGCAGATGCGCTGCCGGCCCCAGTCGTGGCACACGGCGCAAACGCCCGGCGGCTGCACCGCACGGGCCAGTGGTCAATATACTGCCCCTGGGATGAGACAGGCCGCACTCTCGCTTCGCTTGCTGGCGCGCCAGCGACCAGCGGCCGGGCGGCGCTGACATGGCCGCAGCATTCGATGATGCCGCCGTCGCGCTGATTCTGCGCCGGCTGCTGCAGGTGCCGCAGCCGCCGTGGCTGCATCGCGAAGTCGCGCGGCGCATGGACGAGCGGCTCGAGTTCATCCGCCTGCAGCCGGCGCTGATCCTCGATTGGTGGGGCGCGCTCGGGGGCGGTGCCGAATACCTGGCGCAGCGCTATCCGCAGGCGCGCCGTGTGGTCGTCGAGCCCGATGCCGGGTGGGCCGCGCACAGCCGCGCCACCATGCGAATGCCGTGGTGGCGCCCGGCGCACTGGACTGTGCCGCGCCCCGAGGTGTGCCTGGAAAGCGACGAGGTTCCGGGCAACGCGCAACTGGTCTGGTCCAACATGATGCTGCACGCTGCCGACGCCAGACGGCTCTTCGTGCGCTGGCAGCGGCTGCTGCAGCCCGAGGGCTTCGTGATGTTCTCGTGCCTGGGGCCCGGCAGCCTGCGCGAGTTGCGCGAACTCTACCGACGGCTCGGCTGGGGTACGCCGGCCCCCGATTACATCGACATGCACGATCTTGGCGACTGGCTGCTCGAGGCGGGTTTCGCCGATCCGGTGATGGATCAGGAAACACTCACCTTGACCTGGAACGACCCCGAGCAGGCGCTCGCCGAGTTGCGCTCGCTCGGCGGCAATGCCGCGCCGCTGCGCAGCCCGGGACTGCGCACACCGCGCTGGCGCAGCCGCTTGCTGCGTGAGCTCGAGACGCTGCGCGGCGCCGACGGCAGGATCGCGCTCGGCTTCGAGATCGCCTATGGCCATGCGTTCAAACCGTTGCCGCCGCGGCGCCGCCGCTCGACGAACTTCTCCGAGCAGGAGCTGCAGGAGATGCGTGAGATCGCGCGTGGGCGGGACGATGATGCCAGTGGCTGAGGCTAGAATCGTTGCGATTGGTCAATCGACGAGGCAGTGCATGGCGATGCCTGACGATTCCGCGGGGATGGAGCTTGTGTGTTCACGACAAGGGCGCAGCGGTGCAGGGCAACAGCATCTCGACAATCATGTCGCAAGCCTCGCCTGACGAGGCAGCGCCGCTGCGCTTCGGCCGGGTCGGCGTGGCCGGTTCGCTGCAATGGCTGCTCAAGCGCAACTGCTCGCTCGCGCCGCGTCAGCTGATGGCGATCTATCTGTCGCTGTGCGTGCTGACCTTCGCCATTGCCGCGCTCTGCTGGCGTGTCGGTGCGACCCTGGTGCTGCCCTTCGCCAGCGCGGAGCTGCTGGTGCTCGGCGCCGCGCTCTTGCTCTACGCGCGCCACGCTGCCGACTGCGAGCACATCCGGCTGCGCCGCGACGCGCTCACCGTGCAGTGCACCAGCGGCGCGCGCATCGAACAAATCGAATTCGAGCCGTCCTGGGTGCGCGTCGAGCCGCAACGCGACGACCGCTCGCTGATCGAGCTCTCGGGTCAGGGGCGGCGCATCGTGGTCGGCCGCTTCGTTTCGCCCGAGTTGCGTCGCGAACTGGCGGACGAATTGCGGTGGGCGTTGCGCCGCTGGCCTGCGAGCCGGCAGCCCGATGCGGTCTGAAAGAACCTGAACTGAAGTGGCAACCATGAAGATGATGACACTGTGGCAAAAGGCCGGGCAAATCGGCTTGACGCTCGGCGCGATGCTCGCTACGAGAGCGGCAATGGCGGTCAACGACCTGCCCGGGGGGCCGGCGGTCAATCAGTTCAACCTGCACCCGGCGGTCACGCCGGTTGCCGCCGAGCAGCGCTGGCTCAACGACTACGTGATGATCATCTGCGCGATCATCTTCGTCGGCGTCTTCGGCGTGATGTTCTATTCGATGTTCATGCATCGCAAGTCGCGCGGCTACAAGGCTGCAAACTTCCACGAGAGCACGACGATCGAGGTCATCTGGACCGTGGTGCCGTTCATGATCATCATCGCGATGGCGCTGCCGGCAACCAAGGCCATCGTCGCCATGAAGGACACGAGCTCCGCCGACCTGACCATCAAGGCCACCGGCAGCCAGTGGAAGTGGGGTTACGACTACCTGAACGGCGAAGGCCAGGGCATCGGCTTCATCTCGACGATCGATCCCGAGCAGCGCCAGATGTCGGACGCCGGCAAGCCTTCGGGCGACGACTACCTGCTGCGCGCCGACCACCCGATGGTCGTGCCGGTGAACAAGAAGGTGCGCATCATCACCACCGCCGACGACGTGATCCACGCGTTCTACGTGCCGTCGCTCGGCGTGCAGGAAACGGCGATCCCCGGCTTCGTGCGCGACACCTGGTTTCGCGCCGAGAAGGTCGGCATGTACTACGGCCAATGCACGCAGCTTTGCGGCAAGGAGCACGCCTACATGCCCATCAACGTGAAGGTGGTGACGGACAAGGAGTACACCGCCTGGGTCGAGAGCAAGCGCAAGCAGGTCGCAGCGCTGGCCAAGTGAAGCGCGACCCGCGACAGTAAAAAGGAAATCCCATGAGCGCAGTCATCGACCACCCCGGCACCCTTCCGCACGACCATTCCCACGGCGCCCCGCACGGCTGGCGCCGCTGGCTCTATTCGACGAACCACAAGGACATCGGCACGATGTACCTGTTGTTCTCGTTCACGATGCTGATCGTCGGCGGCATCCTGGCGCTGCTGATCCGCAGCGAGTTGTTCGAGCCGGGCCTGCAGTTCCTCAACCCGCAGCTGTTCAACGAGCTGACGACGATGCACGGGCTGATCATGATCTTCGGCGCGATCATGCCGGCCTTCGTCGGCTTCGCGAACTGGATGATCCCGCTGCAGATCGGCGCGCCCGACATGGCGTTCCCGCGCATGAACAACCTCAGCTTCTGGCTGCTGGTGCCCTCAGGCCTGATGCTGATCGCGGGCTTCTTCATGCCCGGCGGCGCGCCCGCCACCGGCTGGACGATGTACGCGCCGCTGACGATGCAGATGGGCCCGTCGATGGACTCGACCATCTTCGCGATCCACCTGCTCGGTGCGAGCTCGATCATGGGCGCGATCAACATCATCGTCACGATCCTGAACCTGCGCGCTCCGGGCATGAGCTTGATGAAGATGCCGATGTTCTGCTGGGGCTGGCTGATCACGGCGTATCTGCTGCTGGGCATCATGCCGGTGCTCGCCGGCGCGGTCACGATGACGCTGTTCGACCGCCATTTCGGCACCAGCTTCTTCAACGCCGCGGGCGGCGGCGACCCGGTGATGTACCAGCACATCTTCTGGTTCTTCGGCCACCCCGAGGTGTACGTGATGATCCTGCCGGCCTTCGGCATGATCAGCCAGGTGATCCCGGCATTCGCGCGCAAGCGCCTCTTTGGCTACACCTCGATGGTCTACGCGATCGCCTCGATCGGCGTGCTCAGCTTCATGGTCTGGGCGCACCACATGTTCACGCAGGGCATGCCGGTCACCGGCACGCTGTTCTTCATGTACGGCTCGATGCTGATCGCGATCCCGACCGGCGTGAAGGTCTTCAACTGGACCGCGACGATGTGGCGCGGCTCGATGACCTTCGAGACGCCGATGCTGTGGGCCGTCGGCTTCATCTTCGTCTTCGTCATCGGCGGTTTCACCGGCCTGGCGGTGGCGGTGGTGCCGATCGACGTCCAGGTGCACGACACCTACTACATCGTCGCCCACTTTCACTACGTGATGGTGGCCGGCTCGCTGTTCGGCATGTTCGCCGCCTTCTACTACTGGGCGCCGAAGTGGAGCGGCGTGATGTATGACGAGCTGCACGGCAAGATCCACTTCTGGACCTCGATGATCGGCTTCAACGTCGCGTTCTTCCCGATGCATTTCCTCGGTCTTGCCGGCATGCCGCGCCGCTATGCCGACTACCCGATGCAGTTCACCGACTTCAATCAGATCGCGACGGTCGGCGCGTTCGTCTTCGGCATCAGCCAGGTGTACTTCTTCTTCGCGGTGGTCCTGCCGATGCTGCGCGGCAAGGGCGCAAAGGCGCCGCAACGGCCGTGGGAAGGCGCCGAGGGGCTCGAGTGGGAAGTGCCGTCGCCGGCGCCGCATCACACCTTCGAGACGCCGCCCAAGCTCAACGCCACTGCAACGCGCGTCATTGCGTGATCCCCGATGCGGCCACCCACCCCTGAGCAAAAGCGCGCCAATCGCCGCCTGGGCTTGATCCTCGCAGCGATTGCGGTGGCCATCTTCATCGGCTTCATCGTCCAGGTCGCGCGGCACGGTGCCTGATGCGCGAAACGCGATGAGCGAGCCGCAATCCACCCCCGGCGGCGAGCGCCTCGGCGCCAATCGCCGCGTCCTGGTCAAGCTGCTGGTGGTCGCGGTGCTGATGTTCGGCTTCGGCTATGCGATGGTGCCGATGTACCGCTCGATCTGCAATGCGCTGGGCATCAACGTGCTGTCGCTGTCCGAGCGCACCGACGCCGGGCTCTCGAATTCGCGCACCTACGACAAGAACACCCAGATCGACGCGAGCCGCAGCATCACCATCGAGTTCGACGCGAATGCGCGCGGGCTGTGGGAGTTCAAGCCCGCGGTCGCGTCGCTCACGGTGCATCCGGGTGAGCTCGCGACGGTGATGTACGAGTTTCGCAACACGCAAGACCGCACGATGGCCGCGCAGGCGATTCCGAGCTACGCGCCCAACCAGGCGATGCGCTACTTCAACAAGCTCGAGTGCTTCTGCTTCAACCAGTACACCTTGAAGCCCGGCGAGGTGAAAGAATGGCCGGTGGTCTTCGTCATCGACCCGAAGCTGCCGAGGCAGATCCACACGATCATGTTGTCCTACACCTTCTTCGAGGTGGGCGGCCAGGTGCCGCCGCCGCCCGACTCCGACGCGGCTGCGCACGCCTCGCCGCCACGCGGGGCTCGCTCCTGATGGAAGCGGCGATGGACGACGGCCCGCGCGAGCCCGCTCCGCGTCGCAGCGGTCTGCTGCGCGCGCTCAAGGCGGTGGCCTGGGCGTTCTTCGGCGTGCGCAATTCGCGCGAGTACAAGAAGGACCTGACCGAGCTGAAGCCGCATCATGTGATCATCGCGGCGCTGATCGGCGCACTGCTGTTCATCGCGGCGCTGCTGCTCATCGTCAACTGGGTGCTGCACAGCGGCATCGCGGCATGAATTGGGATCGTGCGGCAGCCGCCGCGTTCGGCATTCGTTAATCCAAGGTACTGGGAGAGAGAGATGTCCGCTGCGACACAACACGCGCCACAGCCCTATTACTATCTGCCGGCGCCTTCGCGGGATCCGGTGCTGGTGGCCGTCGGCATGCTGCTGATCATTGCCGGCGGTGCCGACTGGATCAACGGCGGTGGCTGGGGCTTCTATTCCTTCGTCCTGGGCCTGCTGCTGTGGATCTTCGCGGTGCAGCAGTGGTTCCGCATGTCGATCGGCGAGAGCGAGAGTGGCCTCTACAGCAAGCGCGTCGACACGTCGTTTCGCTGGAGCATGACGTGGTTCATCTTCACCGAGGTCATGTTCTTCGGTGCCTTCTTCGGTGGCCTCTACTACATTCGCACTCACGGCCTGCCCAGCCTCGGCAGCCCCGACGCGGCGGTGCTCTGGCCCGACTTCAAGGCCGTCTGGCCGCAGGACGGCCCGGGCTTCACGGCGGCACCGGCCGGCCTCGTCGAGCCGTTCCGCACCATGGGCCCGTGGCCGATCCCGACGATCAACACCGCACTGCTGCTGGCTTCGGGCGTCACGCTGACGATCGCCCATCATGCGTTGATCGCCAACAAGCGCGCCCGGTGCATCGCCTTCATGTGGCTCACGATCGCACTCGGCGTGACCTTCCTCGGCTTTCAGGCCTATGAATACCACCACGCCTACGAGGAACTCAACCTGAAGCTCACGTCGGGCTCGTACGGCTCGACCTTCTTCCTGCTGACGGGCTTTCACGGTTTTCACGTCTGCGTCGGCGCGCTGATGCTGTTCTTCATCACGATGCGCCTGATGAAGGGACAGTTCACGCCCGAGCAGCATTTCGGATTCGAGGGCGCCAGCTGGTACTGGCACTTCGTCGACGTCGTCTGGCTCGGCCTGTACATCGTCGTCTACTGGATCTAGCCGGCGCCGCGCCTGGCGCGGCTTGCACGCGGACGCCGCCTCGCGCGGCGTCACGCGCGTTCGGGGCGCTCAGCGCTTCAACGGCCCGCCGCGATCCCGGTCGGCTCGATCCAGCCGAGCCACCAGGCGAGCAAGATGAACCCGAACAGCAGGATCGACAGCCCCACGCGCACCGCCAGCGCAAGCAGCATCTTCTCGGATCGCGGCTTGCCGTCACGGCCCTCTCGCAACATGAAGATTCCGGCCGCCGCGAGCGCGGTGAGAATGGCGGCGAATGCCACGCCGATCGCGTAATCCATGATGGCCGATTATCGGCGTCGCCCGACCGCCTTGATCGAGGTGCACGCTTGAGCGCGAGAGCGCGCGCCTGGCTCGTGCTGCTCGCCACCGTCGTCGGCGTTGCGGTCACCGCACGCCTGGGTTACTGGCAATTGAGCCGCGCGCATCAGAAGCTCGAGCGGCAGGCGCAGATCGATGCCCGCGGCCAACTGCCGCCGTTGCCGGTCGCAGCGCTCGCGCGCGACGCGGCTCAGGCAGCGCCACAGTATTACCGGCGGGTGCAGCTCGAGGGGCGCTGGGTTGCCGATGACACGGTCTTTCTCGATAACCGCCAGATGGACGGACGGCCCGGCTTTTTCGTCGTGACGCCGCTGCGACTGGCCGCGGATTCCGGCGCCGTGCTGGTGCAGCGCGGCTGGGTCGCACGCGACCCGAATCAGCGCACCCGGCTGCCGACGCTCGTGACGCCGGCCGGCACGGTGCGCATCGATGGCGTGATTGCCCCGCCGCCGGCACGGCTCTTTCAGTTCGCGACGGAGGCGAGCGGAGCGATCCGGCAAAATCTCGACATTGCAGCGTATGCCCACGAAACCGGCCTGCGGCTATTGCCGTGGTCGGTGCTGCAGAGTGACTCCCCAACGACCGCCGGCGATGGCCTTTTGCGCCACTGGGTGCGCCCGGCCGTCGATGTTCAAACGAACTACGGCTACGCGTTCCAGTGGTTCGCCTTCTCCGCATTGATGGCAGGTTTGTATGTCTGGTTCCAACTCATCCGGCCACGCCGTCAAGGCCGCTCCTGAGGGCGCCGCGGCGCTCAGTTTCGCCGTGCACTCGATGCCGACGCCCGCTGCGAACGGTCGGCGCACGCTGGCCGGGCGGCTGCAGATGCTGCTGCTGCTGCTGGTGTGCGCGGCACCGGTCGTGGCGTCCTACTTCACCTATTTCTTCATCCGGCCGCAGGGTCACATGGTCAACTACAGCGAGCTGATCGCGCCGCAGCGGCCGATACCTTCTCGGCTGCCACTTGCCGATCTCGACGGCAAGCCGGTCAACGCCGCCTCGCTGACGGGGCAGTGGATGCTGGTCGTCGTCTCGGGTGGTGCCTGCGACGCGCGCTGCGAACGGCACCTATGGATCCAGCGCCAACTGCGCGAGACGCTCGGGCGCGACAAGGAGCGCCTCGACAAGCTCTGGCTGATCGACGACGACGTTGTGCCGCGCGCCGAGACCCTGCAGGCGGTGCAGCACATCGGCGGCAGCGAGCCGGCCACCGTGCTGCGTGCACCGCGCGCAGCATTGGCAGCCTGGCTGCAGCTCGAGCCGGAGGACACGCTGGAGCACCACATGTACATCGTCGACCCGGTCGGCAACGCGATGATGCGGGTGCCGTCCGATCCCGATCCGGCACGGCTGAAAGCGGATATTTCCCGGCTGCTGCGCGCCTCCGGCGTCTGGGTCCGCCCGGGACTGTAGGCGGGCGTACAGGACATGGCCTTGCCGCCGCTGTACAACCTGGCGCCGCTCGCCTCGATCGCCACGGTCGGTTTGCTGCTGGCACTGGCGCCGCTCGGCTGGGTCTGGTGGCGCAGCCGCGGCGCGCCCGCATCGAGACTGCGGCTGCTGACGGTGCTGACGCTCTTCATCACTTTCGACCTGGTGCTGTTCGGCGCCTTCACGCGCCTCACCGACTCCGGGCTCGGCTGCCCCGACTGGCCCGGCTGCTACGGCAGCAGCAGCCCGGTCGGCGCGGTCGACCACATCGCGGCCGCCCAGGCGCTGATGCCGACGGGTCCGGTGACGCATCTGAAGGCCTGGATCGAGATGCTGCACCGCTACGTGGCCACCGCCGTGGGCGCCTTGATCCTGATTCTCGCCGTGGCGAGCTGGCTCGCCGCGCGGCGCCGCGAGCGCGTCATCTCGCCGTGGTGGGCGACCTTGACCTTGGTCTGGGTCTGCCTGCAGGGCGCCTTCGGTGCGCTGACGGTGACGATGAAGCTCTATCCGGCGATCGTCTCGCTGCATCTGCTGGGCGGCATGGGGCTCCTGGTGCTGCTGGCCGCGCAAAGCCAGGCCTACGAGCGCCGCCCGCTCGTCTTGCCGCCGCGGCTGCATCTCGCGGTCGGCATCGTCGCGGGCCTGGTCGTGCTGCAGATCGCGCTGGGCGCCTGGGTCAGTACCAACTATGCGGTGCTGGCCTGCACCGACTTCCCGACCTGCCACGGCTCCTGGTGGCCGACGATGGATTTCGCTGAGGGCTTTCACATCTGGCGCCCGCTCGGCATCGCGGGTACCGGCGGCTACCTGCCATTTGCCGCGCTGACGGCCATCCACTATGCGCACCGGCTCGGCGCCTATGTCGTGCTGGCGGCCTTGGCACTGCTGGCGTGGCGGCTGCACGCGAGCGGCCGCGCCGAGTTGCGGCCGTGGGCGCGTATCTGTGTCGCACTCGCGGTGTGGCAGCTGGCGACGGGCCTGGGTAACGTGCTGCTCGGCTGGCCGCTGCTGGCCGCGGTGGCGCACACCGGAGGCGCGGCGGCCCTGGTGATTGCGCTGACGGTGTTGCTGGCGCGTGCCCATCAGGCCGGCCTGCCGGCCGCGGCGCTTGTCCCGCAGCGCCTGTCGGCGAGCGCGGCTTCGTAGAATAGCGATTGCCATGAAGCAATCTTCAAGCTCGCTGCGTTCGCTGCCGCCCGAGGGGGCGCTTCAGTGGCTGCTTACCACCGGGAATATGAAACCGTTCGCGCCTTCGTGCAGCGCGCACGCCGAAGACGGTGTCCCCGGGCTGCGTTCGGCGAATTCCGATTCACAACGCCCGGGGAACCCGCCCTCGACTGAGTCGGTCGCGTTCGACGCAGCGCGGGAGAGGCTGGGCGATGCCGCCGAGCGCCACTTTGCAACGTTTCATGCGTCGCGGGTGGCGCGCAGCGCCATGGACCACTGACATGTCCGACGCCACCGTCCACCCGGTTCCCGCGAGCGTCTCGCTGCCGTCGCGTGTACGGCAGTTCTATGCGCTGACCAAGCCGCGGGTGGTGCAGCTGATCGTCTTTTGCGCCGTCATCGGCATGCTGATGGCAACGCCCGGGCTGCCCGACTGGCCGCTGGCGCTGGCTGCGACCCTGGGCATCTGGATGGTCTCCGGCGCCGCCGCGGCCTTCAATTGCCTGGTCGAGCAGCACATCGATTCGCGCATGGCGCGCACCTCGTGGCGGCCGACGGCGACCGGCGCGCTCACCACCGGCAACGCACTGACCTTCTCGGCCGTGCTCTGTGCCGGCGGGAGCGCCTTGCTCTATTTCGCAGTCAACCCCTTGACGATGTGGTTGACCTTCGCCACGTTCATCGGCTATGCCGTCATCTACACCGTCGTGCTCAAGCCGCTGACGCCGCAGAACATCGTCATCGGCGGCGCCTCGGGTGCGATGCCGCCGGTGCTCGGCTGGGCCGCGATGCGCGGCGATGTCGGCCCCGAAGCGCTGACGATGGCGTTGATCATCTTCCTCTGGACCCCGCCACACTTCTGGGCGCTGGCGCTCTACCGCACCGAGGACTACCGCAAGTCGGGCCTGCCGATGCTGCCGGTCACGCACGGCTCGGAATTCACGCGGCTGCAGATGCTGCTCTACACGTGGGTGCTGTTCGCTGCCACCTTGCTGCCCTATCTGTTCGGGATGAGCGGGCTGCCCTACCTCGCCGCGGCGGTGGTGCTGGGCGGCATCTTCATCGGCTACGCCTGGTTGCTCCGGCGCCGCTACTCCGACCGGCTGGCGCGCAAGACCTTCCGCTATTCGATCCTCTACCTGTCGCTGCTGTTCGCCGCCTTGCTGGTCGATCACTACCTCACGCCATGGCTATGAACCTGCCGCGGCGCAGCCTTCTGCTCGGCACACTCGGCACGGCCGCGTTGCTGGCCGGCTGCGACCGCTTGTGGCCGGCCAAGCGGGCCTCGTTCCACGGCACCGACATCACCGGCGTCGATTTCGGGAGCCATCTCGCGTTGCCCGACCAGAATGGCCGCGAGCGCACCTTGGCCGATTTCAAGGGCAAGGTCACCGTCATCTTTTTCGGCTACACGCAGTGCCCCGATGTCTGCCCGACGACGCTGGCCGAGATCGCGCAGGCGAAAAAGGCGCTCGGTCCGGACGGCGAGCGTGTCCAGGGCGTCTTCATCACCGTCGATCCGGAGCGCGACACGCCCGAGGTACTGAAGGCCTATCTTTCGAGTTTCGACCCGAGCTTCGTCGCGCTGCACGGCACGCCCGAGCAGATTGCCGCGGTCGCCAAGGAGTTCAAGGTCTTCTACGCCAAGGTGCCGGGCAAGACCGAGGGCAGCTACACGATGGACCACAGTGCCGGCGCCTATGTGCTCGACGCCAACGGCAAGCTGCGGCTGCTCGAGCGCTACGGTGGCGGCGCCGAGGCGCTGGCCGGCGATCTGAAGACGCTGCTCGACGCCGGCTGAGCGCCGCTTTCTTTGCGCCAGCCTGCCGCATCCCGCGGTGGCTTAGCCCGAAACGAGAAAGCCGGGCTCAGGCCTCGCTGGTCGCCAGGGCCTTGCGCATCTTCTTCATCGCTGCGACCTCGATCTGGCGGATACGCTCGGCGCTGACGCCGTATTCGCCCGCCAGTTGGTGCAAGGTCATACCGCCCGAGCTGTCGTCATTGACCTTGAGCCAGCGCTCTTCGACGATGCGTCGGCTGCGCGAGTCGAGCGCTTCGAGCGCGAGCGCAATGCCGTCGCCGGCCAGCCAGTCGCGCTTGCGCGCTTCCAGCACCTGCGTGGGTTCGTCGGCGTCGTCGGCGAGATAGGCGATCGGCGAGTAGCTTTCCTCGCCGTCGTCGGTCTGCGGCTCCAGGGCAATGTCGCCACCCGAAAGCCGGGTTTCCATCTCGAGGACTTCCTCGCGCTTGACGTTGAGGGTTCGCGCCAGTTGATCGACTTCGGACTGGGTCAAGGTCGAGCGGTGCGTCTCGGCGTCGGTGGCATCGTCCTTGAGGTTTTGCTTCATCGAGCGCAGGTTGAAGAAGAGCTTGCGTTGCGCCTTGGTCGTGGCGACCTTCACCATGCGCCAGTTGCGCAGGATGTATTCATGGATCTCGGCGCGGATCCAGTGCATCGCGTAGCTCACCAGACGCACGCCCTGGTCGGGGTCGAAGCGCTTGACGGCTTTCATCAATCCGACGTTGCCTTCCTGGATCAGGTCGCCATGCGGCAAGCCATAGCCCAGGTATTTGCGCGAGATCGAGACGACCAGCCGCAGGTGCGAAAGCACCAGCTTGCCGGCGGCGTCCAGGTCGCCGTCGCTGCGCAAGCGCTTGGCGTACTCCACTTCCTCGGCATGCGTCAGCAGCGGAATACGGTTGGCGGCGGAGATGTAAGCGTCGAGATTGCCCAGCGAGGGCACCAAGGCCCACGGGTCACGGACCGTCAACGCGGCGGATGAGGAAACAGATGAGTTGGCAGATGAAGTGGTCATGTACGGGTTAGACATGATTGAACTCCAAAGTTCCTTCTATCCTAGCACTCTCGAATCGAGAGTGCTAAGGAGTTAGTGATTCGATATTGGATGTCAAGCAAGAATGGCGCCCGCAGCGCAATTTCACATCTCGAAATGCTGCATCAGCTGAAGCCGGTGTCGATGCGCTCCAGCAACTCGTCGATCACCGTCAGCAGCTCGCCTACGCTGACCGGCTTGGTCAGATAACGTTCCGCACCGGCATCGAGCGCGAGCTGCATCTGCTGGCTCAATGCATCGGCCGACACGACGATGATCGGGATGTTGGCCGTCGCCGGCTCGGTCTTGAGGTGGCGCAGCAGCTCCAGTCCGTTGATGTCGGGCAGATGCATGTCCAGCAGGATCAGATCCGGACGCCGCGCCTTGACCGCCGCCAGCCCGTCGAGCCCGGTGATCGAGACCTGCATCAGCACCTGCGGCCGCTGTGCCAGGATGCCGCGCATCACCTCGACATTGGTCTCGTTGTCCTCGACATAGTGGACGACACGGCGGTGGTATACGGCCGCGGTCGACGGCAGCGATTCCAGCTCGCAGGGCAGTGTGTCGGGGTTGGCGACGCGCGGCAGGCGCAGACTGAACGACGATCCCTGGCCGGCGAGGCTGCGCGCGCTGAGCGACCCACCCATGCGTTCGGCCAGCCGCTGGCTGATCACGAGACCGATGCCGGTGCCTTCCTGGCCGCTGCGCTCGCGGCCGAGCCGGTTGAACGGCCGGAACAGCTCGCTCATCTGCTCGGCGGTCATGCCTAGGCCCGTGTCGGTCACCGTCACTTCGACCGTCTCCGCGCTGCTCACGCGGCTTTCGACGTGCACCCGGCCGCCGTCGCAGTTGTACTTGACGGCGTTGCTGAGCAGGTTCGTCAGGATCTGCTTGATCCGCGTCGCGTCGCCGAGCAATGCCGTGCTGCCGCTGCCCAGATCGTGGCTGATGGCGATCTTGCGCCGCTCGGCGTCGCCTTCGACCATCGCGATGCTGGCGGCGACGAGCTCGGCCAGGTTGACGGTCTCGGTCTGCAGCCGCAGGTTGCCCGATTCGATCCTCGAGAGGTCGAGCACGTCGTTGATCATCTCCAGCAGGTGCCAGCCGGCCCGCTGGATCTGCACGACCCAGGGCCGCTGCTCGGCCGCCAGGGGGTAGCGCGGGTCGAGTTCGAGCAATTGTGCAAAGCCGAGCATGGCGTTCAGCGGCGTGCGCAACTCGTGGCTCATGCGCGAGAGGAAATCGCTTTTCGCGCGGTTGGACATTTCCGCGGCTTCGCGCGCGCGCTCGGCCTCTTCGAGCTTCAGATGCTCGGTGATGTCCTCGACCACGCCGACGATGCGCCAGGGCTGGCCCTGCGCGTCGCGCAACAGCGAGACGGTCGATTGCACGGTGACGAGGCTGCCATCGCGCGCGCTGAAGCGGGTGGGATTGCGGAAAAGCGGAATTTCGCCCGACACCAGCCGGGCGACCAGCTCGCGGTCCTGCTCGACGTCATCCGGGTGGATGTACTCGAGCAGGATGTGCGACAGCATTTCCTGCTCGCGATAGCCGGTGAGTTCGCAAAAGCGCGGATTCGCCTGCAGCACCCGCCCTTGGATATCGGTGTAGACGACGCCGATCGGCACGTGGTCGAGGATGTTGCGAAAGCGCTGTTCGCTCTCGCGCAGCGCTGCTTGCGCGACTTCCCGCTCGACCACTTCGGCCCGGAGTGCGGCGGTGCGCTCACGCACGGCGATCGCGATGCGTCGCGTGCGGCCGGTGATCATCAGCAGAAAGCCGCCGAGCAGGGTTGCCGCCGCCAAGCCCACCAATGCGAACAGCCAGGTGCTGCCGTTGTACGGTTCGGGCACCTCGTGCGGCCGCGCATAGACGCGCAGATCCCATTGGCGGCCACCGAAGGCGAGCGGACGCACGTGCAGCAGCGCGGCCGGCTCGGCCTCGCAGCCAGGGGGACCGGCCAGGCGGCGCCGGCCGCGCGGCGCGCCGTTGTCGACGATGCAGATCTGCAGGTAGCGCGCGACCTGCCCTTCGAGACCGCTCAGCTGTGCATCCATGTCGAGCGTCGCGAACACCACGCCGCGCGTCGCGGCGTGGCGCTCGGCGGCGATCGTCGCCGCGGCGCCATAAATCGCCTGGTAGACGACGACGCCGTTGTGCGGATGATCGCTGCCGTCCTGCGTCAGGCTGAAGGCTGCCGTTGCGGCGGCGCGCCCGGTGCGACGGGCCGACTCGATCGCCGCGCCGGCGGCGGGGATCGTCAGCGCGTTGACGCCGAGCGCCTTCGCATTGCCTGGCGTCGGTTCGATGTAGCGGATCGCCATCACCTCATGGTCCTCCGCGCCGGGCGGCGCAGCGGCGTCCGCGGGCGCGCCGTCGTCTTCCTTACGGTCGAACACGCGGTAGCCCGGGCTGCCGGCGCTGCGCACCCGGCCCTCGAATGCGGCAACCTGCTCTTGGCGCAGCAACTCGCTCCAGCCCATCGCCTTGACGCTGCCCGATTCGAGCCAGGCCTCGCTGACTCGGCGCATGTCGCTGGCGGAGAGTTCGCGGGCGATGTTGAAGGTGCCGCGCAGCGCCTCCAGCGCCAGCAGCGGCTCCGCCAGCCGGGCCGTCAGCAGCATCGTCGCGCTGCCGGCGTCGCGCTCGAAGCGCACGCGCGCACGCTCGTCGTTCCACTGTGCCATCTGCAGCACGCCGAGCACCATGAAGCCCGCGGCCAGCAACAGCGGCAGCCCGACCGGAAGCCGGCGCGGACGCCAGGCGCTGCACGGCTGGCCGATGAAGGTGAGCGCCACCGGCGTCGCCACCAGGCAGCCGAACAGATCGCCGGCCCACCACGTCGCCCAGGTCAGCGCCAGCTCATCGCGGGCAACGAGCCCGGTGTAGCCGAGCGCCGCGATCGCAAGGCTCGCATTGATAAGGCTCGAGGCGATGCCGGCGCCGAAGAACAGCGTGATTTCGCGGGGCTCGTCGAGGGTCAGCGGCTGCCGCACCCAGCGGCGCACCAGGTGTGAGCCGACCATCGCCTGCAGTGCCGCGCCGCCGGCGACCAGCGCCGGCAAGGCGTAGGCGAGGCTGTCGGTGTGGCCGCGCTGCGCGTAGAGCGCCACGTTGGCGGCGAGCGAGCCGAGCGCCACCGCCGGCAGCATGCGCCAGCCGTGGACCAGGACTGCCGCCAGCGCGATTCCGGCCGCTGGATAGAGCAGCGAGCCGTAGCCCGATGCCACCGCGAGCTGCGACGCCAGGTACGCGGCCACGGCGTAAGCCGCAGCGACCAGCAGGCCGGTGATGACCGGCGAGGGCGGCCGTTCCGTTGTGGCGAGAGGTGCCGGTTGTCGCGACATGGAGGACCTGCACCCCGGGCCGGGCGCGGCCCGGCGTAACCCATCGGTTGATTCGAGCGGCGCAGGTTACCACCGGGTCGGGCGAAAAGAGCCGCGCAGCCCAGCGGTTCCGCCGCAGCGCGACATACGCCGCAATCCGGGGCCGGTAAAGCGGCGCTGCCGGGCGGGCCGCGAGCTGCCAGCGTGGCGTCACGGCGACGCGCCAGACTGTCCGGCGCATGCCGGACGCGGCAGGCGGCGCGGATGGCGGTCAGACCGGGGTCAAGCCTCGCTCAGACGTTGAACAGGAAGTTCAGCACGTCGCCGTCGCGCACGACGTAGTCCTTGCCCTCGGCACGCATCCGGCCCGCGTCCTTCGCGCCCTGCTCGCCGCGGTAGGCGATGAAGTCGTCGTAGGCGATCGTCTGCGCGCGGATGAAGCCGCGCTCGAAGTCGGTGTGGATCACGCCGGCGGCCTGCGGCGCGGTGTCGCCGATGTGGATGGTCCAGGCGCGCACTTCCTTGACGCCGGCAGTGAAGTAGGTCTGCAGCCCGAGCAGCCCGAACGCCGCGCGGATCAGCCGGTCGAGCCCCGGCTCGGTCTGGCCCATCTCTTCCAGGAACATCAGCCGGTCGGCATCGTCCATCTCGGCAAGCTCGGCCTCGGTCTTCGCGCAGATCGCGACCACCGGCGCATGCTGCGTCTCGGCAAAGGCGCGCAACTGGTCGAGGTAGGGGTTGTTCTCGAAGCCGTCCTCGGCGACGTTGGCGACGAACATCGCGGGCTTGGCGGTGATCAGGCACAGCGGCTTGAGGAGTGCGGCTTCCTCCTTGCTGAAGGCGACCCCGCGTACCGGCCGCGCCTCGTTCAGCGCGGCCATACAGCGCTCGAGCACGGCGACGAGCCGCTGCGCCTCCTTGTCGTTGCCCGAGCGCGCCGCCTTGGTGTAGCGCTGCAGGCTCTTGTCGACCGTCGCCATGTCCGCGAGGCACAACTCGGTCTGGATCACCTCGATGTCGGCCACCGGGTCGACCTTGCCGGCGACGTGCACGACGTTGTCGTCGTCGAAGCAGCGCACGACATTGACGATCGCGTCGGTCTCGCGGATGTGCGCGAGGAACTGGTTGCCCAGGCCCTCGCCCTTGGAGGCACCGGCGACGAGCCCGGCGATGTCGACGAACTCGACGATGGCCGGCACGACGCGCTCGGGCTTGACGATCTCGGCCAGCGCCGTGAGCCTCGGGTCGGGCAGTTCGACGACACCGACGTTCGGCGCAATCGTGCAGAACGGGTAGTTCTCCGCGGCGATGCCGGCCTTGGTCAGCGCATTGAAGAGGGTCGACTTGCCGACGTTGGGCAGGCCGACGATGCCGCACTTGAGGCTCATGGGAGGTGTTCTCGGATCGGGCGCCCGGCCGTGTCGCGGCGGGGCATGAAACGGTCGATTTTAGTTGCCGTCAATCGAAGCGATAGCTCGCGCGGCCTTCCATGCCCACGCTCAGGAGCCGCTCGAAGCCTTCGACGATCACCGCGTTCATGCCGAAGGTCAGCTTGCCGTCGAGCCGTGGATCGGCGCGATAGGCCTGCAGCACGTCGCTGACCGCATGGCCGCGCTCGCCCGTCGCCGGGTCGATGTCGGGGATCGAGCAGCGCCCGCAGGGTTTCACCAGTTTGATGCGGACCGGGCCGGCCTGGCTCTCGAAGACGACCTCGTCGAGGTGATCCTCGCCGTGCGCTTCCAGCCCATCGAGCACCAAGCTCGGGCGAAAGCGCGCGATGCCGACCTCGGGATGTCCGGCCGCCGCGAGCCGCCGATTCACCTCGGCGAGCGACGCGTTCGAGACGACGAGCAGCGGGAAGCCGTCCTGGAACGCCGTCTCGGCCTCGATCGCGCCGGTCCAGTGGCGGTCGGCCAGGCGCTTTTGCTCGGGGTCGAAGCGTACCAGGCGGACTTCCTGGCCGAGGAAATCGCTGAACCAGCGCGCGCACAGGTCGCCCATGTCGTAGGCCTTGACGCGGTCCTTCCAGACCGTCACCTCGACCGGCTTTTCCACGGTGTCGAGCGCCAGGTGCAAGGCGAGCATGCCCGGTGCGCGCAGCACGACCTCGAAGGTCTTGAGCCGCGCCTCGATCAAGGTCATGCGCGGCAGGTCGCGCTGGCTGACGAAGACGCCGTCGGAATCGACCAGCATCCACGCGCGATCGAGTTCGAGGCCGGTCTCGATCACCAGGCTTTGCGTGAGCGCCGTGCCGGTGCAGGACTTCACCGGGTAGACGTACAGCGCCTGCAATTGAACGGTGACATCACTCATGCGGTCGTCCTCGCGGAAATCGGGGGCCCAAGCCGTGCAGAAGGCGCCGAATTGTGCCTCGTGTGCTCGCTGCACGCCCGAGACGCCCGGTGGGCCGTCCCTACAATGCCGCATGCAGTCCTTCGACGTCCAGGTGAGCGGCGCCGGTATCGTCGGCCAGAGCCTGGCGCTTTCGCTGGCCCGGCTCGGGCTTCGGGTGGCGTTGCGCGGCACGCCGGCGCGTGCCGGCGACACCGAGGACGTGCGCGCCTATGCGCTGAGCCCGGCGTCGGTCGCGTTGCTGCGTGGCCTGAAGGTCTGGGATGCGCTGCCGCCGCACGCCTCCACCGCGGTCCACGAGATGCGCATCAGCGGCGATGCCGCGGCCGAGCTCGATTTCTCGGCCTGGCAGCAGCGCGTCGGCGCCTTGGCCTGGATCACCGACGCCGCGGTGCTCGAGCGTGAACTCGCGTCGGCGGTGCGCTTTGCCCCACACATCACCGTCACCGATGGCGACGTCGACGCCGCGCTGCTGGCCGTTTGCGAGGGCCGCGATTCGGCTCGCCGCGCCGCCCTCGGCGCGAGCTTCGAGCGCCAGGATTACGGCCACCAGGCGATCGCCGCACGGCTCATCGCATCGGCGGCGCACCAGGGCATCGCCCGGCAGTGGTTTCGTGCGCCCGACATTCTGGCCATGCTGCCGTTCGACACGCCCGAGCCGGCGCGCTCGTACGCGCTGGTCTGGTCACTGCCCGACGCTGTCGCGCGCGAGCTTCTGGCGCAGGACGACGAGGCCTTCGAGGCGGCCTTGCAGCAGGCCACCGGCGGCGCCTGCGGCGCGTTGAAGCTGGCCTCGGTCCGTGCCGCCTGGCCCTTGCGCGTGGGCCGGGCCACGCCGCTGTGCGGCTCGGGCTGGGTGCTGCTGGGCGATGCCGCGCATTCGGTGCATCCGCTGGCCGGCCAGGGCCTCAACCTCGGCCTCGCCGACGTGGCCGCGCTGACGGCGGTGATCCAGGCGCGCGAGCCGTGGCGAGGCGTGGGCGACGAGCGCTTGCTGCGCCGCTATGTGCGCGAACGGAGTGCACCGACCTGGGCCATGACCCGCGTGACCGACGGCTTGTTGCAACTCTTTTCACGCGAGGCGCCCGCGCTGCGGGAACTTCGCAACGGCGGCCTGACTCTGGTCAACCGCCTGGTTCCGCTCAAGCGCTGGCTCGTTGCCCGCGCGCTCGACTCCTGAAAGCCCCTATGCCGAAGTCTTTGCGTCTTCTCCTCGCCGTCTGCGCGGCCCTGCTGCTGGCCCAGGCCGCCGTCGCCCAGGAAGCGGTGATCCGCAAGAACATCGCCGAGCGCCTACCCGATTTCCCGAAGATCGACGAGGTCACGAAGACGCCGATCCCCGGCATCTACGAACTGCGCATCGGCACCGACGTGCTCTACAGCGACGAACAGGGCAACCACCTGATCGAAGGCCATCTGATCGACACCGCCTCGCGCGTCAACCTGACCGAGGCGCGCGTCTCCAAGCTCACCGCGATCGACTTCGCCAGCCTGCCGCTGAAGGATGCGATCGTCTGGAAGCAGGGCAGCGGCGCACGCAAGCTCGTGGTGTTTGCAGACCCGAACTGCGGCTACTGCAAGAAGTTCGAGCGCGACCTGCAGGCGGTCAAGGACGTCACGGTCTACACCTTCCTCTACCCGATCCTGGGCGCCGATTCGCAGGAGAAGGCGCGCAACATCTGGTGCTCCAAGGACAGCACCAAGACCTGGCGCGACTGGATGTTGAGCGGCACGCCGGTTCCCGCCTCGCAGTGCGACACCTCGGCCTTGCAGCGCAATGTCGCGCTCGGCCGCAAGCATCGCATCAACGGCACGCCGGGCCTGGTTTTCGAGGACGGCACCCACATGCCGGGCGCGGTCGGCGCCGCGCAGGTCGAAAAGCAGTTGGCGGCGAGCCGCTCGAAGAGCTGAGGCAATCCCGCTAGAGCTGCCTTGTCGGCACGACGACCGGGCGTGGCGCAGCGACAGCCGCCAGCCCGTCGCTGACCCCGCTAACCCGGCTACCCCCGGTAGCCCGGGTCGATGCGATCGACCAGACGCTGCAAGGCATCGAATGCATCCTGCCCGGCACCGTACGCCGGGTTGAAGTTCAGTGAATCGGCGACGCAGCGCTCGAGCACCTCAGGCGCGATCGGCCGCGTCTTCCCCATCGCCTGCGCAGCCCACTGCACCTCGCAGGCGCGATTCACCAGCCACATCATCGACAGCGCGTGCGGCAGGGTCCGGCCGATGACGACCGGGCCGTGGTTGCGCAAGAACAGCACCGGCCGCCCCTGCGCGCTTTGCAGGATGCGGCGGCCTTCATCGCGGTGCACAGTGATGCCTTCGAAGTCGTGGTAGGCAATCTGGCCGTAGAGCTGTGCGGCGTAGAAGTTCGTGAACGAGAGCCCGTCCTCCAGGCAGCACACTGCCTGCGTCGCCGTCGTGTGCAGGTGCATCACGCAGTGTGCCTCGGCCGAAGCCGCGTGGATCGCGCCGTGGAAGGTGATACCGGCCGGGTTGATCGGCCAGTCTGAGGCGCCGACGATCTCGCCTTCGAGATCGACCTTGACGAGATTGGATGCGCAGACTTCCGAATAATGCAGGCCGAAGGGGTTGATCAGGTAGTGCTGCGGCTCGCCCGGCACGCGCAGCGAGATGTGGTTGTAGATCAGCTCGGTCCAGCCGAGGTGGTCGAAGATGCGGTAGGCGGCTGCGAGCTGCACGCGCGCCTGCCACTCGGGCTCTGAAAAGCGCGCCGGGCGCGGGAACGGCGACTGCAGCTGCGGCTGTGCTTGCTGGCGTTGCGGCTCGGATTGCGAGGGAGATTGCGCCATGGCGAGTTCCCGTAGACAGGTGGTATGTTGTCGCGATGATCACATACCGCATCGAACTTGCCGACCGGCACGCCCACCTTTATCGCGTCACCTTGAGCGTCGACGAGCCCGCGGCCGAGCAGCGCCTGAGCCTGCCGGTCTGGGTGCCCGGCAGCTACCTGGTGCGCGAGTTCTCGCGCCACCTCTCCAATCTCGAGGCGAAGCAGGGCGCAACGCCGATCGAGTTGCAGCAGATCGACAAGGCGACGTGGCTCGCGCGCTGCCGCAGTGGCGAAACGCTCCAGGTCAGCTGCCTCGTCTACGCCTTCGATACCTCGGTGCGTGCGGCCTTTCTCGACGCCGACCGCGGCTTCATCAATGGCACGAGCCTGTGCCTGCGCGTCGAAGGCCGCGAAGACGAGCCGCATCGGCTGGAATTGGCCGCACTGCCGGCGGGCTGGCAGGTGGCGACGGCCTTGGCCCGGCTGCGGGTCGACGCCTCCGACGCGGGCAGCTATCGGGCGGCCGACTACGACGAACTGGTCGACAGCCCCGTCGAGCTCGGCCGCTTCTGGCGCGGCCGCTTCGAGGCCGGTGGTGTACCGCATGAATTCGTCGTCGCCGGCGCGTGGCCCGATTTCGACGGCGAGCGCTTGCTGGCCGACGCGCGCCGCATCTGCGAAGCACAGATTGCGTTGTGGCACCCCGGTGCGGCAGACGCAGCAGGCGAAGCAGGTGCGGCAGGTGCGGCAGGTGCGGCAGGTGCAGCGCGTGCATCGGTTGCATCGTCCGGCGCGTCCGCAGCAGCGGCGGTACGGCCGTCGGATAGCGTGGCCGCATCGCGCGATGACCGGCCACCGTTCGATCGCTACGTCTTCATGCTCAACGCCCTCGAGGACGGCCACGGCGGCCTCGAGCACCGCGCCAGCACCGCGCTGATCGCGCCGCGGCGCAAGCTGCCCCGTCGCGAAGCGGCCGATGCCGGCATCGACGACGGCTACGTCGACCTGCTCGGCCTCATCAGCCACGAGTATTTCCATGCCTGGAACGTGAAGCGCTTGCGGCCGGCCGAGTTCGCGCGCTACGACTACGCGCGCGAGAACTACACCGAGCTGCTGTGGTTCTTCGAGGGCTTCACGTCGTATTACGACGACTTGATGGTGTTGCGCAGCGGCGCGATCGAGCCGGCCCGCTACCTGAGCCTGCTCGCCAAGGCCGCCAGCAGCGTGCACGCGGCGCCGGGGCGGCGCGTGCAAAGCGTGGCTGCAGCGAGCTTCGATGCCTGGGTCAAGTTCTACCGTGCCGACGAGAACACGCCGAACGCAACCATCAGCTATTACGCCAAGGGCTCGCTGGTGGCACTGGCGCTCGACCTGAGCCTGCGCAGCGCCGGCCAGGCGACGCTGGACGACGTGCTGCGCGAGCTCTGGCGCACCAGTCGCGCCGGGCCGGTCACCGAAGCCGACATTGCCGCGGCGTTCGAGCGCGTCGGCGGCCGCTCGTTCGCGGCCGATCTGGCCGCCTGGGTTCACGGCACCGACGAGCTGCCGCTGCCGCAATTGCTGCAGCGTTTCGGCGTCGAGTGGCGTCACCAGCCGGCGAGCGTGGCGCAGCGCCTGGGCCTGCGCGTCAGCGAGAGTGCGCTGACCGGCATCAAGGCGAGCCACGTGCTGCGCGGCGGCGCCGCCGAGCGCGCCGGACTTGCTGCCGGCGACGAGCTGCTGGGCGTCGACGGCTGGCGGCTGCGCCGTCTCGACGACGTGCAGCGGCTGCTGCAGCCGG